>Ga0070741_10001869_pt1 | contig 60220 bp, 44 predicted proteins | sample Coa_R1_4_FD_66440 | JGI IMG/M metagenome (GOLD analysis project Ga0070741, IMG submission 66440) | Surface soil microbial communities from Centralia Pennsylvania, which are recovering from an underground coalmine fire - Coalmine... | ecosystem: Environmental > Terrestrial > Soil > Unclassified ...
TTCCCGGCCCGCTGACTTTCGTCCATTGCACACCTGTTTGCAGCGCACCGCTTACGGATGCAACTAGGTGAAGACCATCCGATACACCTATGACTGCAACCGCGCTACTGGATGGGTTGACGATCGTTGCCGTCGGGAAGCCGATATAGGTCTGAAGCTCAAGCAGAGTCATCGCGCGCGAGTAGATGCGCAGGTCATCGATGCTTCCGGAGAAATGCTCCCCAGCTGTAGCAGTCGCGGACGAAGTGCCGATAAAAAGATCGTCGGTAGTAGTTGGGATGACTCCACTCGCCGCAACCTCACCTACCTTGATCCCATTTACATACACGCGCATCCATGTCCCATCATAAGTCGCGACAACTAAAGACCAGACGCCGGTCTGCGGAAGCGGTGCTGTAACTGCCCTTGTCGGACTCGCTATCTCGAATTTGAGCAAGCCATTCTCTGCGAGGAGTCGATACTGACTGTTAGCCGCGCCCTTTTCGACAATGACGCGGTTGCCATTCCAATCAGCAGGATTGATCCACGCCCAGATAGTCATCGCGTTGGTCGGATTCAAGGAACCGCTGTTCGTAACGCGTCCATAGCCAGTCGCGCCGTTGAGATTGAGCGCATTTCCATTCTGTCCTGCGACAAAGATCGCGCCGTCATACAAAGCAACCGCATTTCCACCGCTGCTGTCTGCGGAGCTAGTGCCTGAGCTCTCATCGAATTTGTAGTAGCTATCCGGCGGCGCATTCGAGGTAACTGCGTCGGGTCCGGTTTGGTAATTGCCAAGAACCTGCTGGTCGTTAAGCGCATAGTTATAGACGCGTAACTCATCATAAGTGATGTCCGCATTCGAGTCAGCCGACCAATTGGATCTTCCAAGCCACACATTCAAATCCGGTATCGAATCCGGCCCGAGTAATGTAGTCAGCGTGCTGATAACTATGCCGTTTTTATAAAGCTTCCACCCACCCACTGAGCTGTCATAGGTCACAACTAGGTGCATCTTCGTTCCAATGCTCGTGGCATTTGCAATGTCCTGAGTAGCTCCGCCGGTAAGTCCATTCCCCCCGCGCTCAAAGCGAATTGTCGGGTTCGTGCCGACATTTGCAGAAACGATCAGATAGTCTGTTCCGTTAAAACTGCCGCCGACAGTCGTGATTTCGCCGGAGTCATTACTGCCGAAATCAAGGATGCGCGAATAGTTTTGACTACTATTTACCGTAACCCATAGCTCATAAGTCACGCTAGCATAGCCGGGAGTTTGATCCAGCGCACCGGATGCCAACCCATTCGGAAAATCAATGTAGGCCGCAGTAGTTGAAGCGCCGCCTGTCAGCCGCAAACCGCCGGCACCATCGAAGCTGGCACCCGTCCCGCGAATTATCCCATTTGCTGCTCCAATGGTATCGCTGATTTGAGTCCCATCCACCGCAGCGCCAGCGATGCTATTAAAAGTGTAGCGATGCACAGGCCCGACACTCAGCGTCTGCTGCGCGAGCGCGACGAGCGGAGCTAAGAATAGCAACAAGCAAGGACAAACCGCTTTCATAGGTCCGGATCCACAAACTGCCACTGCTGGTTGAGATTTCCGAGATATTGCCAGGACTGAACGTCGGCGCCGGGGCTGGTGCTAACGCCGCTGACATCAAGGCATTGGTTCGCCGCATGAGATGGCGTAAGACGCACCCATCCGTTGCCAGTGCTGGTAAAGCTCCACTTCTGTTCCGCCGCGCCCGTCCACGGCATGAGGATCGCTTTCGCGCCATTTGCAGCGGAGCCGCCGGAGATCGTTAGCGCGAGTGTAGTCTGGCCTTGAGGGTAGATGCGGAACAGGCCGCTGCCGAGGCTTTGCAAAGTCCAGCGCTGCCACGCGCCGCCGTCCCATGACTCCTGCTCAATCTGAGCAGTAGCATAGCTCGCATGATTACGCACACCTAGTCCCATCACCTGTGCGTGCCGTGGCGAGATGCGATAGTTGCCTTCGGTTATTCCTATGAGGACTGGCTCCCATTTCTCTTCGGTGCCCGGGGAAAAATTCGTATAAGTAATGATATCGCCGCTGTTCGCCGTGTCGGCAGTTAGCACTTGGGTAGTATTGCGATGGCGCAGCTTGATGTAGCCATCTGATTGCACGAGCACGTCCCATCGCTGGTTATCCCCGCCATTGCGGGTCCATTGAACAATGTTCGTATAGTTGCTTCCGCCGTTATTATAAACATCAAGCCACATGCTTGTGCCGTAATGGTTAAAGCTATAGCTTCCGTCACTATTAAGCGATGCCACCCATTGTTGCGCAGCGCTGCCATTAAATGTCCACAGCTGCGGTTGTGCGCCGGCCGTGGAGTCGTTATTAGGCACATCAAGATACTTATTGAACGAGACGTTGCGGAAACAGTAAATGCCGCCATTTACGAGCAGCCGGTGCGCGCCGGTGTAGGTTGCCGGAAAGTTTACCTTCACATACATATACTTGTCGCCGCTCACTCCGCCCCGTCCCGCTGTAGTCAGACCAATCCCGCTTGCGGAGTCAGTAAACGTCTGCCCTTGGGCAAGCGGCGCATTGGAAGTATCGCCCGAAGGGTCATTCATATCCACCACGTGTGAGTCGCTGATTACTCCTGATGATACTCCAACGACATAAGCGCCGGTGTTATAATTGCTCTGCGCAATCGTCGATCCGCGATACATCACCCATAGATCGAGATCGCTGTCGCGCGAGATCTTTAGCGCCATGGGACTCGTAGTTAAAACGGAACCGCTATCAAACTGCCTGATGCGATAAACCCCGCTATGACTCACCGAGAGCACTGAGCTATCCGGCAGCCAACTGCAAAAGCTTTTGTAGTAGGCATTGTAGTCATTGCTCGAACCGGAGCCCCAAGCATTTCCCATCGGGTCGGAGTTATCGCCGTATTCGACGTGCGCGCGGGCGCTCGAAAGCGGATTACCATCCGTGCTTGTCCAGCTATTCGCGTGCGGCAGGCCGAAAGTGTGCCCGCCTTCATGATCGAAGAGTTGAATTTGAAAATAACCATTAGCCCAGATGTTGCCCGCGCCTGTCGTGTCCCCCCACCCTGCTGCGCCAAATTGAGTATAGCCGTAATGACAGACGCAGAAAGTCGAGTAGTTAGCCATCGAATAACCTGCAGCGGTAGCAGCAGTTTTTGCATCGTTGGTCCAGCGTCCCCACTGGTAAGAATCCGCGCCGGAGCCATCCTTCGTGTAGTAAGCAGTATTATTCGGCAGTGTTAATACCGGAGTAACGTCCGCGCGGGAAATCCAGCTCTTGCCGTATGAAGTGCGCGTAACCCGTGCATTCCAGTTATCGCCGTCATTATAGGTCATGTTTTGAAAATAGGCGGTTCCGCTGGAAGTCGGAAAACCTTGTCCTAGAGCAGCCGCATCCGATGGCTGCACACGCATGAAGATGACCCCTTTTCCGCCTATAGTCTGGCTGGTCGGAGGTTTGCCTGGAAAGCCCATCGTGCCAGGTATGCCGCTATCGGAAAGACCAATTGGCGCTGATGTTGTGCCTTCCACCGACGTCTGCTGCTCATCAAAGGTCTGGATACAATATGGACAGCACATTAAGTAAGCGTGTGTGCCGAGTAATGCGATACTTTTTTGATCCGGTGAATCTCCGGGCGCAATTACCTGTTTATTATTAGTTACAACGCAATCTGAGGTGATGTCGGAATAAGACTCACCTTTTTCCAATACCTTTACGGGACTGGCGGACACAGCCAGTTGGTCATCTATCGCGACTCCATGAATTGAGACATTGCTATACCCGGTGCGAATCTTTCTTGCGCCGTAGCGATGGGCGTAAAATTGCCGGTCACCAATCATGGCGATGTCATTAGTAGAAACCTGCTTTGCCCCGCCCGGCGGAGCTATACCGAAGACAAGGCCTACATTGCCGATGCCGGAAATACGTTCTTCAAGCAAATTTTCGAGCGACGTCGGTAACTGACGCCGCACTGCGATTGGCGCTGTATTTGCCAAAGCTTCATGCGGGTCTTCTTTGATAAGACCGAGCATCGCCGCGCGTCGAGTGGTAGCTAAGTCTATCCCGCGCGCCAGCATTGCCTCTCGCGCATCGGGTGATATAGCAAGATATTCGTCGCTCCATCTTGCAAAGTCATCCAACTCAGGCCGGCCGCTCCGTCCCCACTTGCTCGCAAATACTTCGCGATCCGGGACGCGTTTCGCTTCTTGATTTGATGCATAGATTGCCCCGGTGGATGCGTTCGGTTCGTGCCGTGGCGCCATACCTCCAGCCGTTGCAGTGACGATTGAAGCGCCGGACGGTGTAAGTAACGGGACGGAAGCTATGCCGCCAGAGCTCGTCGAACGAGCAGGCGCAGGGCTGGAGGCTCTTTTCGCTGTTGATTCGGAAACACCGCGCTGACGCCAAAACCAAAAACTCGTCGCTGCAAGAATAGCAACGAACAGGAGGAAAACAATTGGGGGACGGAGTTTCTGCACCGGGAGCGCTTGCTAATACAACACAAACTAGGTTTTTACAAAAACAAACGCCGGATAACGATGGATGTATTTTTGGAAGACAACTTCGGGTGGATATTTGTGTAGCTTTTTATTTCTGAAGGTTGAGCAGCGGAGCGAAATTCGTCAAATCACTATCCGAGCTTATAAGCTGAAAACAGCGTAAAAAGATGGCTTTCAGCACCTCGGCTGCATTTTGGACAGCTCAGGTCGCGCCAGGTGTTGAGCGTCATTTAGCTCGCCGCCTTTGCCAATCGCATGCAAAATCCATATTATTCGCGTGGTGAGATGCGACACTACCGCGTGGGTTTAGCTGCAATTGCAGGCTACTATGTTACTTTCTGTGCCGCCCCTCGAACCGCATGAGATTCCCCGCTTTTGTTTTTTGCTTTCAGTTTATCCTGCTGCTTTCGCAGCCGATGCACGCCGGCATGGTGAATCGCTGGACGTTCAATCGCACCGCGGCCACTGCCGCATCGGGCACGCAGATCATTGACTGCATCTCCGGCGCAGTCGCGACAGTGCGCAGCGGCACGGCTGCGGCGAATCAGGCGGCATTCACCGGGACGGCACTGACATTGCCTGGTGGGACGAACGGAAATAAGTCGCCTTCGAGCATCTCGGCATACATCGATCTGCCTAATGGGCTGATTTCATCAAAGACAAACCTCACGGTAGAGATATGGGCGACACCGCTCTCGACGCAAAGCTGGCAACGGCTTTTCGATTTCGGACGCACGAATGTTACGTCAGGTTCCGGAGCCGCCGCGGGCGAGATTCTTTCAACCGGGACCACTGCCCCCGGCACGACCAGTGCGGTCGACGAAATCACGCTCGCAATCAATCGCACTACGACTGCAAACACTCAGCGGCTGACCGCACAATATAATAGTGGGACAGCGTTCAGCGCAGATTCGGCGCAAACTTTGACTGCGGGAACGGAATACCATTTCGTGATGACCTTCACCGATAGTGCGGGAAGCTATGGCGCAAGCGGCGGAAGCTTTGCATGGTATCTCAATGGAGCCCTTGTCTCGACTCTCGACGTGAACTTCCACCTTAGTTCCATACGCGATGTTAACAACTGGCTTGGGCGTTCGCAATGGACTAATGATATGAATGCGAACGTCAGCTACGATGAGGTTCGTGTTTACGATGCGGCACTATCCACAGCGGAAATTGCAGCAAGTTTAGCGGCGGGACCTAATCCCGGTGGAATGGTAAACCGCTGGTCTTTTAACTCCACAGGCTCGGCAATCGCCGGCACGAGTATCATCGACACGGTATCCGGTGCAAACATGGTTATTGTAGGAAACGGCGCCAGCTTTAGCGGCACCAGCATCACCTTACCCGGCACGACCACCGGTAACCAGACTGCATCGGCGATTTCGGCTTACCTTGACTTGCCAAATGGGATCATCTCGTCAAAAACGGATCTTAGCGTCGAGATTTGGGCCACACCACTCACGGTGAAGAACTGGATGCGCGTTTTCGATTTTGGCCGGGTAAACACTGCCGGCGTGGGCGGCGGCGCAACGGGTGAGATCACGAATACAACTACGACTGCACCTGGAGCCACACAGGCGTCGGATAACTTCATGTTATCTTTCGCGCAAGGCACGGATATCAATCAGCAGCGCATGGAATCGCTGATCAATGGCGCAAACTACACCACCGTGAACACAGCGATACCTACGACACTCAACACGCAGTATCATTACGTATTCACCTTTGAAGATGGCGTAGGTCCTTACGGCAGCAGCGGTGGCCAGATGACATGGTATCGCAACGGTGCGCCGATCGGCACCGGAGCTGTCCCGTTCCACCTTTCAGATATTGAAGATGTAAATAACTGGCTCGGCCGCTCGCAATGGAGCGCGGATACAACCGCCAATTGCGGTTATAATGAAGTGCGACTTTATGACTATGCGATGACGCCATCTGAAGTTGTGGCCGACTACAGCGCCGGCCCGAATAGCATTGTGCAGGTCTCAGCGACTTCCTCACCGCTGGCGCCAGCTCAACCAACTAATCGCTGGTCTTTCAACAATGCGGCAGGCAACGTAAGTCCTGGAGCCGGTTTCACTGATAGCATTGGCGGCGCTACGGCACTAGTGCGAGGAACCGGCGCGATATTAACCGGCAGCACGATAACTCTGCCGGGCACAACCAACGGCAATCAAACGGCTGCCAATATTTCCGCATACATCGATCTGCCGAATGGCATCGTTTCATCAAAGCCGAACTTCACAGCGGAATTTTGGGCTAGCGCTCTATCGTCGCAATCGTGGCAACGGCTCTTTGACATAGGCCGAAGCAATCTCACCGTCGGCACCGGAGCCGCGACAGGTGAAATCATCGACGCCAACAGCGCCCCGGGTAGTTCCAGCGGATACGATAACCTTACCCTTTCTCTTAGCTATAACACCACGCTGGGCAAAAGCGAACTGGAAGGCCAGGTCGGTGGAAATACTTCACTCATCTTTTACTCGGATCTGTCAAATGCGACAAGCACCGGCACCGAGTATCACTACGTCATCACTGTCGAAGACAATGCCGGCTACTATGGCTCATCGGGCTCGCTAGCCCGATGGTATCGCAACGGTGTGCTTCAAGGTGTCCTGCACATGAACTTTCACCTAAGCCAGCTTTCCGACGTGAATAACTGGATAGGCCGCTCGCAATATACCAGCGACTCCAACTCCAACATCGCGGTTCGCGAAGTTCGTCTTTATAATCGCACGCTATCACCCGATGAGATCACCCTAAGCTATAACCTTGGCTCCAGCGCCGGCTTCGGCACGCCGGTTACGCATCCGGATACAGTTACCATTCAGCCGGGACAAAAAGTTCTGATTCCCGTTCTTCAAAATGATACCGGCAGCATCAATCCCGCAACTGTGCAGATCGTCACCCCGCCTTCGGTGGGAACTGCAACTGTCGATGCTGCCGGGCATATTCTTTACGCACATTCCGGCGCCAGCATTACGCCAGTTACCTTTACTTATCGCGTCTATGGCTATGGCGGCTATACCGCGCCGGAAACCGTGACGGTAAATGTCTCCAACACGTTGCGCATCTCGAATACTCAAATACAAATGCCGTCCTCCCCGCCGCCGTCTACCATGCAGGTAGTCGACGCCCTACCGGGCATCACTTTTAGCGATCCGCTTTGCATCGCAAGTATCCCGGGTAATACGCAGCGGCTTTTCGTATGCGAGCGCATGGCTAAGATTAAGCTAATTCCGGATGTTACGGCTACGCAGCCTACTTCCAGCGTATTTCTCGACTTGCAAGCCGTCGTCGCCAATAGGACACCTGCCGAAACCATCGACGGTGGCGCATTTGGTGAACATGGATTACTCGGTCTGGCTTTTCACCCGAACTATGCCAGCAATGGCTACTTCTATGCGGCCTACACCGTCCTGACCAGTGGCACATACTATCAGCGCATCTCACGTTTCAAGGTTAGCTCCAGCAATCCCGATGTAGCCGATCCGGCTTCCGAGCTTATCCTGCTTCAGCAACTAGACCGAGGTGGAAATCATGATGGCGGAGACCTGCACTTCGGGCCGGACGGATACCTCTACTATACTGCCGGCGATGAAGAGAACGGCTACGACTTACGGCAGAATAGCCAGAAAATCGATTCGATGTTTTTCTCCGGAATCTTTCGCTTTGATGTGGATAAGAAGCCGGGGAATCTTGAGCCGAATCCTGCCGCCAATAGCGTCTCGACAATCATACCGAAAGATAATGGCATAGCTCGCTACTCTGTCCCTGCGGACAATCCCTTCATTCACACTAGCCTTGGCGGGACATGGAATGGAACAATCAATGGCGTCGCGGTAGCCGATTTAACAAAGGTGCGAACGGAGTTCTGGGCTTATGGATTGCGGCACGTCTGGCGATTCTCATTCGATCCACTGGATGGCACGCTATGGGCCGGCGATGTAGGTCAGGACACCTATGAAGAAGTCGACGTTGTTACTAAAGGTGGCAACTACGGCTGGGTTTATCGCGAAGGCAAGCACGACACAAATTTCACCAACCCTGCACCGCCAGCAAAACCGGCAGGCTTTACCTCAATCGATCCAGTCTATGAATACGTTCACACCGGTGTCTCAGGCGGTGATTCGCAATTTAAAGGCAACTCGGTTACCGGCGGCGTGGTCTACCGCGGCACAAGGTTTGCAAGTCTTTATGGGGCTTATATCTTCTGCGACGCTGTCTCGAATCACATTTGGAAGCGGGACCCATCTACAGGCACAGTTAGTCGCATCGCAGGTATTCCCGGAGCCTATGGCGGCCTTGTGGCGGTAGGCACTGATCCATCGAACCAAGATGTGCTTTTTTGTGATTATCTGGATGGAAAGATTCTCCGTCTGGCTGGCGGCAGCGTCGATAACAATACCTTTCCCACGACACTGAGTGCGACTGGACTATTCGCCGATTTGTCCGACCTAAGCCCAAACCCGGGGCTATTGCCTTACGAACCGAACCTCACATTCTGGAGCGACTATGCGATCAAGCATCGCTGGTTTAGCATACCCGATCCCAGCGGACAGATAGTCTGGTCGCGTGATAGCAACTGGACTTTCCCAACCGGTGGAATATGGGTGAAGCATTTCGACATGGATCTAACTCGCGGCGACGATACGACCAAAAAGCGCATTGAAACGCGTGTTCTGGTAAAGACAGCGAGTGGCGCTTACGGCGTGAGCTATCGATGGAATGATGCGGGCACGGAGGCGACCTTAGTGCCTGAGGAAGGTGTGAAGTTTGACTTCCAAGTGGTGGAAAATGGTGTCTCTCGCACGCAACATTGGGAGATACCCGGGCGGTCCAGTTGCCTTACCTGCCATACGCCGCAAGCCGGCTATGTGCTCTCCTTTAACACGCGGCAACTTAATCACGCCTACACGACGAACGGCTTCACCGGAAATGAACTTACTTTGCTGACGAATGCCGGTTATTTTTCAAATACGCCAGACTCACCCAATGTGCTGCCGCGTCATATTCGAGCAGACGAAACCAGCTACTCGCTGGAAACGCGCGTGCGTTCCTTCCTGGCGGTAAACTGCGCTTATTGTCATCAACAGGGCGGGACTGGAAATGGCATCTGGGACGGGCGAGCTCACCTTAGTCTCGCGGACACTCATCTTATCAATGGTGCAGCCGAAAATAATGGCGGCGATCCTATCAATAACAGGCTTATCGTGCCAGGGGATATTACGCACTCGATTGTCTACAATCGCGTAGCGGCAGCGAATGGCTTTACGCGAATGCCACCTCTGGCCACAAGCGAACTGGACCAAACTTCAATCGCGCTTTTGCATGATTGGATTGCTCAACTACCGGGCAGGCAAAGTTACGACCAATGGCGCCAAGCTAACTTTGGCTCGACTACATCTGCAAATGGCGATCCCAACGCCGATCCCGATGGCGATGGCCGCACAAACATGGCCGAATTCCTTGAGCAAACCAATCCTCTGGATTCCCAGAGCTACCTAGCCCCGCAGTTCAATTTGATTGCAGGAACTGTGACGCTAACCTTCAAGGTTCCCGATAATCGCAGCATCTATGTGGAGACATCAACCGATCTTAAGGCGTGGTTTCGCTGGGATGTTCCCGGCAATGGAGGCAGCCCAATAACAACCGGAACCATGACGCTTACCGGCGCTGTGCTTGGGCCAAAGCAATTCTTCCGACTGCAATATCAGGAAAACTAGCCTGCTGGGTAGTTAGCTTTGATGCTTCACAAATTGTCCAAAACCATAGCCAGCACTTCAGTCGGTTTAATCTTGCTATTCACAAAGCAAGCTTGCGCGCAAGAAAGAGACGCGGAGTGGAGAAATCAATTCAAAGCCAGAACAACACCACTCGGAAGCACCCTGGCTGAACCGCCCGCACCAAAACAGGCGAGCGGAAAAGTAAGTTATACTTTTCATTTTCCAAAAGATCCCTCTCCTGAAGAGGAACTGATCCTGAAAGATATTGCTGCTAGCGTTGAGAAAGCAGTGAAGATTTATAATGCTAATACCACGCTAAAAAAGGAATTAAATATCTACTACGAACCCGGAGTTCCGACAGCCGACGGCAATATTAACGGATCGATCCGATTCGGCAAAAGCGCGCATAACTTGCGGGTGGCCCTGCATGAGATGGGGCACACTATGGGCGTGGGACAGCATCAAAACTGGCCGAAGCTGATGGTCGGCGGCCTGTGGCAGGGAAAGAATGCGAATAAGATATTGCAAGATCTAACTCATGACCCGAAGGCGATTTTGCATGGAGACCATATGCACTTCTGGCCATACGGTCTTAACTATGACAACGAAGTTAAGTCAGATGAAGACTTCGCGTCCCATGCCAGGATAGTCAATGCCATCGTGAAGGATCTGGATAGTGCAAAGTAGTAAGCTTCACGAGATAAAAGTCATCGATTCTCACACCGGCGGAGAACCTACCCGGATCGTTGTCAAAGGCGGTCCGGACTTGGGCCTTGGCTCATTGGTAAAAAGGCGGGAGCGATTTCAACGTGAGTTCGATCTATTTCGCTCTGCAATCGTAAACGAGCCACGTGGCTCGGATGTAATGGTCGGCGCCTTATTGGTAAAGCCGGATGATGCTTCATGCACAGCAGGCGTCATATTCTTCAATAACATTGGCTATCTGGGAATGTGCGGCCACGGAATGATCGGGCTGATTACCGCATTAGCTCACATTGGAACTATCGAGCCAGGCGAACATAAAATCGAAACGCCAGTCGGTGCTGTTACAACAACGCTCCATTCCAACGGCGAAGTCTCCGTAAGCAATGTTCCTAGTTGGCGTGCGCGCAAAGCGATCACATTTGATGTTCCCGGAATAGGCAACATCACTGGCGATATAGCTTGGGGAGGCAACTGGTTTTTTCTAATCGAAGATCACGGACTAACAATCACGCCGAACAATACAAATAGCCTTACAGATTACTGCCAGCGCGTGCGCACCGTTGTGAATATACAAGGCTTTCCTGAGGTAGACCATGTTGAGCTCTTCGGCCCCGCCACAATCAAATGTGCAAATGCAAAGAACTTCGTGCTTTGCCCGGGTGGGGCTTATGACCGCTCAGCTTGCGGCACTGGAACAAGTGCAAAGCTTGCTTGCCTGGCAGTCGATAGCAAATTGGAAGAAGGCGCGCGTTGGGTTCAGGAAAGTATCATCGGCAGCCATTTAACCGGACACTTTAGATGGCTGGACACACAGAAGAGTAAAATTTCTCCTGTTATTACTGGAACTGCTTTCGTAACGGCGGAATCAACACTGATCCTGAACAAAGACGATCCTTTCTGCTCGGGTATTCGACAGGCATGAGCAAGCACGTCGTCGTCATTGGCGCAGGTGTCATCGGGCTTTGCACCGCTTATTATTGTTTGCAACGCGGCTTCACCGTGACCGTAGTTGAGCGTCTCCCTGCGCAGCGTGATGGCACCTCATTTGGTAACGCGGGTATGATCGTCCCCAGCCATTTTATTCCGCTAGCGGCGCCTGGCATGATAACAACTGCCTTGAAGTGGATGTGGAATTCAAGCTCGCCGTTTTATATCAAGCCGCGCTTAAGTGCTGATCTAATAGACTGGTGCCTGAAGTTCAGTCGCGCCGCAAACATTGAGCATGTCCGCCGTTCTGCGCCGCTTTTGCGCGATCTATCGTTCGCAAGCCGCAGTTGCTTCGAGCAGCTAACTACAAGCATGGATTATGAGTTGGTAAAGAAAGGTCTGCTGATGCTTTGCCAGAACGAACGCACGCTTGAGGATGAAGCAAGAACTGCCACGCACGCAAAGGAACTCGATATCCCCGCGGAGATTTTGAATGAAAAGCAAACCGCCGTGCTCGATCCAAACACGCGAATGCATATCGTCGGCTCGGTTTATTACCCGTTGGACTGCACTCTTACGCCGGAACGTTTTCTGGCTGCACTGCAAGCCAATCTAGTAAATGCCGGCGTGCAATTCATTTGGTGCGGCGAAGTCGTCGATTTTGAAATTGAGAAGCCGCGCCGGATTCGGGCAACTATGTTAGCGGATGGAAACCAAATCGAAGCCGACGAGCTTGTCCTCTGCAGCGGCGCCTGGTCGCCACTGCTCGCGGCAAAACTAAGTCTGCGCATTCCAGTTGAAGCTGGAAAAGGATATAGTCTTACCTTGCCTAAGCCGCGTCAGCTTCCAAGTATTTGCTCGATACTTACCGAGGCTCGTGTCGCTGTAACTCCAATGGGAGAAGCTTTGCGTGTAGGCGGAACCATGGAGATTGCCGGCTTAAGCCAGAAGATAAAGCCAAATAGAGTGCGCGGTATTGTTAATTCCTTCTGTCGCTACTTCCCCGATTTTAATCCTTCCGACTTCGACGATATCCCGCCATGGCGCGGGTTGCGTCCTTGCTCACCGGATGGTTTGCCATACATTGGCCGGACAGCACGTTTTGACAATCTTTCCATTGCCACCGGTCATTCCATGATGGGACTTAGCTTGGGACCTATCACGGGAAAGTTAATGGCCGAGGTCTTGTCTGATTCAAGGCTATCCCACGACATCACAATGTTATCTCCAGATCGCTACAACTAATTACCTACAATGAAATCAAAAAGTCTCTGGCATGGAGTTATCCCTGCAATCACAACCCCATTCAATCCCGACTATAGTATCGACCACGCTTTCATTACCAAGCATGCGCAATGGCTTATCGAGAATGGCTGCACCGGTATTGTTGCCCTTGGTTCTTTAGGCGAAAGCGCCACGTTACGCTTTGATGAAAAGGTAAGTATCTTACAAACCCTCCTCACGGCCTTGGATGGCAGAGCTCCGGTTATCGCAGGCATTGCATCGCTCAGCACCGCGGAAGCAGTGGAACTGGCGCAAGCCGCTAAAGTCGCAGGTTGTTCGGGCCTGATGGTCCTGCCCCCTTACGTCTACTCGACTGATTGGCGCGAAATGAAAGCTTATGTCGAAAGCGTCATCCGCGCGACGGACCTTTCGTGCATGCTTTATAACAATCCTGTCGCTTACAAAACCGACTTTCTTCCCGAGCAAATCGCCGAGCTTGCAGCCGGAAATGATAACCTGCACGCGGTGAAAGAGTCCAGTGGAGATATTCGCCGTGTGACGGCGCTCAAGGCTACTTGTGGTGATCGCTTGCAAATTTTGGTTGGCGTCGATGACGTTATCGTTGAGGGTGTGCGCGCAGGTGCGGTAGGCTGGATAGCTGGAATGGTATGCGCGCTGCCACATGAATCGGTAGTCCTATTTGAAGGTGCATGTAATGGCGAAGACATCGATTCGCTTTATGCATGGTTACTTCCATTGTTGCGCATGGATACGGTTCCGAAATTTGTGCAACTCATCAAGCTTGCGCAACAGGAGCTAGGTATGGGCAACGAACGTGTGCGCCCGCCGCGGTTAACTCTAGCAGGTGGCGAACGCGATGAAGCTCTCGCTACAATAAAATCAGCACTGGCGAAACGCCAACTATAGCATGGAACTCACCGGCCTTTCCATTATTGGAATGCAAAGATCCACGACCGGAGGTCGAATCTTTACCGCAACGAATCCAGCCAACGGCGCACCTCTGCCAGGCGAATTTCATTCCGCTTCGCCAGCGGACGTGGAGAACGCCGCACAACTCGCAACGAAAGCTTTCACGAGTTATGCACAATGGTCTGGCAAACGACGCGCGGCCTTACTTGAACATATCGCGCAATTCCTGGAATCGCACACAGCCACCATCGTAAAGCGCGCCAATTTGGAAACAGCTTTACCGATTGCGCGATTGGAAGGCGAATTGGCTCGCACGTGCTTTCAATTGCGACTTCAAGGTGAGTCCGCTGCAAATGGACTTTTTGCTGGAGCCCGGATTGATCACGCGCAACCTGGCCGCACACCTATACCAAAGCCCGATCTTCGCTCGATGATGCGACCTATAGGTCCAGTTGCAGTTTTTGGAGCGAGCAATTTTCCACTGGCTTTTTCAGTTGCCGGCGGAGATACAGCGGCCGCACTTGCGGCGGGCTGTCCGGTTATCGTGAAAGCGCATCCCGCTCATCCCGGAACATCGGAAATAGTCGGTAGAGTTATTCAAGAAGCAATGCACGAGTGCGATGCGCCCGAAGGGCTGTTTTCATTGCTTTTTGATGTCGGTTATAATGTTGGCGCATCATTAGTGCAGCATCACTTGATCAAAGCCGTTGCATTTACCGGCTCACGCCGGGGCGGACGCGCACTGATGCATCTGGCGACTGTGCGGGAGGAAGCCATTCCAGTTTTCGCGGAAATGAGTAGCGTAAATCCGGTATTCATTTTCCGTGGAGCATTGGCGCACAAGGCGGATGAAATTGCAAATGGCTTGCAAGCTTCTGTTTCGCTTGGGGTCGGTCAATTCTGCACTAATCCGGGCTTGGTATTTATTGAAAGTTGCAAAGGAGCGGCAAGGCTCATCGATAAATTAAAAGAGCTGATCGCGGCAAGTCCAGCGGGCACGATGCTGTCACCGGATATCTATGCCACCTATCAACAAACTGTGGATAAGTTCTCTCAGATAACTGGAGTAAGGCTGCTCGCGGTTGGTAAACAGGTGTCTGGTCAAGCTAGCTCAGCGATGTTTGCTGCAGACATCGCAACTTTTTTGGATAACAGAAACCTGATGGATGAGGTATTTGGCCCATCTACTTTGCTTATCGAATGCAATTCGCGGAAAGAGCTTTTAGCTACGGCGGAACAACTGGAAGGTCAATTGACAGCGACGATTCATGCTACGCCTGATGAATTGTCGGAGCTTCGAAGTTTCGTCGAAGTTCTTTCAACAAAAGCCGGCCGGCTGCTCTTTGGTGGATTTCCTACCGGAGTTGAAGTAGCTCATGCGATGACTCATGGCGGTCCTTATCCCGCGACCTCAGACGGACGTTCGACGTCGGTAGGCACAAGAGCGGCGGAACGGTTTCTGCGACCGATCACTTACCAAAACTTCCCTGATGCGGCACTCCCGCAGGAGCTGCAGGAAGCTAATCCACTTAAGATTTTGCGACTTACTGACGGAGCATGGAAAATAAGTTAGCGCCGCTTTCCTGGAGAGCCAGCCGGTGCTTTCCGCGCAGCATCTCCACGCCTGCCTGCAGACGCGACGCTCATGATTTCCTCAATTTCGTCAACCTCGATCGGAATGTGCGCCATGAGGTCCACCGGACCTTTGTCGGTGAGAAGCACGTCGTTTTCAAGGCGCACAGCAAAACCTTCTTCTGGAATATAAATTGCAGGTTCAACCGTCATCACCCATCCCGCTTGCATAGGTTCGCTCAACACCGCAACGTCGTGAACATCGAGGCCAAGCGGATGACCTACTCCGTGCATGAAATACTTCCTCAACGCAGGCGCATCCGGTTTCTGTCGCTTAATATCACTCATCTTCAACAGACCAAGTTCCAGCAACTCACGCTCAATCATCTGCTCGGCTTGTTTTTGCCACGTCTTGTGCGCGATGCCGGGTATCAGTGCGGCGATACACTGCCGCAGCACACGCAGCACGGAATTGTAAACCTGTTTCTGCCGGCGCGTGAAGCGACCACTTACCGGTATTGTGCGCGTCATGTCCGCATTATAGTTTGCATAGCTTGCCGCTACATCGAGCAACACCAACTCACCATCGCGGCAGATGGATTCATTTGCAGTGTAATGAAGGCAGCACGCGTTAGCTCCGGAGCCGATGATAGGCGGGTAGGCAAAACGACTGCGATGAGTGATGAACTCATGCGCGAATTCCGCCTCGACTTCATACTCGGCAACTCCCGGACGCATAAAGCGAAGCACGCGCTCAAAGGCTTGACCTGTGATTTCACACGCACGGCGAATCAGTTTGACTTCGGTCTCGGACTTTACCGCTCGCAAGCGATGCATCAATGGCGCAAGACGGCGGTAGTCGTGCAGTGGATACTTGCGCATTGTCTCGGCAACAAAACGTGATTCGCGACTTTCCACTTCAATGACCGCACGAGCATGTTCGTTACTGTTTAGAAAAACGGCATCGCACGCACACATCAATCGATGAAAGAGCCGCGGAAACCCATGCAGCCACTGGATATTTGCAATGCCAGTCTGCTTTTGAGCCTCTTCCTTGCTAAACTTACAGCCTTCCCAAATCCGCGCTTCTTCGGTCGGTTCGCGAAGAAACAGTATCTCGCGATTTCTTTCGTCATCGGCACCTGGATAAAGAACAAGGATCGTTTGCTCCTGTTCGACGCCGGTAAGATGGAACAGATCGGAGTTGGCAACGATTGTCTGCGTCCCATCTGCATTCGTGGGCAAAATGTCATTCGTATTGACAACCGCGAGTGCATTCGGCGGCAGCATTGCACACAAGCGGCGGCGATTTTCGATGAACAGTTCTGGCGAGATGGATTCGTGACGCATGGTATCTTCAAGCTTAATAACGAGCTTGAAGTATTGAAGCCGATATGCGGCTAATCTGCTAGCTCAAACCTTACTTTTAAAAAGACAAATGCGGAAAGCAACCACCTTTGCCCTCATCGTCACAACCACGGCAATGACCATGACCAGCAACTCTTCGGCTAGTGAGGACATGCACACCCCAACACCTCGTGTTTACCGTGACAAGGTCACGCCGCATTGGATTGAAGTCGGCGCAACGCCTACGGATTGCTTTTGGTATTCCGTTAGCATTCCCGACGGAAAGGAGTTTGTGCTTGTCGATGCTTCGAAAGGGCTGCGATCCGCTGCATTTGACCATGCTCGCGTAGCGGAAAACCTCGCTCATCTTCTCGGTAAATCAATCGGTCCACACGCGCTGCCGTTCGATTCGATAGATTTCTCGACAGACATGAGTAAGGTTGTGCTTCATGGCCGGAATAGCAACTGGCAGCTCGATCTCAAGGACTACAACCTTACAACTCTACCGAAAGCAAGGGACGAGACTAATTACCTGCAGATGCGCAATCATCCACATCCTTCACGCTCAAGTGCTACGGAGACCGATGTTACTTTCATTAATCATCTAACAAAAGAAGTTGACATTTTTTGGCTAGATGAAGATGGCGCGCGTCAGCCTTATGGGAGTCTGGCGCCAAATACTGAGCGGGAGCAACACACCTACTCAGGCCATGCGTGGCTTGTCGCTAATAAGGACAAGAACGTGATTGGAGTCTTTGATGCCGAAGATAAGCCTGGAATTGCTTTGATTAGTGAGTCTCAGAAAGAGCGAAACAACAAGAACGACAACCATGTAAAAGAACCGGCATCATACGATAATCAACTTTATTCACCAGACCACATGTGGAAGGCGAGCGTGCATGGCGATAACCTGTTTCTGAGCAATGTAAAGAGCGGAACGGAGTATCAGCTCAGCTTTGATGCCGCACCTGCTAGAAGCTATGCACGCAATGCGGAAAGGATGCACGGAGTGGAAATGGATTACGAGAGCAAGGCTGCCGAGCAGTCAATACCCGCGGTTTATTGGTCGCCCGATTCGCAGCACCTCGTTGCGATGCTTCATAAGTCAGGTTCGCAGCACCGCATTACATTAATCCAGTCTTCGCCCGATGATCAGGTTCAGCCGAAGCTCATCTCCATTCCTTATCTAAAACCAGGAGATGATGTGCCATACACAAAGCCGCACCTTTTTGACATCAAGAAGAAGGAGGAGATTCCGGTGGACGATAAGCTCTTTGCAAACCCCTGGTCTATTGACGATGTGCGTTGGAATCCCGATTGCAGCGAGTTTACGTTTCTATTTAACCAACGAGGACATCAAGCGCTAAAGATTATCGGGGTAAATGCAAATACAGGAGCTGCGCGGACGATTATTGATGAGACTAGCGCAACGTTCATTTGCTATTCTAGCAAGCTATTCTCGGAATATCTGGACGCTACTAGCGAGATTATCTGGATGTCAGAGCGCGATGGCTGGAATCATCTCTATCTTTATGATGCGAAGGCAGGTCGTGTTAAGAACCAGATCACAAAAGGCGAATGGGTTGTGCGCGGTGTAGACTTTATCGATAGAGAGAAACGGCAGGTATGGTTCCACGCGAGCGGCATAAATCCAGAAGAAGATCCCTATTACCTCCAGTATTACCGAGTAAACTTCGACGGCACGAACCTGACATCTCTTACGAACGGTGATGGCACTCATATCGTTCAATACTCTCCGGATCGTCGCTACCTTATCGATACTTGGTCACGGGTAAATCTTCCGCCAATTACCGAGTTGCGCGGCGGTAATGATGGAAAGCTCATTTGCCGGCTCGAAGAAGCAGATGCAAAAGAACTCTATGCAGGCGGATGCATAGCTCCGGAGCCGTTTGCTGCCAAAGGGCGTGATCATGCGACAGACATCTATGGTGTTATTTTCCGACCCCGGAATTTTGATCCGGGCAAGAGTTATCCAATCCTTGAAGATATTTACGCAGGTCCTCAGGATTCATTTGTTCCAAAGGAATTTCAGAGCAATTCTCGATTTCAAAAGCTGCTCGATCGCGGGTTCATCATAGTGCAGATAGATGGCATGGGCACATCAAACCGCTCCAAAGCCTTCCACGATGTGTGCTGGAAAAATCTGCGCGATGCAGGATTGCCTGACCGTATTCTTTGGATCAAAGCTGCGGCGGATAAGTATCCATATATGGATTTAAAGCGCGTCGGTATCTTTGGCACTTCGGCCGGCGGCCAGAGTGCGATGCGGGCACTGCTTGATCATGGTGATTTCTACAAAGCCGCCGTTGCTGATAGCGGCTGTCACGATAACCGCATGGATAAGATCTGGTGGAACGAACAGTGGATGGGCTGGCCCGTCGATGAGAGCTACGTTCGTAGCTCAAATGTCGTGGATGCTACCAGGCTAACCGGGAAGCTTCTTCTTATGGCTGGCGAGATGGATAAGAACGTCGATCCATCAAGCACGCTTCAGGTAGTTCACGCCTTAATCAAGGCAGACAAGAACTTTGATCTGCTCTATATGCCAAACACTGGCCATGGTATTCTTGGCACAAGCTATGGGATGAAACGAATGGTCGATTTCTTCAGCCGCGTCTTTTTGAATTAAGCTTCACCATTATCCGAGGCATAGCACAGGCGCTTGCGCACCAGTTCCTTCATATACTTGGGTGGAACTGCTCCAATCGATAGCACAGCTTCGTGATAGCGGCTCAATTGGAATTTATCTCCCAGTTCGCGTTCCATTGCTTGCCGCAACCCGCAGTGCGCCCTGCGACCTACAAAGTAGGTGCTTAGCTGGACTGAACTTTGCTTCGCGCGCGCAATCTTGAGCCTTGCTTCACTTTCTGATTGGAACGCATCCCGCACCAAGAATACAAACGCCTCTTCATCGCTCATTTCGGTGCAGTGCATTTTGTAGTCCAAAATCGCGTTAGCCACAGCACGAAGGTAAAACTTCATCTGCATGAGCCGCAAGCGCAGGTCACCATCTCCATAGCCCGCATCGAGCATGGCTGTCTCTGCGTATACAGCCCAGCCTTCAATATAAGAGCCGCAACTGATGATGCGTCGAATAAGCGATGGTTCTTTATTCGCATACTCGAACTGCACATAGTGTCCTGGATAAGCCTCGTGGATAGTAAGGATTTTCAACATGTGATTGTTGTATTCCTCCAAAAAGCTCTGCTTTAGTTCATGCGGCCATTCCTCGGGAGGTGGACTAATCGCGTAAAAACTCGCTGCCAATGGATCAAGTGGCGGCGCGCCGTCAAAATAAGCTATAGCCTCTCCCCGCTTAAATTCCGGCATCTCAATAATCGAGCACCGGTCCGGCATCGGTAAAGGCAGAAAGGCTTTGTTGCAGATGAAGCCTATAATACTATCGACTGCTGCTTTTATTGTGGGAAGCACGTCTTCGCCCGCGCCATGATCTTGACTCACGGCCTTGGTCACTTTGCCGATTACATCACATCTATTTGCGGAATTCTCGAGCGGCAATGGTTGTTCGGGAAAGTATACGGGCCATAACTCACGACACAGATTGAAGAGCGTGTCGTGCACCCGCACTAACTCTTTCTCCGCTTCCGCACAGTTTTCAGCAGCAGTGATAGCGACGCCGGTTTCCAGTTCAAACTTAGCTTGAAATTTTTTCCTTCCGAGTCGCCAGGGATTACTGGCGATTTTTAGCATCAAGCCTTCAAGAAACATGTGATAGCTTCTTAGCTCGGTTATAACTCCTGCCGCGGCAGCTTGTAACTCATCCGATCTCGAACCCTCTCCGACATAGTCGAAAATCTCCCTTTCATAGAACCGAATGGCTCCCGCATTTTGGCGAATCGCTGTTTCCAGAACTTGCTTAATCGGATTTCGTAATGAACGCGTTGCCTCGCTGATGATGCGCGGGATTTCCGCCATCCTGGCAATCGCATTTGCGACATTGATCTCTTTCGGCTGAGTTGACTTGGTAAGGAGCAAATAAACGCTATCGTTAATGTAGAAACCGTAGGTGCGCGGATCTGTTTCGAAAGGCCTGAGATTTTTCTCAACCCAGAGTTTACTTATGAGATTGTTCCGCAGAATCTCGAAATCTATCTGACCGTCACGAGATAACCCGGTATAGTCGATTTCCCCTGGAAGCTCATTAAGCGTTCCCTCAATTAGGTTAGTCCAACACTCGCGAGCCCCGGCTGAGATGTCGTCAAGCAGCGCATCGTAGCGATGATCTCCAAGGGCGGTGGCGCATACCGGCTGTAGCCGAAAGACTTGCTCAAGATAGTTCCGATAGAACGTTTGGAGCTTTTCGTCTTCGGAAGTGACTACAGAAGTATCGGATATCATTGCCGCTCCCCATTTTGGTTTCTTATGATTAATGTTCTCTGACGATCTGTTTGACCATTGAGCAACGCACGAATACCGGGGAATCACAGCGGGACATGGGGCAAAACTTACCTGCCCATGTTTTTTTGCCTATTAATCCTCACATGTATTTTCGTGATATATTCAGCTTTTGTCGATGGCTCTCTACCTGCCGAAAACGAGAGACTGGGGATGCTTAAAGCTGTTAAGTGGCTGTGCGCTGCAATGACAGGCGAACTGCAGCACTGATTGCTTTGCCTATTTTTTTCCGTAAGCCGCTTTGAGCGCACTGTATTCCGCAGCGGTTACTGGCAGAACAGAACCGTGACGGAAAAGAAAAGGAAACGCAAAGTCCGATGTCTGTGTAAACTGCCCGCCTGCAAGATCGGTGCAGAGAAAAGGATGATAGCCGGTTCCCCTGCTGTATTGATCCAGCAACAAGCACCATGTCGCGGGGTTATCCGCGGCGGCCTGTTTTAATTGGAAGCACGCCGGACCTTCATAGCCTGTTAACCTCGCCAGCGAAAAATCCGGCACTTCCTTCCAGCCTTCCATTAGCTTGTCACTTACTTCCATTGTGATTGCCTTGTAAGTCTCATCCTTCGAAAAGCGGTAGTAGAGATTCCCGTCGCGAATAATATCGGTATCGATGACACTCTGCGATTTCTCGATATAGATGAACGGGCTGCTAAAGGTGCGGAAATCGCGGGTGCGGCTCGCCCAGATTCGTTGCCTGGCGTAATTATCCCTCTTATTAGTCGATGCCCAATAGACGAGGTAGTCATGAGTAGCTTCGTCATATATTGCCTCGGGCGCCCATGTGCATCCTGCGTCATCCGCGGCGACCTTCACCAAACGCGGTGTCGACCAATGTATCAGGTCGTTCGATTCCCAGATAATCAGCGATTTGCTTCCGGCATGAACGGCGCGTCCCCAGTCGTGGTTCCGGTTGATGGATAGGTCAGTCGCCAGCACATAGAACTTATGACCGTCATTCGATCGCAGTAGATAAGGATCGCGCGCTCCTTTTTCGCCGAGATTGCTAACCAAAACCGGTTCGCCGCCTTTGAGCGCCTCCCACCGCTGGCCATCATTGCTGAGCCCGAAATAGATTTGCTCAGTCATAGGAGTTTGCTCGCCTTTAAAGGTCACGAATAAAAAGCCGCCTTCCGCTGCGCGTAACGAGCAAGCACCAGCAAGAATCAGAATAGAGAAGATGAGTTGTTTCATAGCTTTGGAAATCTGTCGCGAAAACATCGCGCCACTGCCATTTCTACTAGTAGCCGTTAACACTCGACGAGAACAATCGAATGGGACATTGCGGAAGATGTTTTTTGTTGATATAACTTTCCCGTGTTGTCCCCAACAACAAGCCATCTTCCGCAGCGCTTATCACTAAGCGACCAGACCATGGAAATCCTCCGCAGCGGAATCGCGGCCGGACGTTGGAAAACACAAATGCCGAGCGAAGCCGAGCTTTGCCGCGAACTGCACGTGAGCCGGGTAACTTTGCGCCGCGCCATCGAGCAGCTCGTGCACACCAACTGGATCACGCCGGGAGGTCGTGGACGCCATCATCGCATTCGTAAAAAGACGCAAAAGTCGCGTAGCGCACAAGGCACCATCATACGAGCGCTCAGTCCCTATTCCCTTTCCGACATGGGTTCCGTTCACCACGTAATGATCGACACGATGATCGAGCTGCTCGGCTCGTCCAATTACCGCTTTGAGTATGAGCACCGCCCGGCAATGTATGCGCGTCATTCGCCGGATGAACTCAAGCGCATGTGTTCATTGCCGGATACCGCTGCGTGGATACTCTACTATTCCACTCCGGCGATGCAGCGATGGTTCGCCGGCAATGAATTTCCATGTATGGTCATCGGCCGGCCTCATGAGGATTCGGAGTTACCCTGCATCTTTCCCGATCTCGCAGCGGCTGGCCGGCATGCTGCGGGGCTATTCTATCAGCGCGGACATCGGGAAATGGTATATCTCATTGCCGAATTCACGAGTATCAACGATCGGCTGACATCGAAGGAATTTGTGCAGGAGGCACAAAGGTTGGGCGCTAACGCGCAGATTCTCACTCACGATAGAGATCCTTTGGCACTTACCAGGAAATTAGAGACGCTGCTTGCATCGCGACCTAGGCCGACTGCTTTCTTTTCGACCTGCCCGGAACATTGTCTTACTACTCTTTGCTATCTTTTGAGCTCAAAGCTGCGAGTTCCAGCCGATGCGTCGGTCATTTCGGGATGGGAGGATGAGTTCCTGCACTATGCGCACCCACAGTTCGCCTACTATCGGGTGGATGGCGCAAAGTTCGGTAATCGAGCAGCAATGCTCTTGCTGGATGTCATTCAGCATGGCGCGACGAGGCGGGCCATGCCGATCCTGCCGGAATTTATGCCGGGTGGAACACTTGGGCGGGTGGAATAAGCCGCAGACGGCATCGCCTGTCCAACGACCGAAGTCATCTTTCCACGAGTTGAGATGACCTTTCCACGGATTCAAGCGATTTTTCCAGAAGTTGAAGTGGTCTTTCCACAAGTTGAAGTCATGTTTCCACGAGTTGAAGCGACGTTTCCACAAGTTGAAGTCACGTTTCCACGGGTTGAAATGGTCTTTCCACAAGCTGAAGTCACGTTTCCACGAGTTGAAATGGTCTTTCCACAAGCTGAAGTCACGTTTCCACGACTTAAAGTCATGTTTCCAGGACTTCAGATCACCTTTCCACGAGTTAAGATGGCTCTTTTTAGCCACAAAATGTCGGGAAACGATACACCGCCAACCTTCCAGGTGGCGTTTTTTAGTCAGCGACACGCAGAGCCACGAACTAACGCCGAACTTCCTACAGAGTCCGGGTCCAAACCGTGTTCATCCGTGGCTAATTCCCCCCATGCGAGCTATCGCGCAGAATCCCCGAACCATTGCCACTCGGGATGACGGACGTAAGCCAATGCTTCCTTGATATCGAGTCCTGCGCGGGCTTGTGCGGCGAGCTCACTGCGGCGGCGTTTCCACACCTCCCACTCGGCTGGAGTAGGATGATACTTCGCTTTGTAAGGAACACGGTTGCCGACCAGCATGACGAGGAAACCTTCAATGCCGAAATTGCTTCCGGTGCTCGGGATCAAGTGCCGCGCGAATCCCGTCGGGCCATTCTCTTTGTAGAATTCGAGCAAAGGCTCAATGCTCGACACATCAGTATCTTCACGGCAGTGACGCCAGAACGGAGTATCCAATCGCGTATTCGCCCGGTAATGCACAGCCAGAAAGTCGCGTATCTCGTCCCACATCATCGCGACCATCTCATTGTATAGTTTGCGCATCGTAGGTGTCGGAGAAAGCCCGCTGTGCAAAAGAAAATCGACGAGCGTCTGGCTTTGCGAGCAGACCACCATCAAGGCAGTCGCTTCCAAAGGTTCGACAAAGCCGCCGGAGTTACCGATCGCCACGACATTATCCACCCATGAATGCCGGTATCTGCCGGAGCGAAACTTGACTACTCGCGTGGATGGCACCTTCGGATTTTTTCGGCGAAACTCCGCTTCCGCCTCATCATCGGAGATCGCTTGCGACGCGTAAACGTAGCCACGATTGACAAAGTGTTCGTGCTCGATCTGCCACGACCAGCCGGCATCCATCGTCTCAGCCGTGGTATAAGGCAGGATCGGCTCGTCACTGCGCGCCCATCCTCCCACCACCGCGCGATCGCAAAAGAGCGAACGATCAAAGCTAATGAACGGCTCTTCAAACGTGCGGCCAATCAACTCGCTGCGGAAACCGCTGGAATCGACAAAAAAGTCCGCTTCGAGCTTTCGTCCATCTTCGAGAAAGACCGCACTGATCCCTTTGTCGCCACGTTCTGCGCCACTCACTTTCCCATCGATGATCTCAACGCCGACATCGCGGGCAATCGTCTCGAGCACATCCACCAGCTTTCGATTTTCGACATGAAACCCATGCCACGGCTGGATATCCGGCGCGCTATTTGGCTGGCGCGCAAAAACCTTGTCATGCGCCATCAAAGCCGCCGGCAGATCGGCATAACCAAAGTCCTCGTCACAATAATAGCCGATAGGTCTCGCCATCTCGGCCCAGTGCGAATCGAGTTGGAGCGAAAAAGTATAAAAGAACTTCTCACGCGGCCCCCACAAAAAGCGAATACCTATCTTCCAGGTCGGCTGCGCCGCCGCATAGAAATACCTCCGGCTAATCCCGAGATAGTCGAACATATGCTTTGGAAAATTCGGCGTAGTCCCCTCGCCTACTCCGATCACACCAATATCCGGACTCCGAACCACACGAACATTCAACTGCGGAATCTTCCGCTTAACACTAATCGCCGCTATCAGCCCCGCACTACCCGCGCCCAGGACGAGGACGTTTTGGATCATTCTCTACGGCCGGACCGGCTTGCGTGTGGCGGCTTGTAGCTGTTGATTACGAGCCTCCAAGACAGCCTGGATTTCCGTTGGTAGAGTTAGAGTATAAGTTGGTGCCAACGTCTCGTATTTATACGTCGTCACCACTTTCCCGAGTTGTAATGCAATCGGCAATCTAGCTTCGAGATCGATCTCGGCTACCGCGATGACTTTCAGCTTCTCTGGATCGAGCGCTGATCGTTTCACCCCGAGAACCTTCTCGACCGCATCTTCGTCGACTTGCCCCTTGGCGTCTTTCGGAGTGGATATCTGGAACAAATCGGGACGTGAACGATACCCTTCCGGCAGGATCCTATCGCGAAAAATCATGCAGTCCCGACCCGAGATTTTGTTGATTCCCATATAATTCGAACCAGAAATCCAGCTTATGTCCTCGGACTCTTCGCCGGCGGGGCCGGCAATAGGTTGTTTCCAGCCTGTGCTTAATGTTGTCTGCACGCCGGCCTTTTTCCAAACCTCCTGTTTATTTCCATTCGAAAAAGTAGTGACGATGTGGGAGATGTCACCCACCTTTTCGCCTACAATTTGGACGTCGAATCGACTGTTGCGCTTCTCGTCGTCTTTTGTCTCGCCAGAGCCTTTTTGGCCCGGACTAGAACCAGGAGCCGCATCGGGCTCCTGACCAACGCTCTCAGCGCCTTTGCGCGTAATAGTCCAGCGAACCAGATTTGGAAAAGGCTTGATCAACGGACCGGGTGGCAAAACAACCGGAGTTGATGCGGGTGCAGGGTGATCCTGCGCAACTAGTGTGATTGCGAGCCCCGCAGTCAAGATAACAATCAGCAGCAGCTTTTTTCTCATTTTATTCTCTTACAACTTCTATTTGCTTATCCACAATGTCGCCGGTGTATCGATCGATGGCGACATGCACCCAATAGCGCTGTTCGCCTTCAACCATGAATTTATCCGGCGTTGTCGCCGTTTGCGGATATCGTCCGCTTTGTGCAACAACATCGATCATTAGGTTCCAAATGCGGGTCTGGCCTGCATTGGCCAAAGCCCGGATAGGAGCGGCGCGCCGGCGACTGATCGCTTTGTCTAAATCAACCACCCAGCTAGCGTTGGGATCATCAGTAGAATCAGTAATCGGTGTTTTGTTCGTCCATGAGGTGAAATAGATCGGGTTTATCAGGTCACTGCTATATCCATCATAAGAAGCAGGGCCATAGGGCCCCGGGGTAGAAGCGGCCCCGGGGTTGTTTAGTCCCACGGTTTTCCCGGAAACCCATTTACCAACCAATTCACTGATGTTTTGCAGAGGCCGGGCTCCCGTTCCAGTCACAACGACTCCGGCCGGGACGATGCCGCTTGTTCTTGCAACTAGCCTTTGAGCCAAGATGTCGGCTAATGTGCCGCTCGCTAGAGCTTCACTAGGAGTTGAAGCGCCGCTTAGCTTCCACTCGTTTTTGTAAGCACCATTGAGAATTGCTTTCAACACGGGGACTTGACGGGTATTCAGATTCACCCGACCGGCTATGAGTGAGTGACTATCGTCGGAATCATTCACACAAAACACATCCAGTAAAGCGGTGTCACCGCTTTCCGGCATATCCAAATTCAGATTCTTCCATGGCGTGCCGGAAAAGGTATAGCCCAGTTCAGCCACAGAGCGGAATGGACGGTTAAGGATGATTGGCCGGGCTTCGGCCTGTAGCAAATTCGCCGATGCTCCAGAAGAAGGAGGATAGTTAAGGAGAACATCTGCCTTGTGCAGCTTGTTGTCCGCGCCGACTTGATGTGCGACCCGCATAGGCAAACCCGTAAGAGCAGCGAAAGAGGATTTGCCACCGGCAGTGTTGCCATATGCACCTTGCCAAGCGTTACCGGGGCCGGCAGGGCCAATAAATTCGAACCTTGCATCAGTCCAGCCACCCATTCCACGACGGACTACGCCATCCGGATCCGCATAATACTGCGTTTGAGTGTAGTTAAGGCCTGATTGCCGGCCAGCATACCATTGGACATCACCGACGATTTGATCGTTATACAAGGGGGCACCGTCATTCTCGGCAAATAGTCCGGGATAACAGGCTAGCTCGGATTTATCCCACGTCCAGATGCCTCCATTTTCGCTGTGGTTTCCAGGGTAAAACCCCATGCTTCGGGGAAAGTTAAATGGGTTTAATCCATGCCAGGCTTGATTGTCATCAATCGCCTGCACGGGCGCCCCATTGCCCCAGCCATTACGCCTGGAACCCATAATGCCTTCGGACCTGCTGAGCCAGGCGGCGTCGACCGGAGCGACAGGTCTTCCAGCGGCAGCGTTATTGGACATATTAATTGCGAGATGATCTTTAGAGAATGGAGGAAAACTCCAGGTCAGCTGACCATTAGGATCGCCGTCCCCTTTTTCAGGACTCCCGTATTGAAAACCGAAGCGACTGGTTCGTGGGTCCAACACGAAATATTCCCGGTCACCGTCGCGACGTGGCTGAAGCAATCCGGCCCAAGGAGCGTGCATGGGGCGCGCAATTCTGCCCCACCCCGCTCCTTTGTGCCCGACCGTTACCTGCTTCTTATCGTAGGTCACAAGGTTTCCAAAAGCATCCGTGCATTGAAGGTTAAAAGTGAACAACACTCCGGGATCATTAGGTGTTGTTGTGCCCCCAGTGTTATCCCCAAGAACGACGACGTTTGCCCGATACACCGTGGTGGCGGTGCCGGAGGTCGCGGCTTTGGACCAGATCAGAGGAACCGATCCCAGATACATTCCGATATAGGATTGTCCAACAATCGGTGGGCCTGAATCAGGGTTAGCAGTGCCGGTCGTAAATGGCGGGCCATCTCCAATCTTTGCGACAAGAGCAGTGGATAGTCCTGGCGCACTCAGGTTACAATATGTGGGTTTGTTTGGGATATAGAGCACCGTTGGTTCGCGGAAGAGTTGCACCCCATTCTGGCCAGAGGGGATATTAAAGATCATTTTTGAATTGCTCTCGTTAATGAGGCGCGGAACACCACTCCAGTTTTGAAAGCCTGGGGAGCTATTCTTATTTCCTCCATTGAAATCAGAGGTATTCCCAAAGTAGTTGGCTGCTTCCACGACAGCAGGAATGTCTGAAGTGGCATATATTTCGAAGCTATTCGGCCCGATCGTTCCCTGTGTCTGATCAATTTGCGTCTGCGTGGCATTATCGCCGCACCAGTCGTGCGGATTCCAAATTTCCGGAATGAGGATGGTATCTCCCTGTCCGGTATTAGTAATGATTTGGGGGTTCGTCAGTGTATCCCCTGTGCCGTAATAAACGGCGTTGGTTCCGTCCGGCTTTGGATCGCTTACAACCTGTGGAGCTCTTGTTTTCACCACTGCGGGATGAACCCGGTAGAGATAAGGAAGATTTTCGATGCCAGAAAAGGCCGTTTGATTGCTGCCATCGTCAAATAGGATGCGCGTCGGATAGTTATCCGAATCAAACTGATCAATGATGTTTGCGCCTATCTGGATGATCGCGTAGTCCACGCTGTAGTCGAACAAGTATTGATTAGATAAATTCGGTATGTTCGGGCCGCTTTTTGGCACGGAACTGCCAACCTTTGCAATTGAGCCGGCTTTGATTGTCGCCTTCAAAAGCTCGAAGAAGTCCGCTTCGCGCCCCGCACGAACGACATCATTTGAATCCGCAGGGGAATTCAGCCGCAATATCGCGCCATTTGACCCATTGCGACCATGAACATATTTCCAAAAATTGCCCGGCACCTTCTCGCCGCTCGGGAGCGTTGTTGTGGCCGTAGTCCATTGCAAGCCGAAATACTTCAAAATATTTGCGTCCGTCCCTTGCTGCAGCCACTCGGTGGTAAAGCCAGCATTCTTTAGTGCAGTAATATCGGCATCAGTGCTACTCGCGCGAGGCGCACTAGGTCCCTTGCAGGTAAGCCATGCCAACCGGCTTAGTGCAAAACGCTTTATTACCAATGGTTCACCGGTAATCGCCGTAGAACCATCATTCCGCGCGAATGCTGTCTTCGCCCTCGCCATGAGAAAAGCGGGATTGATTTGGTCATCCAATCCAGACGCGTTATTTCCTCCCTGATCGGCAGCTAGAATTTTTGGCGCACTGGCATTATAGCCCGGAGAATTGCTGTTAGTCGACTGCACCGGGACGTAAGAAGGCTGGTTGAGCTCGCGGCTGAAGGTGCCCATGTATTGCAGCGCATTTTGTAGGTTTGCACGATCGCTCGAATTTGAAATCATGTATTGCAAGAGGGTTTGCATCAATTCCTGCCGTGTTACAAATTGATGATCCGTGGCGCGGGCGCTTCCCGGTCCAAGCGGAACATTTGCGGCCTTTATGAAGCCATTATTGTATGACCGCACAAACCGGTAGTAATTGGCCGCATTCTGATTTGACCATGAGAGATTCGGGAAAATTCCGCCGAGCATTGATAAGTTTCCGGTCGTGCTATCGTATGCGGCGGCCCCGTAATTGCGGAACCCTACAAGGTTATCGATGATTTTGTCCTGCGTCGCCGCCCCTGGAGTAGGAACGCCCTGGTAACTCACGCCAATGCCGGGCAACTGTTTCAAATCCGCAAAAGAGAGAGTGTCCTTGTAGTAAGGAGTCGTTTGTATGCTGGGATAGCCGGCTGCCGTCATGTCAAGCAGCCCGCCTTCATCGTAGATGGCATACGCGTAGCGGCCTACGACGGGATTGGAGCCGGATATGTTTAATGTATTACTGAAGGTAGTTGCCGGGCTGGACGGATTCTCGTTTTTTCTAACTAATACCCAATCCGGCGGCGTAAACGCACCGGAGCCGGTCGTGACGGGTGTAAAGTCAGTGTCTTGAGCGGGATTTTTCTTTGGTAAAAGGAAATGCGCGTTCCATCGGGCGGGAGAGATGTAGTGGCTATTGAGAGCGGGAGTGGTGGAGGAAACGTTGATCGCTCGCGAAGGAGGAGTATTGCTGCCGCCGCTATAGAATGGTGCGTTAAAGGCGCTGCGCTTAATGAGGTTTGTGGGGTAAGTAGACCCCGCCGTCGTTCCCGATAGGGACGGGACCATATTGATCGCATTCTTCGGCACATAGAGCGTCGTAGTCACCGCTCCTGTGGTAATAGAATAGGCGCGGGAGTTATTCGAATCGGCGATCTCCTGTCTCAAGTCGCCAAGGATGGTATCCACCGCTCCTTGCATCATCGTATCCGCCTTGACCTGGTTTACGCTGCCATTGGAAATCTGCCGTTCGTAAACGGAACGGGTGAAAAACGCCACCACCAGGCCGGTTAACAGAACTACAAAGGCGAGAACGATGATCAGCGCGGCTCCGGAAGAGTCATGGCAACGCCTTTGCAGCTGATTTCTTTGGGGAACTCGTAAGCACATACTTATTTGAGAATAAAACTGCGCTGATAGATGCGCACATTTTGCATGATCTGCCTGCGTGCAATGGCGGAAATGTTCCTAGCAGGCGTTTCTTTGCTGGCTCCAATTTGGACGATTGCATTAGCCCAATCAGAGGCGACTGCCGGCGTGTCTCCATCTTTTAATGCCATAACCAACTCCGACATATCAGTAGAGTAAGAACCTTGTGGCTGAAGTCTGTCATAACCGGGAATTCTGCTGCGGCTGGTATTGTCCAGGAGCGCCATGGTGACGATAATGGCGACGACATCGTGCATGTCTTGAATTTGCCTGGGGTCGGCGACACCGGCGGTGGGAGGAGTCGCATTGTAAGCAATTGATTTCCAGTAAGGCGGATCGCTCGCACTATAGGTGTTTGCGCGAATATTCTTCGCGATATAGTCCGGACTCATTTGCAGGGCGAACTCGAGCCGGAAGACCTGATCGCCAAAAGCATGCGCGCTGCTCGCAATAATTGCGCTTCCACTGGGACCAATATCCGCGTGAGATAGAATCAGCTCACCACCGACAATCGTTGACAGCGCGTCCGCATTTTTGGGGGCCGTGACATAACTGCTATTGCCGCTGCCGCTAACCAGAAAGAGCATGGGACGATCAGCTCCTACATTGGACGCGGTGCTCACGCAAAGCCGCTCCAGAGCATAATATGGAGTTGTTGCCGATGCATCAACGGCACCCCAAATGCGGTAACCCACAACAGCCACACTGTCAGCTACTGTAGTTTGCCGTGACGCGCCCACAGCGCCAGATGCTCCTGTAGCTGCTGTAATCGCCGCGGTCTGAGTGTAAAAATAAAGAAAGTCGTTCGCCCCTGTCGTTGCTGGCGAGGTTGAAAATGTCCCCTGCGGCTCTGGGTTTTTGAAGCAAGGTCGCACGGGATAATGGCTGTAAGGATAAATGCTGCAATCAACATCCGGACGACGAATCATCGCATTGAAGTCTCGTCCCATTCGGTCAAATATCTCCCTGGCCTGATTGTCGGTATCGAGGCGCATCTGATTGGATTTGGTAACCGCGGAAGCGCTATTTACAAGCTGAACCACAATGACCAGCAGCAATGTGAGCACGGCCATGGAGACAAGCAATTCGACCAACGTAAATGCAGACTGCACGCGCAGGCGATTGCCTTTGAAATAGGGAAGCTGGGGGGAACGCATATCCACTAATTGCGATTCAGCGCAGTGACACTTTCAAAAGAGCCATTGTAGTTTGTCGGCCATGACGTGCTGGTTTTATTTGCCAGGGCAGGCCACGTCACAAGGATGCGGACTGTGGTCGCGCTCTTTGGATTGGAAGTGGGAGGCGGCGTAAAACCTACGTCCACGCGATAGAGAGATTGTAGCGAGCCGCTGGTGAGAAGGACGTCACCTACCTTTCCGGTCGGAAATGCCGTGTCGGAAAAAAATATCCGCTGCGGAGTATTGTTCGATGCAGTTCCAGCGGGACCTGGAATTGTGAATCCAAGCGCACTGGTGCCGCTTATGCTGATATTACTACCCGATACCAGGGCGGTAGCTCGCAAATCCGCAATGACGCGGGTCGCACAGCTAGCTGCGGTGGTTTGATCGATCGCCAGTTGGTTTGAGTTAAGGCCTATCGGCAGCAAACCAAAAATTGAGAGAAGGCAAAATGCCGCCACACCTAGAGCCAGAGTGACCTCGACCAATGAAAATGCGCGGGTTCCTCTTTTTAAAGGTAATGATGAGGAGATCATATCAAGGTCTAAACGTGCGGACAGTTGCTTTGACACCGTCGATTTGCATGCAGACGTGGTTCCCGGTGTTCTGGGATTGCGAAGTAGGAAAGAGCGCGGCTGAACTTTTGACGCTATTGCCGTGGGTTTGTATTAGCGCGATCTCCATCCATTGCGGGACTCCTTGCGGTGAGAAGTAGGTTGTTGTGCCAGGATTGCCGGTCGGCGCACCTGATCCGAAGACCCGCAGCATTCCATCAGGATCAAACTGGATGGTTTTTTTAAAAGTATACGTTGGACTGCTGCCGAGAGGGTAGATGATCGGAGTGACTGAATCCGTAGCAGCGTTGCCGATGCGATAGTAGGTAGTCAGGTTTTCGCGTGCCATGTTCCCGGATGAAGGAGGTGCCTGGCCGTAGTCGAGGATGTGAAGGTTTTCGTAGCGCTGCAGCTTAGTGATGGCTATGAAATCCCGCGCTACGTTAGCGGGGGTATTCGTATATTTGCCATCCCACTCCGTCTTAATGTCGGAAATCTTGGCGTCATATGGACTATATCCGCGCGTTCCATCTTTGCTCGCGATGCCAACCATCGCTACGCGCCCGGTTCCGAGAGTCTGGACTGTTGCTGATGCCGATTGAGCCGCATCGAATTCGCCGATGCCGAGATAGACGTAGGTATTATTGGCTATTGCGTAACTCCGGCAAAACTGGAGCATGTTCGTAAGGTCGCTCGCCGCCCGGTCCATGTCATTGGCACCCTTCAGCGCGTTCATTGCGGGCGCTATTAACACCATCAAAATGACAATGATTCCGATGACGACCAGCAGTTCGACCAAGGTAAACGCCCGGTTCCGCAGTCCGGCTGGCGAACGTTCAAATCGGCAGGCGCTCGGCGCTGTGAGCCTTGGAATGTGCAGGGGGGACCGCATCTGCAATGTATTTACGAAGTAAATTCCGGTCTTGCAAGAAAAAACAACGTGCGATGGAACATGGGTGCAATCTCGCTAGCGGATTTTGGTCGAAATAACGCGACACCGACTGATTGCTTTTCGAGCTGGCGGAAGGTTAAAATTGATGCGCGCCCGCTGAAACCTGCGGCGCCGTAATTGGATAAGGGAAAAGACCTTCCACACATCGTGAAATGCAAAATGCGGAAATGGGGAAATCATAAGGGACATATCAACTAGTCTGCCCGTCCAGCCGAAGCAATAGCCAAGGCGTCATGAGACGGTGTATTTTCGTAATACAATGGGAAGGCCGCCTCCGGCTCGAACGGTTTCAGGGCATTTATCGAACATAAGGCTTCCGAAGGTATTACCCAGCAAGCCCTGCGCATTGAGCTTGCAGCCTGGTCGTTTACGCGAGCAGTGCAGGCTGCCGACAAATCAGAGGCGGCACTCCTTTCGGGAGAGCCGCCTCTACAAGCTTGGTTTTTAATGGACGGCCTACTCGCCTTTCCGCACGCCCGGCGGGAGCTCGACAATCTCGAACCAATATTTTTCGAGTGTCTGCAGAATATCCACTAGGGCCTCGAAGGTGACAGGTTTGACGATGTAGGAATTCACGCCGAGATCGTAGCTGCGGAAGATGTCTTCGTCGGCTTTGGACGTGGTGAGGACGGTCACGGGGATTTGCCGCAGTTCGGGGTCGGCCTTGATTTCCTTCAGCGCGGTGCGCCCGTCCATGCGCGGCATATTGAGGTCGAGCAGAATGAGGCCGGGACGCGGCGAAGATTCAGCGTCGGCATATTTGTCCTGATGGCGCAAGTAGGCGAGCAGCTCTTCGCCATTTTCGACGAAGCGCAAATCATTGGCGAGACGGCTTTCCTCGAGTGCGTCTTTTGTTAAACGACGATCATCGGCGTCGTCATCAGCCATTAGAATCGTGATTGGTTCCCCGTGAAGTTTCATCAGCGTTTTTCATGCGTTGTTTTACAGGCAATGTCACGATAAATGTCGCACCCTGGCCTTCGGCGCTTTTTGCAGAAATGATTCCGCCGTGGCGGTCGAGAATCTTGCGGCAGACGGCGAGGCCGATGCCGGTGCCTTCGTATTCGCTGCGCGAATGGAGGCGCTGAAACACCGTGAAAATACGGTCGAGATATTTTTCGTCAAAACCGATGCCGTTATCCTGCACCATTATCTGGCAAATCTCGTCACCGGCCGACGCACCGGGAAGCTGCTCCTCGGTCATCTCGCGGATTTTTGCGGAGATGAAAACTTCGGGCGCAGAACCGTGGCGCTGGAACTTCATCGCGTTCGAAATGAGATTTTGAAAAAGCTGCCGCATTTGCGCCGGATCAGCGTCGATGGTCGGGAGATTGCCGACTTCGATTTTTGCGCTGCTCTGCTCGATGCGGACTTCGAGATCGCCCACGACCTCGTGAACGATTCCCCCGAGATTCACTTGTTCAAATGGACGTGCCTGGCTGGTGACACGTGAAAGTGTCAACAGATCGTGAAGCAATGTTTGCATACGGCGGGCGGCGTCTTGCATACGGCCAAGATAGTCGCGGCCTTCCTCGCCGACGGCTTCACCGCATTTCCTCTGAAGTCGATCGCCGAACGCCTGAATTTTCCGCAACGGCTCCTGCAAATCATGCGAGGCGACGCTGGCGAATTGCTCGAGCTCGTAATTGCTCCGCCGGAGTTGCTCCGCTGTGAGGCGCAGCCGTTCCTCGGCGCGTTTGCGGATACTGATGTCGCTGCTTACACCGACGAGCCCGATGCAATTTCCGTCCACATCGCGCAGCGGGACTTTCGTCGTGGAAAGCCAGCAGATGTTTCCATGACGATCGATGATTTGCTCCTCCCGATTCAAGACGCGCGTGCCGTTGCGCAGGACTTTTTCATCATCGGTCATGAACTGCTGCGCCAGGTCTAGTGGGAGAAAATCGTCCGATTTCTTGCCTTCGATTTCGCGGAGACGATTCGCCCCGATGAATTGCCGGTGCGCGACATTATCGAGCACGTATCGCCCCTGCACGTCTTTGACAAACACGTGCTCCGGCATCGCGTCGATGACGCTGCGCAGGAGATTGTGCTCTTCCGCCAGCGCCTCCTCCGCACGACGCCGTGCAGCGATATCGCGCAGGATGAATACAACTGCGGTGCCGAGAATGATGAAGCTCAGCACCGTCCCGACGATAATGATCGCAGTCGTCGAGCGCCCGATATCGCGCGTGAATTGTTCGCGTTGCACGAGCAGTTGCTGCTCTTCGTTTACAAAAGCTTCGAGCAGTTCCCGCATTTCCGTGCTCACGCGCTGATCTTCGCCATCGCCGAGAATCATCGCAGCCGCCTCGATGCCGGTCGTGTGCCGCGTGGTCATCGCCGATTTCAAAATCGCCGATTTTTTCGCGAGCAGCGGCCGCAGCGCGTCGAGCTGTCGCTGCTGCTCCGTCCGGTCGTGCGTCAATATTTTCAGAGCGTTGAAATCGTCGATCAGTCCCTGCTGTGCGCGATCGTAGGCCGGCAGATACTGCTCGTCCGCGGCAAGCAAATAACCGCGCACATTATTTTCCGCCTCGATCAAATTTCGTCGCAGCGATTCCTGCACTTCAAGCACGTGGCGCGAGCGCGCGACAAGCTGCGCTGTGTTTAAAAACCCGTGTGTGCTGCGATACGTGATAACCGCGATGGTTGCGAGCATCACGAGCGCGATGCCAAACCCGAGCACGACCTTTTGCCGAATCTTTACGAATTGCCTTTTCACGACAGCAGCGCGTCCGCGCTTTTCACGACTCGCGATGCGCGCCTCACAAACGAAAATTTGAAATCAAAAATCAGCAATGAAATGGCGGAGGGGGTGGGATTCGAACCCACGATGCCTTGCGGCATGGCGGTTTTCAAGACCGCTGCATTCAACCGCTCTGCCACCCCTCCGCGAGCGAGCACGGGACAATAACCGCTTCCGTCCGCGGCGGCAACATCCGCGAAAATGATTGGCGATGCCGCGCGGAATTCGCTATGCCGCTCCGCATGAGCTCTCGCCGCAAGCGCGTTTTTCGATGAAGCTGACCTGCGGCATCACGATTCCCACGCACAACCGCAAGGCTGATCTCGAGCGCACCTGCCGCGCGATCGCGAAGCTCGATCCGCCGCCAAATGAAGTGCTGATTTGCGCCGACGGCTGCACTGATGGGAGCGCTGAGTTAATTCAAAGTGCGTTCCCGCAGTTTCGACTTATCGTTAACAAAGAATCTCGCGGCTCGATCGCGAGTCGCGACGCAATGATGCGCGCTGCAAAAAGCGACGTGCTCATCAGCCTCGACGACGACAGTTATCCGCTTGAAACCGATGCCATCGAACGGGTGCGCCAGCTCTTTTCAAGCAACGACGCACTCGCCGTCGCCGCGTTTCCGCAACGCAGCGACGAAGCGCCGGCGAGTTTGCCGCAAACCGATTTCGGCCCGGCGCATTTCATCGGCACTTTTTCAAATGCGGGTGCGGCGATCCGCCGTTCCGCTTTTCTACAACTCGGCGGTTATCCGGTGCACTTTTGGCATGCTTACGAAGAGCCGGATTTTGCGCTGCGCTGCGTGGTTGCGGGCTTCGAGGTAAAATTCGAGCCGGCTGTGACAATCCGCCATCATTATACCGGTGTTCAACGCAACGAAATGCGCACACATCATTTTCACGCACGCAATGAATTGTGGAGCGCATTGATGCGTTGTCCGCTGCCACAACTTTTTGCGGTCGCTGCGTTTCGCGCAGTGCGGCAATTTGGCTATGCAAAAAAACGCGGGCTGCGCTGGATGCTGAACGAGCCGCGCTGGTGGTTTTCTGCGCTGAAGCTATCGTCCACATTGCGCGCACGCTCACCGCTGCCGTGGCGCAAATATCGCGCGTGGATGGAGCTCGTCCGTTCCCCCATTTTTTCCGAAGCCGAATGGCGCCGCAAATTCGCCGAATGAAAATTTCGATTTCCGCAACGAATCCCTGCCATCTCTATGACATGGCGCGCGAGTTGGCGCGGCTCGATGCGCTCGGCTGCTACTATTCGGGTTATCCGCAGTGGAAGCTCGCGAATGCGGAGCAAATCGCGATTCGCACGCACAGTTTTCGCACAACGATCGTTTACGCTCTGCTTAAGCTGCCCGAGAAATTTCGCCCGTCGGCACGCTCGCTTTTTTTATGGCAGGACCACAGCTTCGATCGCTGGGTTGGCCGGAACTTGCGCCCCTGCGAGTTCATTCACGCGATGCCAGGGCAGGCGTTGCACACGCTTAAAAAAGCGAAACAACTTGGGATTGCAACTGTGCTGAATCACGCGACCGGACCGGTGCGCGAGTGGGTGCGAATCATGGAGCCGGAATATGCGCGCGCCGGTTTGCGGCTGGCGGATGTTTGTCCATTTGATGACGCTTATTTTGCGCGGGAAGACGAGGAATACGCACTGGCCGATTTTCACTGCGTCGCATCGAGCGTGGTGCGCGATCAACTCGTCGCGTGCGGAATTGCGCCGTCGAAAATCTGGATCGTTCCTTACGGTGCCGACAGGACCGTTTTTTTTCCACCGGAACAAACGGCAACGCACCATTTCCGCATCGTTTTTGCCGGTCAACTGAGTTTACGCAAAGATATGCGCACGCTGCTGCGCGCGCTGGAACTCCTTAATCGCGCCGATTGGGAAATGCACTTTTACGGCGGCATCGCCGGCGAAGTTCGCGCCGATCTCGAAAATTACCACGGCGCGACGCCACTCACTTTTCACGGTGCAGTCTCGCAGCGCACGCTCGCGGACGCGTTTCGTGCCGGCTCCGTGCTCGTGCTGCCGTCGCTCGAGGAAGGCTTCGGGCTCGTCGTTCCGCAGGCGCTTAATTGCGGCATGCCGTGCCTCGTCAGCGATTGCGTAGGCGCGAAGGATTTGATCGAGCATCATCGGAACGGCTCGATTTTTCCGGCAAAAAATGCGACGGCGCTGGCGGACGAGCTCATCTTTTGGGAAAAAAATCGCACGCGCCCGGCGGATGTTCTCGACTGGTGCAAACCGGCTCAAATGCTCGTCTCCGCAAGCTTCGCGGCGCTGGCGTCGCTCCGTAAATAAGCGCGAAACTGGCACGGCTGCTGCACTCATTTGCAGAAAGTGCAGACGCTGTTAACATCAACCAAACCATTCGCGTATCCACCGGCTCATGGCGCTTGAAGCACCCACACGGCCCGCGCGGCCACAAACACGACGGACTGCAGCCCCTGCTCCATCACAAGCAGCGGCGCCGAAATCCGCGCCACAGCCGGATGTAACCGGCAGCGCGATTTGCCTGCTTGGCCTGCTCGTTACCGGTATTTTTTTGCACGGCAAGCTGCCGACAGACATCGCGCGTTTCGCTGCGATCGGCGCGGGCTTGAGCATCGCGGTGAGCCTTTATGCGGACGTGCGGCACGGACTTCAAAATCTTGTCCGGTCCGACGTGCTCGCGCTGGTGTCGCTCTACTATTTAACGCTCTGTGAATTCCTTTTTCCGCAGCCGGAATTCGTTACGCAAGTCGATGTGCCGTCCACGACGCGCGCCATCATCGCGTGTCTGATCGGTTTTGCCGGGCTGATTATCGGACGGCATCTCGTGCAGTTTAAAAAACAGCCATTTGCCACATTGTTTACGTCGCCGGTCTCGACCACGTTGATGCTCACGACGTTTACGGTGTGTTTGCTTGTGGGTTTTTCCTACATGCTTTGGAGTGTGCAATTCGATCCGGTGCTGATGGTCCGCTGGTTCATGGAACCGCGCTTTTTTCAACCTTGGAGCAGGCAGGCGTTGGGTGATTTAAAAGGGCTGCTGCACGAGCTGGAGATGTTTTTGTTTCTCGTTCCGCCGGTCGCAGGCGTGATTCTCGCGCGGCGCAAACGTTACGGATTTTTCAGCCTTGCCTACGTCGTCGTCGGCACCGCGTTCGTATTGTTTTACGGTTTTTGCAGCGGGACGCGTTATTGCTTTGCGGCTTATTTGATCACGCTGCTCTCCGGATTCGCATTCTCCGCGTCGCGGGAACAAAAAAAGGAAGTGATCGTCGCCGGCGTCATCACTACTTCGCTGATGCTGATTGCAACCGTGCTGATGCTCGAGTTTCGCGACATCGGTTTGCGCGCATATATGATGCACGACTACGAAGACTTTAGACGTCCGGAAAAGAGCGAATATTCGTTCCACGTCGATTACAACCTCTACGCGATCTGCCGCATCGTGGAAACCTTCCCGCACCGTCACGATTATCTCGGCAGCGAAGTGCCGCTGCTCGCGCTCCTGCGGCCCGTGCCGCGCGTGGTTTGGCCTGAAAAACCAATCGGCATGAGCCTGCCAATTGAAGACATCATCGGCGCGGATGGCTGGACGGTTGCCGCGACTTTTGTGGGCGAAGCTTACATGAGCGGCGGACTCATCGCCGTATTTCTCACCGGCTGCACGTTCGGCGCGCTGACGCGTTTGTGGAATTCACTTGCCTCGCCGCGCAATTCGGAATTCGGCGTGCTGATTTATGCGTCGGGCTTTTTCGCCGCCGCAATTGCAATGCGCAGCATGCTCGTGCTGACGACCGCGTTGCTGCCGTCGCTCGCAGGCACCGTCGCCGGATTTTTCTTCATCCGCCGCTCGACGATCCGGCAAATGCGCACACCGGTTCCCGCACGGCGCGACGCGTGATTGCGCAAAGCTGTCTTTTCATCCGCACGCTTTTCCTGTTCCGTATGCGCGAAAGATGCCTCGCCCGGTTGCTTTCGTCTCCGTAGTTCCGTCGCCTTATCAACGCGACATCTTCGGAGCGCTCGCGCAACTGCCCGAGCTCGACCTGCGCGTTTTTTATCTCGAGGCAGCTGCGCCCGACTCACCGTGGCCGGAAAAACCGCTGCGCGATTTTGAAAAAATCCTTCCTGGAAAATGGATTTCGCTCGGTCACATGCGCTGGCATTTGAATTGGCCGCTGCCCGATTTATCGCGCTTCGATTTTGTGGTGTTAAACACATTAATGTCCTTCACCGCCCAGCCGCTTATGCGCGGAGCGTTGCGCGAAAAGCACTGGATTTTTTGGGGCGAACGCCAGCGACGCTACGCCGGCGGCTGGAAAAAAATCGTGCACGATTTTGCATCCTCACCGCTGCACAAAGCAGCCGCGATCGCCGCAGTCGGAAGCGCCGCGATGGATGATTATCGTGAGCGTTTTCCGAATACGCCGTGTGTTAACATTCCGTATCATTGCGAGCTGCAGCCGTTTTTTGACGCGCCCCCCTGTGCGCACGATGACCAATTCATTTTTCTTTTTTGCGGCCAGATGATCGCGCGCAAAGGCCTCGATCTTTTACTCGCGGCATTCGCGCAAATTTCGCCGCGTATTCCGAATGCGCGTCTTCTTCTCGTCGGTCGTGAAGCCGAATTACCAGGAATGCTGCAAACTCTGCCTGCGGCGGTTGTTAACCGCATCGAATACGCAGGTTTTCAAGCACCGGAAAAGTTGCCGGCGTTTTTTGCGCGCGCAAACGCGTTCGTTTTACCGAGCCGCTACGACGGATGGGGCGTCGTGGTGAATCAGGCGCTCGCCGCAGGGTTGCCGGTTATTTGCTCCGATACAGTCGGCGCGGGCATTGATCTCGTGCATCGTGACCTGAACGGAATTCGTTTTCCGAACGGCAATATCGCTGCGCTCGCAAACGCGATGGAGCGACTGGCGACAAATCGCGAACTCGCGGAAAAATGGGGCGCGGCTTCGCGCGAAATCATCCGCGATTACACTCCGCAACGTGGCGCGGAACGCTGGCTCGATCTTTTTGATTCGTTAAACCCATGAAGATTCTCTTCGCTTCCAGTTCCTCCGGCTCACGCGGCGGTGGCGAACTTTTTCTCGTTTATTTGGGCAAGGCATTGCAGCAGTGCGGACACGAACTAACTCTCTGGGTTTCGTCGCATCCGCGCATGGACGAAGTGTCCGAAAAATTCGCGCACATCGGCAAAGTCGTGCGCGCAAATTACACAAACACGTATGACCGTGCAGGACGCTCGCTCGCGGCAGCCTTCGATTTGGCGACGGCGCGTCGTGCAGCCCGCGAATGGCGCGAATTGCAGCCCGATTGCATTCATTTAAACAAACAAAATCTCGAGGATGGGCTCGATCTGCTGCGCGCGCTTTCGCTCGTGAAGACGCCGTCGATCTGCACGATTCATCTCACGCAAAACGCGCAATATCTCGGTGCAAAATCCGCGCGGCTGCGCGACTGGGTTGCGCGTCACGCACTGGGTCGCTCGCATGTTCCGCTTGTCGCGGTGCTCGATCAGCGGGCGCGTGATTTGGAAAATTTTCTCAGCGCAAAAGAACGCATTCATGTCGTTCCGAACGGTGTGCCGAAGTTCGAAGTGAACGAAATCGCGCGTCTTGAAAAACGACGCGAACTCGGCATTGCCGATGACGAAGTTTTATTCATCGGTCTCGGGCGAATGGTTTCGCAAAAGCGTCCGCTGCTTTTTCTCGAGACGGCACAACGCATCCTCGCCACGAACCCAAAAGCACGCTTCACCTGGATCGGCGACGGCCCGCTCGCGCCGGAATGGGATGCATTTGTCGACGCGCAAAATCTACGTGCATTCGTGCAGCGATTGCCATGGCAATCAAGCGTCCAGCCGCTGCTCGCGGGAGCCGATGTTTTTTTGCACGTCGCGGATTTTGAAGGCCTGCCGATTGCATTGCTCGAAGCGATGATGGCCGGTCTGCCGTGTGCGATTTCCGAAAATCTTTTGCGCGAAATGCCGTTCTTAAATCGTGAGAATTCGATTTCGGTAAATGGTTCGCTGGAAATTTTTCGCGATCGAAACGCATTAAAAAACATTGGCGCGGCAGCGCGTTCTTTGGCGCAGCGGGAATTTTCCTGCGAAGCGATGGCGGCGCGCTACGAATCGCTGTATCAAAGCGCGCTCGAAAAATTCAAATAGTGAAAAACAATCCGCGCATCACGTTTGTCATGCCGTCGCTGAGCCGGCTCGGCGGCGGCATCGTGTCGAGCGCAGCGCGGCTCGCGCAAAGTCTCGACGCGGATGTCGAGGTGTTTGGTTTGCGCGATCAATTTGCCGATGAAGATCTCGTGCAGTGGTCACCGCTGAAGGCGCGCGCATTTTCGGTGCGCGGACCGCAGGCGTTTGGCTACGCGCCGGAACTCGGCAACACGTTAAAAAATGCGCGCGCTGAAATTGTTCACGCGCACGGGCTCTGGCTTTACACGTCGATCGCCGCGCAAAAATCGCAAAAGCCGAATGTAATTTCGCCGCATGGAATGCTCGATGCGTGGGCGCTGGAAAACTCGCGCTGGAAAAAACGCATCGCTGCCGCGCTTTTTGAAAATGCGCATTTGCGGGAAGCAGCTTGTCTGCACGCGCTGTGCGATGCAGAGGCGAAATCGATTCGCGCTTACGGTTTGAAAAGTCCCGTCTGCGTGATTCCGAACGGCGTCGATTTGCCCGCAACCGCTGTCGCAGAAAAAAAACGCGACGCAAAAAAAACGCTGCTCTATCTCGGCCGGATTCATCCGAAAAAAGGGCTCGCGAATCTTTTGCATGCATGGAAAGAAGCGGCTTCGGACGAGTGGCGGCTGGTGATTGCAGGATGGGATCAGCACGGACACGAAACCGAATTGCAGCGGCTCGCGCAGCAGCTTGGCTGTGCGGATCGGGTCGATTTTACCGGGTCGCTGTTTGGCGCAAAAAAGGCGGCCGCTTACGAAAACTGCGACGCGTTCATCTTGCCGTCGCTGAGCGAAGGTCTGCCGATGGTCGTGCTCGAGGCATGGGCGCACACGAAGCCGGCGCTGATTACGCCGCAGTGCAATTTGCCGGAAGGTTTTTCCGCGAGCGCGGCGATGCGGATCGAGCCGACGCCGGACTCGATTGCGCAAGGTCTGTGCGTGCTATTTTCAAAACCGGACGACGAGCTGCGCGCAATGGGACAGTGCGGGCGCGATCTCGTGGAGCGGAAATTTGCGTGGCCGAAAATCGCCGCGGAGATGCTCGCGATTTATCGCTGGATTCTCGGCGATGCTGCGAAACCGGCGTCTGTTTTGGAGTAAATCCACGCGCGGCTGCTGCGTTTGCGGGACTTGCCTTTTTAAAGGCGCACGCTCAACATTTCCTGCTCAAACGAAAGACAAACACTATGGCACACGAACTATCTCCGCTTCCGTATTCGAAAGACGCGCTCGAGCCGCACATCGACGCGCGCACGATGGAAATTCACCACGACAAGCACCACGCGGCTTACGTCAACAATTTGAACAACGCGATCAAAGGCAACCCCGAGCTCGAATCGAAATCCGTCGAAGATTTGGTGAAAAATTTGAACGCGGTGCCCGAGGCGATTCGCACGGCCGTTCGCAACAACGCCGGCGGACACATTAACCATACGATGTTCTGGACGATCATGACGCCCGGCGGCAGCAAGACGCCGACAGGCAAACTCGCCGACGACATCAATGCGACCTTCGGCAGCTTCGATGAATTCAAGGCGAAATTCGAAGACGCAGGCGTGAAGCGCTTCGGCAGCGGCTGGGCGTGGCTCGTGCGCGACGGCGGCGGCAAGCTGCAAATCATCTCGACGGCCAACCAGGATAGTCCGCTCATGGATGGCCACACGCCGATCCTCGGCAACGACGTATGGGAGCACGCGTATTATCTCAATTACCAAAACCGCCGGCCCGATTATCTCAAGGCATGGTGGAACGTCGTCAATTGGGACGAAGTCGCCAAGCGTGACGCATAGCGTAAACACATGCGCTGTTTACAGCGTGTCTAAATAATCGAGCAGTTGCTGTTTTTGCTGCGGCGTCAGTTGAATGTAGCGATCCCGCGATTCAGCCGCCTCGCCATCGTGCATGCGAATGGCATCATCCACCGTGGTCGCGCGCCCATCGTGCAAGTAGGGCGCGCTATCGCGCAAACCCCACAGCGGCGCAGTGCGCATTTCGTCAGGACCGGCGGCGCCTTGCACGATGCCATCGCCGAGTGTGCCCATGTCGTGCAGCAGCAGATCGGAAAAAAGCGGCACTTGCTTTGAACTCAACGCCGCAATCGGATTCGCGCCGGTGAACATCGCCGGTTTGTGGCAAACGGCGCAGTCGAGTTGGTGGAAAAGATTGCGGCCATTGTTCGCACTCGGGCTCAGCTTTGCCGATAAAACTGACGACGGCGGCGGTGCCAGAAATCGCATGAAATCAGCGACGACATCGATGTCGCTTTTCCCGGTATCCGGATCGACCTGATCCTCCGGATCGGCGACTTGATCGAACTGCGCGAGCTTCGCCGTGTCGCCATTCGGCGCGTTTTCATTCGGGAAAAAACGGTTCGTGATTCCCATCTCATTCAAATAGGCGTCGCCCGCAAACGCGAGCAGCGTCGCCTGCTGCGCTTTCCAGCCAAACTTGCCGACGCGCATCTGGCCGCTGACGACATCCTGCACGATTGCAGCGCGGCCTTTGATTCCGTGGATCGCCGTGCGTTGCGCATTGCGCAAAATCTCCCGGTCGGGAATCGCCTCGATCAGCCCGAGCCCGAACAGCGGTGTCGTCTGCCGATGCGCGATGACATTTGCCTCTTTCGGAATCTGCTCCTGTGCGCCCATGTCGATCGCGTTTTGTTGAAAAAGCGAACCGCCGAGCGCAGCGAGCGAGTCGTATTGGCCGTTCACGAGCCGTCCGAATCGCGAGACGGTGATCGCGCTGCTGCCGCCGATTCCCGGATTCGAATGGCACGCAACGCATGACGCGTTGTTAAACGTCGGACCGAGTCCGCTCTCGATCGTTTCGGCATTTTGAAATTCCTCGAGCCCCGCGCCGAACGCGGCGTTTTGCTCGGCGGTCAGGTCGGGAAGCGGATCGCCGAAATTAGCGACCGGCGAAACCGGCACGGCTCGTGCGCGAGCGCGATGGCGCTGTGCCTGTATTTTGATCGGCGCATCCTGCGCAAAAGTGGTTGCCGAAAATCCAAGAACTGCGATGAGGAGCAACGGGGATTTTGCTTTCATACGCAAATGCTCGCGGCACGGTGTAAAGGAAAGATGAAGCTGCGCGTGCCGTTTTGTAAAAATTGTGTAAAGCCGCCGCGCAGCTCTTGACGAAACGCGCTTGCCCGCGAAACGCGCTTTCGCCATTTTTCTCGGTTTTCACGTTTGTAAACGCATGGCTTACCTCAACGACAATTATCTCAAACTCCGCGCCGGTTATTTGTTTCCCGAGATCGCGCGGCGCGTCGCGTCCTTTTGCGACACCAATCCCGACGCTGCGAAACGACTGATCCGCTGCGGCATTGGCGATGTGACCGAGCCGCTGCCCGAGGCGGCGATCGCGGCGATGCACAAGGCCGTCGACGAACTCGCGCATCGCGAGACGTTCCGCGGCTACGGGCCGGAACAGGGCTACGATTTTTTACGAAAAGCGATCGCGCAAAATGATTACCGCGACCGTGGAATCGAAGTCGCCGACGACGAAATTTTCGTCTCCGACGGATCGAAATGCGATTGCGGAAACATCCTCGATATTTTCGGTCACGAAAACGAAATCGCGGTGATGGATCCGGTTTATCCGGTTTACGTCGATACGAACGTCATGGCCGGCCACACCGGCCCGGCGAATGAACTCGGCGCATTCGAGGGACTCGTTTATTTGCCATGCACACCGGCAAACGGCTTCGTGCCGGAAATCCCCAGTCAGCGAGTAGACATTATTTACCTCTGCTATCCGAATAATCCGACCGGCGCGACCGCCACGCGCGAGCAGCTCACGAAATGGGTCGAATATGCGCGCCAAAACGAGGCGATCATTCTCTACGACGCGGCTTACGAGGCTTACATCAGCGATCCCGCGCTGCCGCATTCGATCTTTGAAATTCCCGGAGCACGAGACTGCGCGATCGAGTTTCGCAGTTTCTCAAAAAACGGCGGTTTTACAGGTGTTCGCTGTGCATTCACTGTCGTGCCGAAGACGCTCACCGCGCGCGCCCTCAACGGCGAATCGCGTCCGCTGCATCCGCTCTGGTCACGCCGCATGAGCACAAAATTCAATGGCGTCAGCTATCCAGTCCAACGCGCCGCCGAGGCGCTCTACACACAGGAAGGCAGCACGCAGGTGCGCGCGCTGATCGAGTATTACATGGGCAACGCACGGATTTTGCGCGAAGCGTGCATGGAGATCGGCCTCGAAGTTTACGGCGGCGTCAATGCGCCTTACATCTGGGTCGCCACGCCGCCGGGAATCGGCAGTTGGGACATGTTCGACATGATGCTTGAGGAGGCAAACATCGTTATCACCCCTGGCAGCGGCTTCGGCGGCGCCGGCGAAGGTTATTTCCGCATCTCCGCGTTCAATTCGCGCGCGAATGCCGAGGAAGCCGCGCGGCGCATTCGCGCAATGGATTTGTAAAATGCCAAGTTCGCGGTTGACAGCAATCCGTCCTACGGGTAGCAATTTCAGCCCGCAATTTTTCCAAGGAACCGCATCATGCCCACGACAGAAGTTATTTTGATCGAAAACATCCCCGGCCTCGGCGCTGAAGCCGACGTTGTGAAAGTCAAAGCCGGCTACGCACGCAATTTTCTTTTGCCGCATGGCAAAGCCTACGAAGTCACGCCCGGTGCGTTGAAAAAGCTCGACCAGCTCAAAGCCAAGCGCGCCGAGCGCGAAGCTCGCGAACTCAACGAAGCGGAGGATCTGGCGCGGAAATTGAACAAGCTGAAACTGACCTTCACGCTCGAGACGGGCGGAGCCGGCAAGGCATTCGGCTCGATCACCGCGAAAGACATCGCCGATAAAATCAAAGCCGAGCTCGGCGGAATCGAGATCGACCGCCACAAAATCGTCCTCGATCGCGCGATCAAGGACACCGGCGCGCATGAAGTCGCGATCAAGCTCCACCACGACGTCACGGCCAAACTCAGCGTGAACGTCAAATCCGCAACGCAGCCTGAAGAAGCTGCCGCCGCGGAGCCGACCGAAGAGCCGAAGGAAAAAGGCTACAAGGCGAGACCGAAAGCGCGTCACACAAAGTAACGCATGGCCGAAGGCTCCGCCACCGCGAAGCCGGCGAACAAAGCTGGGAAACAAGGCGCAGGCGACCTGCAGCAAAAGGTAAGTTATTTACCGGATGTTAACAGGTTACTCCCACAATCGCCCGATGCCGAGCAGGGCGTTCTAGGTTCGTTCCTGCTTTCGCCGCGTGATATCGGCGGCCTCTGTGCCGAGCGGGGAATCAAGACCGCGCATTTTCACATTCCCGCGCACGCAACGATTTATGACGTGCTGATGGAGCTGTGGAATGCCGCGAAGCCGATCGATTTCATCACGCTTACGCAAGTTCTACGCGACCGCAGTCTACTCGATCAGGTCGGCGGCGCGGCATTCGTGACCAATCTTTTCACCTTCCTGCCGACGGCGGCGAACGCGGCGTATTACATCGAGATCCTCGAGGAAAAGTTCACGCTGCGCGAAATCATCCGCACGTGCACCGAATATGCGGCGCGCAGCTACGACGAGCAGGACGAAGTCCACGGGTTGCTCGATGAGGTGGAGCAAAAGATTTTCGAGATCGCGAAGGATCGATTCAAAAACAAGATCCAGAGCATGAAGGACCAGGTCATGGAGGCGATCGAGTCGATCGAAAAACTCTACGAGCGCCGCGGCAACATCACCGGCTTGCCGACCGGTTTCGCCGAGCTCGACAAAATGACCGACGGCCTGCACGGCGCGGAAATGTTCATCATAGCCGCGCGCCCATCCATGGGCAAAACCGCGCTCGCCATGAACATCGCCGAGCACGTCGCACTCAACACCAAAAAACCGGTCGCGATTTTTTCGCTCGAAATGAGCACGCAGCAACTCGTCCAGCGTCTGCTCTGCTCGCGAGCCCGCGTGAATTTGCAGCGCGTGCGCGATGGATTTTTGAGCGAGCGCGATTTTCCGAATCTCACCGCCGCCGCATCGAAGCTCGCGGAAAGCCAGGTATTCATCGATGACACTGCGGGCCTTTCGATTCTCGAACTGCGTGCCAAAGCACGCCGCTTCAAATCGCAGCACAACATCGAGCTGATTGTCATCGATTACCTCCAGCTCCTCCGCTCCACCTCGCGACGCGCGCAGGACAACCGCCAGCTCGAAATCGCGGAAATTTCCGCAGGCATCAAAGCGCTCGCAAAGGAACTCAACATCCCGATCGTCGTCCTCGCGCAGCTTAACCGTAATCCCGAAAACCGCACCGGCGACAGCAAGGGCCGGCCACGCCTGAGCGACCTGCGCGAATCCGGCTCCATCGAGCAGGACGCCGATATCGTCGGGCTGCTCGTGCGCGAGGAATATTACGCCGATACTGACGAGGACAAAAAAGAAGCCGAAGGCAAAGCCACGCTCATTATCGCGAAGCAGCGCAACGGCCCCGTCGGCGACGTGCCGCTGACATTCCTGAAAGAATTCACACGCTTCGAAGACCGGGCAGTCGGCGTGGCGGATGAACCGTGATTTTCTCCACGAACACGAAGCGCACGAAGACCGTCGTGTTTTTCGTGTTATTCGTGGTTAAAACTACCGCCGTGCAGTGCAATCCCGTCGTCCTCGTCCATGGCTTCAAGGACAGCTCGTCGAAAATGCAGCCGATGGCGCGGGCGTTGCGAAAGCAAGGCTGGACGGTTTTGACTCCGACTTTGAAGCCAAGCTGGGGCCAGGCCGGCATCGATGAACTCGCGCGCCAGCTCTCGACATTCATCGACGCGAATTTTCACAAAGGCGAGCGCGTCGATCTCGTCGGCTTCAGCATGGGCGGGCTCGTCTGCCGCTATTACGTCCAGCGCATGGGCGGACTCGCCCGCGTGCAACGGCTGGTGACGATTTCCAGCCCTCACAACGGAACACTCACTGCATGCTGGTGGCCGGGAGCCGGCTGCCGTCAAATGCAGCCGCACAGCGAATTTCTTCGCGACCTGAACGGCGATATCGCCTCGCTCGATCGCATCCAGTTCACCTCGCTCTGGACGCCGCTCGATTTGATGATCGTGCCCGCGAAGAGCTCGCATGTGCCGGTCGGATGCGAAATCAAGATGTGGGTCGTGCTTCACCCGCTGATGGTCTGGCAACCCAACTGCATCCGCACCGTAGCGGAATGCCTGCAAAATTAGCTCCGTCATCGGCGACAGCGGTTCCGGGAGATCAAAAAACGCCGTTTTCTCTGTAACTGCCCGTTTTTGACATCTTGAAAAGTGGTCTGCGGCTGCTGCAGGAGCCTTTTTGCCATCCCAAAAACCGTGTTGCAGCCACCGCAACACACTTTTCGCCATCTCCAAAAGACCGTTGCGGATGCCGCAGGACACTTTTGACCTCGCTGAAAGTGGCCTGTGGTCGCCACAAGACACTTTCAGCCATCCGTAAAAACCCGTTGCAGCCGCCACAATGCCCTTTTGCAGATGTGCCAAAGGGCCTTGCGATCGCCACATGACGCTTTCCGGAAAGGCCAAGCCCTTCTGCGGCATCCGCAGTTCGGTTTCGCAGATCTGAAATCCGGCCTGTTTTCCTAGCGAGCCATTATCAGCCGCTACTGAATTTGCGGCAGCAAAATCGAGAGCAGCTCGCTGATCTTCACCCGCTCCTGCTTCATCGAATCGCGATGGCGCAGCGTGACGGTGTCGCGCAATTCATCGCCGCGCTCGCCGAGCGTCTCGAAATCGATCGTGATGCCGAACGGTGTGCCAGCTTCGTCCTGGCGGCGATAGCGGCGTCCGATGGCTCCGGCTTCGTCGTAGAAGGTCATCATGTGCGGTTTCAGCAGTGAAGCCACTTCGCGCGCCTTGGCAACGAGTTCCTCCTTGTTTTTCAGCAGCGGAAAAACGCCGACCTTGATCGGCGCGATGCGCGGATGAAAACGGAGCACGATGCGCGTCTCGGACTTGCCCTTTTCATCGGTGACCGTCTCTTCATCGTAAGCGTTGCAGATCAGCGCGAGCGCGGTGCGATCGACGCCGGCGCTCGGCTCGATGACGTGCGGCACGAGCTTTTCCTTTGTCTCCTCGTCGAAATAGTCGAGCGGTTTGCCGCTGTGTTTGATGTGCTGCGTGAGGTCGTAGTCGGTGCGATAGGCGACGCCTTCGAGCTCCTGGATGCCGAACGGAAACTCGAACTCGATGTCGTAAGTGCCCTTTGAGTAAAACGCGCGCTCCTCGGCCGGAATGTCGTGCACGTGCAGTTTTTCACGCGGAATTCCGATGTTCTCGTAAAACTTCAACCGTTCCTCGAGCCAGTATTTGAGCAGCTCCGGGCCTTGCTCGGGCTTGCAGAAATACTCGAGTTCCATCTGCTCGAACTCACGCGAGCGAAAAGTAAAATTGCGCGGGTTGATCTCGTTGCGAAACGCCTTGCCGATTTGCGCGATACCGAACGGAAGCTTCTTGCGCGAGGTTTCGAGCACATTTTTGAACTGCACGAAAATGGCCTGTGCCGTCTCGGGGCGCAGATACGTGATCGACGATTCATCCTCCGTCGCGCCGACGTAGGTTTTGAACATGAGGTTAAAGGCGCGCGGCTCCGTGAGATCGCGGCTCCCGCAGTTCGGACAATATTTTTCGCCGTTTTTGTCGGGCAGTTGATCGGCCCGCAGTCGCGCTTTGCAGTTACGGCAATCGACCATCGGATCGCTGAACGTCTCCTCGTGACCGCTCGCTTTCCAGACGTTGCGGTTCATCAAAATCGAGCCGTCCATGCCCACGATGTCCTCGCGCTCGCGAGTCATCACGCGCCACCAGTAGTCCTTCAAGTTGCGCTTCAACTCGACGCCGAGCGGACCGTAATCCCAGCAGCCGTTCAAGCCGCCGTAAATCTCGCTCGATTGGAAAACGAACCCGCGCCGTTTGCAGAGGCTCACGATTTTTTCCATGCGTTCGGTGCTGGCTTTGGGCTGACTCATAGAGCCGCTCAATTCAGCACCCACGCGGGCTCTTTGCAATTCAAACTGCGTCAGACTTTGCGGCCAAATTTTTTCTCCAGCTCACCGTAGGAAATCTGGATCATCGTCGGGCGCCCGTGCGGGCAGCAATACGGCAGCTCGCAGCGCAGCAAATCCTGGATCAGCCGCACCAGCTCCGGCTCGCGCAGCACGTCGTTCGCTTTCACGGCGTGACGGCAGACGGTCGTTGCGATCACGTCTTCGCCAAGGCGCAATTTCGAAGTGGTGGCGCTTGTTTGCCGCAGCTCGTCGATGATGTCGCGGAGCAATGGCAGCGGATCGCTCGAGCGGATGAATTGCGGAAGCGTGTCGATTTTCCACGTGCCTGCTCCGAACGGTTCGATGCCGATTCCCATTTTTTGCAGCGTCGACAAATTCTGCGCGATCCAGTCTCCGTCGCGCGGGTTGAGTTGGATGGTGAGCGGCATGAGCAGGCGCTGCGCGGACACGCCCTGCTCTTCCATGCGCCGGCGCAATTCCTCGAATAAAATGCGTTCGTGCGCGGCGTGCTGATCGACGAGCACCAAGCCGGATTCGTTTTCCATCAGCACGTAAAGGCGGCCGAGCACGCCGAGGATTTTGAAATTGCCGGGTTCCGATTGCTGATTGCCGATTTGCTCCGGCTCGGTGCGAACTTTTGCGGGTTGCGGTTGCGACGGTAATGCAGGCCAGTCTTGTCGCAGTGCGATTTGCTCACGCGGCGCGATCAGCGGCGGCGTGTCGATTGCAGGTTGGTGATTGTGGATAGCGGGAAAACTTACCCGCGCTGTTTCAACGCGGTTTCCGGTATCAAAATTCTTCGTCCACTCGCCGCGTCCGGTTTCGATCGTCCGCCGCACCGTTTCGATCACCGCATCGCGCACAAGCGATGGCTCGCGGAAACGCACCTCGCGTTTCGCCGGATGCACGTTCACATCGACCGCGGCGGGATCCATGTCGATGAACAAAAATGTCACCGGATACTGCCCTTTCATCAGCGCGGTGTGAAAGCCCTCGCGCAACGCGTAATTGATCGTGCTGTTTTCCACGGCGCGACCGTTGATGAAAACGATTTGCTGCGCGCGCGTCGAGCGGCTCACGCCGGGCTTTCCGATGAATCCGCGGATGCGCAGACCGTCGATTTTTTCATCGCCGACTTCGAGCAACTCGTTCGTCAATTCGCTGCCGCACAAATCGCGAATGCGATCGCGCAGATTAGCCGTTGCGGGGAGCTGATGCACGACGCGCTCATCGTTTACAAAAACAAAACCGATCTCCGGATGCCCGATTGCCTGCAAATGAATCTGCTGCTCGACGTGGCTCGACTCGGTATTTTCCGTGCGCAGGAATTTCCGGCGCGCGGGCAGGTTGAAAAAAAGCGAGCGCACCTCGATCTGCGTGCCGGGCGCATCGCCGCCGTCGCGGACGTATTCGATTTTTCCACCATTCACCATCACCTCGGTTCCGGCGAGCGCGCCGTGTTCGCGCGACGTTAAACAAAAGCGCGATACGCTCGCGATGCTCGGCACTGCTTCGCCGCGAAAACCGAGCGTCGCAATCGCCGCGAGATCATGCCCCGTGCGGATTTTGCTGGTCGCGTGTCTTTCGAGACAAAGCAGCGCATCGTCGCGATCCATGCCGATGCCGTCATCGACGACGCGAATGAGCGAAATTCCGCCGCGGCGGATCATCACCTCGATTTTTTTCGCGCCGGCATCGATCGAATTTTCGACCAGCTCCTTCACTACGCTCGCGGGCCGCTCGATGACTTCGCCGGCGGCCACCTGGCTGGCGACTTCCTCGGGCAAAAGCTGGATGCGACTCATTGCCGTGACGAGTAACACAGCACGCGCGCCGCGTCACGAGACAGTCGCGATTTGTCTCGTTTTTAACGCGCTCGCGGAAATTGCGCATTGAAATCGCGCGCAGATTTTCTAGTTTGGCGCGCTCTTACCGACCATGTCCGACAAGCCGCAAACCAATCCGCTGCGCGAAGGTCTCGCGAGCCGTCCGATGCCGCAACCCTGCACCGTCGTCATCTTCGGCGCAACGGGCGACCTCACGCATCGCAAACTTATTCCGGCGCTTTACAACATCGCCGCCGACGGCGATCTGCCGTCCGCGCTCACCGTTGTCGGTTTCGCGCGACGCGACAAAACGGACGAGCAATTTCGCGGCGAGCTCGAGGAGGCGGCGAAGAAATTTTCGCGGCAAACCGTGCAGGACGAGCTCTGGCAAAGTTTCGCGAACCGCATCTACTATCATCGCAGCGAATTTGGCGACGATGATGGTTACAAGCGACTCGCGGAGCGGCTCAAGCAAATCGACGCCGAGCGCGGCACCCGCGGCAATCGCTTGTTTTACCTTTCCGTCGCGCCGACGGAGTTCGAGGGCATTCTCGAAAAGCTGAAGCAATTCGGCCTGAACAAAACCATCGAGGGAAGCTGGGCGCGCGTCATTGTCGAGAAACCATTCGGCACCGACCTGCCGAGCGCGCAGGAACTGAACCGCGTGGTCAGCGCCACGTTTCCCGAGCGCGACACATTTCGCATCGATCACTTTCTCGGCAAGGAAACAGCGCAGAACATCATGGTGCTGCGTTTTGCGAATGCGATTTTCGAGCCGCTCTGGAACCACCGCTACATCGACCACGTGCAGATCACCGCGAGCGAAACGCTCGGCGTCGAGGGCCGCGGTCCATATTACGAGAGCTCCGGCGCACTGCGGGACATGGTGCAAAATCATTTGCTGCAACTGCTCTGCCTCGTCGCGATGGAGCCACCGACCGATCTCTCCGCCGATAGCGTGCGCGATGAAAAAGTGAAAGTCGTCCGTTCGTTGCGACCGATCACCGGCGATGATGTGGGGATAAATGTCGTGCGTGGCCAATATTCCGCCGGCGCGATCAACGGCAAAAACGTCAAAGGTTATCGCGAAGAGGAACGCGTCGACCCGAAATCGATGACGGAAACGTATGTGGCACTAAAGTTAAACGTCGACAACTGGCGCTGGGCGGACGTGCCGTTTTACGTGCGTGTCGGAAAACGCCTGCCGAAAAGCGGCACTGAAATCGCGGTAACGTTCAAAGGCGCGCCGGAGGTGTTGTTTAACAAAGCCGTGACGGATGTGGGCAACAACGTCCTCGTCATTCGCATCCAGCCGGACGAAGGCATTTCGCTCCGCATGCAGGCGAAAATTCCCGGCGCGGCGTTGCGCATCGAACCGGTGAAAATGGATTTTCACTACGGCACGAGTTTCGGCAAAGCGAGCCCCGAGGCTTACGAGCGACTGCTGCTCGACGCGATGAGCGGCGATGCGACGCTTTTCGCCCGTCGTGACGAAGTGGAACAAGCGTGGCGTTTCATCGACGCGATTGAAGACGCGTGGCACAAATCGCAAAAGCCGCCCGCGCTTTTCGAATACGCAGCCGGCTCGTGGGGGCCGAAGGAAGCCGACGAATTGCTCGAGCGCGACGGACACACCTGGCGCAGGCTGTAATTCGCTGCCATGCCCGAGATGATCTCCAATTTAGGCGCGGGTCTGCCGGTCGAGGTCGGCAAGATCGATCGCGAGCTGAAAAAACTGTGGGAACAAACCGGCGGCACGAGCACGCGCGCATCGATGATCAACTTCGCGGTTTATTGTGAAGGCGTCGACCGCATGGCGGAAAACACGGCGCTCATCGCCGAGTTCACGCAAGACCACGCATGCCGGGCGATTCTCATCGCCATCGAGCCGAACGCGCCGGAGCAGCGCGTGCAGGCCTGGATCAGCGCGCACTGCCATGTGAGCCGCGCCGGAGCGAAGCAGGTTTGCTGTGAGCAAATTTCATTTCTGCTCGAGGGAAATTCGAAAGACATGATTCCGAATATCGTCTTTTCGCATCTGGATTCCGATTTGCCGCTTTACCTCTGGTGGCGTGGCGATTTTTCGCGCGAGCTCGACGCGCAGCTCTGGACGTGGGTCGATCGCTTGATTTTCGACAGTCATAAATGGGATGAGCCAAAGGCGCAGTTCACGCGACTGCGCAATTCGCTTGCTGAGATTAAGCCGCGTTTAACCCTTTGTGATCTCAACTGGACGCGCCTGCTGCACCTTCGCTGGGCGATCGCGCAGCTTTTCGATCATCCAGTGAATCTCGCCGCGCTGAAAAAAGCGACGCGGTTGCAAATCACGCACGCACCAAAGCACCGCATGACTGCGCTGCTGCTCGTTGGCTGGCTCATGGCGCAATTGCGCGGATCACTCGCCGAAAACCATGGTGATCGCTTTGTTTTTAACCACAACGGCTCACATCTCGACGTCACGCTGCAGGAAAAAGAGGGCGCTGCGATCAGCGAGGTGCTTCTGGAAAGCCCGGACGCAAAATTCCGCATCAATCTCGACAGCGGCTCCGGTTTTTTTCACGCGAAAGTCGAGCTCGCAAATGGCCGACGCTACGAACATCTCGTGCCGGCCGGCAAAGACGAGTTGATCGAGCTGCTGAATGAGGAACTGATGCGCGGCGGTAAACATCCGGTTTACCTCAACGCGCTGACAGCCGCCGAGCCGCTGCTGTAGCGTTAAGCGTGCTTGCGATTGAAGCGCGAGATTTCTCGCGCGGTTTCGCGCTGTTCGACGCGTTTTTTTAAATCAGTCCTCTTGTCGCGCGACTCCTTGCCTTTGCCGACGCCGAGTTCGACTTTCACACGCCCGTTTTTCCAATACATCCGAAGGGCGACGATCGTGTGGCCCTTGATCGACGACTGGCCAAAAAGCTTGTTTATCTCCTGTTTGTGCAACAGCAAACGGCGATTCCGCTTCGGCTCGTGCTGCTCATGGCTCGCGCGCTCGTATGGCTGGATGTCGCAGCCGTAAAGAAACGCCTGCGCGTTTTCGATGCGGGCGAAGGCGTTCGTGAGATTCGCAAAACCGGCGCGGATCGATTTTACCTCCGTGCCCTTTAATTCGATGCCCGCCTCGTAGCGCTCGAGAATGTGGTAATCGTGGAGCGCCTTGCGGTTTGTGGCGATGTCAGCCACGACCGCCGGTTACTTGCTGTCCTCGGAATCCGGCGACGGCACATCGAAGCTGAGCTTGCCGTCGATGATTTCCTGCAACGCAATGTCGGAAAGTCCCATGCGCGGATGCGGCAGGATGAGCGGGCGATGGCCCTGGCTCAACTGGCGGACACGGCGTGAGACGAGGTTGATCAGCACTTGCGGACTCTGAACTTTTTTTGCGGCTTCCTCGAGGAGTTGGCTGGTCATAATGCGTCGGAAAAAATCGGCTTGGGAAAAATGGAGCGGGATATTGGAATGCACTTTGCTGTTTGTCAAACGGCATTTTCAAAAAAGCCGTTGACGTTTCGGTGGTTAACGCTGCGGCGGCTGCGTTCGCCTTTTTAGGGTGATCCGTTTCACACGCGCATCGTCGGGCGGACTCCACGTCATTACCTCCGGATCGTCCTTGAATGCGTTGTGAATGATGCGGCGATCATACGCGTTCATCGGCTCCAGATGAAACGGGCGCCCGGTTTTGCGAACGAGCTCCGCGAGCTGCTTCGCCTTTTGCACGAGAGTGTCCTCGCGCATCTCTCGGTAGTGCTCGACGTCCACCTGCACCCGCGGCGCGTCTTTGTCCTGCGCCTGCAAAAGCCGGTTCAACAAAAACTGAATGTCCTCCATCGTCTCGCCGTGACGGCCGATGAGCCGTTCGCGCTCGGAGGTGTAAATCTGCAGCGTAGCGAGGCCGTCATGCTCGAATTCCTTGATTTCACAAATGAAACCGAGGTAGCCGAGCATCGTGTCCAGGATGTCTTTCGGGTTCTGGCTCATGGCTTTTTCTTGCGCGGTAGCGCCACTTTTTGCAACACCGGAGCCGTTTGGGAGCGCGTCACATAAAGCTGCACAATCGTAAACAGGTTTTGCACGGTGTAATAAAGCGACAACGCGGAGGCGAAATTATAGCAGATGAACAGGAAGATCAACGGCATGAAAACCATCATGCGCTGCTGCGTCTGGTCGCCGGATTTCGGCGTGAGCTGCATCATCCAGACGTTTGTGCCGGCCATGCAGAGGGGCAGCAGGTTGATCGGAATCCCGGCGATCTGCGCGATCGTGTCCGGCTGCGAAAGATCGTGGACCCACAGAAAATGGCTCCCGCGCAGTTCGATCGCGCTGCGCAGCACGGCGAACAGGCCGAAGAAAATCGGGAGCTGGATCAGCATCGGCAGGCAACCGCCGAACGGATTCACGCCATAGGTTTTGTAGAGCTTCATCAGCTCTTCGTTCATGCGTGTCGGATCGTCTTTGTATTTCTCGCGCAGCTCCGTCATCTTCGGCTGCAATGCCTGCATTTTTTTCATCGAAGCCGTCGCCCGGTTTTGCAGCGGCCAGAGGATGCCTTTGATGCAGAGCGTTAGCACAATGATGGAAAGCGCGTAGCTCTTGAGGAAGCTGTGCAGCGAGTTCATCGAATTGAGCAAAAACACCGCGACCGGCTTGAACATGCCGAGGTCAAGCGCGGCTTCCTCGCCGTGACCAAGCTTGCGCAGCGTGTGGTAAACCGTCGGCCCGGCGTAAATGCTAAATGTTTCGCTGTGTGTCTCACCCGGTTTGAGCGAAAAGCCGGGAAGTCCCATCGCGCCTTGCACCGCAAGGAGATCGCGCGTTTCGCTTTTTGCCGGAAAACGGGTTGCCCAGAGCGCGTTGCCCTTCATCTGCTCGGGCACGATGATCGTGGTGAAATACTGGCTGCGCACACCGGCCCAATCGAGATTGTCCACGCTTGCTGTCGGAGCGTAAACGGGGCGTTCAGGCCGTGTCTGGAATCCGAGCAGCGGAAAACGGCCTGCGGAAAACCAGTTCACGTCGATGTTGCTCGCCTTGCCGCTGCGCTGCCAGATGAAGCGCGTGAACATCGGCAAATCGCGCTGATGGATCGGCGCCGCGGAGCCAACGTAAATAAACCAGCCGCTCGATTGATACGTCTGCGCGCCACGATTCATGAAATCGACGTTGAGTTTAACGGAATATTCCTCCGTGTTTTTCGTCGATTCCGGTAACGAAAACCGCTTTACGATTTGTAAACCATTCGGCTCGGTTCGCTCGCAAATCACTTCGCTGTTTTTTGCCGAAACCGTGTAGGCCTGCGTTGCCGCTTCACCCGCGCGCTCGCTGATGGCGCCGATCGGCAGCGAGCCGAACTCGTTCATCGTGACGTTGCCGTTTTCCGCCGGATATTTCGAGAGCACTGCACGCGAAATACCGCCGCCGAGATTTGTAAACGCGTATTCGGCGGAAGGCGTCGTCACTTTTTGCACCGATTCGGCTATGGCCTGCTCCGTCGGCTGAACCGGCTTCGTCTCAGTCGCCGGCATGGCTGGCGCCGCGCTCGCAGCCGGACTCGCACTCGCCGAAGCCTGCGCAGGTTGCGGCAGAGGCGGCGTCGGTTTTGGCGCAAACTTCAGTTGCCAGATAATCATCACCGCCATCGCGATGGCGACGGCGATTGCTCCTTTTTTGTCCATTACGCGCAGCCTCCATGCTTGTGCGGCACCGGATCGATGCCCTGTCCGCCCCACGGATGGCAGCGCACGATACGCTTGATGCCAAGCCAGCTTCCGCGCAATGCGCCATGCGTCTCGACAGCTTCGAGGAAATATTGCGAGCACGTCGGGTGGAAACGGCAGCCGGCATTCGGTCCCGCGAGGAGCGAGAGCAGCGGCGAAATGAAAATCTGATAACCGCGAATAAAGAAGCGAATCATGCGTTTAAAATCGAAGCGCGTTCGGCAAGCGCGAGCCATTCGTCATGGAGCGCGTGCCAGCTCGCCTCCCTGGCCGCTGCGCGTGCGATTAAAACCAGCCAGACGCCTTCGCGCAATTTCCGCCGGGTAAGTCGCACGAGTTCGCGCAGTCGACGACGAACGTGATTGCGTTCAACTGCGCCGCCGACGCGACGCGATGTAATGAAGCCGGCGCGCGCCGGTTCTACCTGCGATGTTTTTAGCACGCTGAGCACGATGAATTTTCCGTGGAAAGATTCACCCTCGTTTTTGATTTTGCGGAATTCCGCGGAGCGCGCCAGCCGCGCTGACTTCGGGAAACGCTGCGGATGAACGCTTGGAGGTCGAGCAAGCGGGCGAGTTTCCCCCGTCCGTCGCTCTTCTCTCATCGTGACTAGGCTTGCGTGTGACGCGCGTAGTGGATCTCTACTCCCTTCGGCAGCAGGCGTTTACGACCGCGCTGGCGACGACGCGCGAGAATGGCGCGACCGCCTTTGGTTTTCATGCGCGCACGAAATCCGAACTGGCGTTTGCGCGTGCGCTTGGATGGTTGATAGGTCCGTTTCATAAAAGCGTAAAATTTAGCAGGTCAAAAAAGAGGCGCAACTCTAGCGGCTCGACCGCCGATGTCAACGTTTGCGCACACAAAATTCACGTGCATTTGCCCGCTCGACTTTGCCCCGAATGCGCCCAA
>Ga0070741_10001870_pt1 | contig 60207 bp, 55 predicted proteins | sample Coa_R1_4_FD_66440 | JGI IMG/M metagenome (GOLD analysis project Ga0070741, IMG submission 66440) | Surface soil microbial communities from Centralia Pennsylvania, which are recovering from an underground coalmine fire - Coalmine... | ecosystem: Environmental > Terrestrial > Soil > Unclassified ...
ATAGCCGCCCTCGAGGAGCGCCTGCAGCGCCCGCGAGAACCCGCCGCTCGCGAGCGGCAGGTGCTCGGCGGCGAGCGCCGCGAGCAGCGTCGCCGGCCGCGCGGGCGCGGGCACGAGCGCTTCGAGGAGATACAACCGAAAGAACGCGGTGGCGAGGCCTGTCGCGGCCGGACGGATCAGGGCACGACCTCCGTGATGCGATCGCATAGCGAAACGGCCGCGCCTTGCGCTCAGACGGGCGCGACCTTCGCGATGGCGGCGAGACGCTCGTCGAGGTCGAACGACTTCTCGATGACCCGTTCCCGGGGGACTCCCCGCCCGCGATCGTTGCGTCTCGCGACGCCGTGAGGACGATGAGCGGCGCGTGCTCGGCCGCGCGAGCGTGATACCGCCGCGCGAACCCGTATCCGGCCATGAGCGGCATCCGACATCGAGCGGGATGACGTCGAACAGATCGCGTTGGAGGAGGCGCGGCGCCTCGAGCCCGACCGCCGCGACCGTCACGGCGTGGCCCGCCGACTCGAGCGCGAGCCGAGCGGCCCTGTACTCGTCATCGCTGCTCGCCCGCTTCCGCGCGCCTGCGGAATGCCGCTGTCCGCGCGCGCGATCACACGCTCACATGGCTTCGTGTCGCGGGGTGCCCGCCGGACCCGGCCAGGTTCTTGAGTGAAAGCTCGAGCCCCTCGATGCGCGATGACGCGAGGCTTCAGATCGGAGAAGTTGAAGTCAATACACCAACTTTGGAAAGCATCGGCCGCCACTCCAGCTCAGGGCAGCTAGCTCTTGGCGTCGGCCTCCATGGCCTTGGCGATGGACGACAGGAACTCCCTGTTCGTCTTCGTCTTCCCAAGGCGCTGCAGCAGGAGCTCGGTGCCTTCGATCTGGCCGACGGCCGAGAGCATCTTCCGCAGCAGGATGACCTGACGCATGACCTCGGGCGAGAGCAGCATCTCCTCGCGGCGCGTGCCGGAGGCGGGGATGTTGATCGCGGGGAACGTGCGGCGCTCCTGCAGCTTGCGGTCGAGGATCATCTCGGAGTTGCCGGTGCCCTTGAACTCCTCGTAGATGACGTCGTCCATACGGGAACCGGTGTCGACGAGGCAGGTGGCGAAGATCGAGAGCGATCCGGCCGGCTGGCCGTTCGGGCCTTCGATGTTGCGCGCCGCGCCGAAGAAGCGCTTCGGCGGGTACAGGGCGACGGGGTCCATACCACCGGACAGCGTGCGGCCCGATGGCGGGACCGCGAGGTTGTACGCGCGGGCGAGCCGCGTGATCGAGTCGAGGAGGATGACGACGTCGCGGCCGCCTTCGACGAGGCGCTTCGCGCGCTCGAGCGCGAGCTCGGCGACACGCGTGTGGTTCTCGGTCGGCTCGTCGAACGTGGACGAGAACACCTCGCCCTTGATCGAGCGGCGGATGTCGGTGACTTCCTCGGGACGCTCGCCGACGAGCACGACCATGATGTGGACGTCGGGATGGTTCCCCGCGATGCCGTTGGCGATGTCCTTGAGGAGCGTCGTCTTGCCGGCCTTCGGCGGCGACACGATGAGCGCGCGCTGCCCGAGGCCGAGGGGGTTCACGAGGTTGATGAGGCGCTGGGAGAGGTTCGCGCCCGGGATCTCGAGGTCGAACATCTTGTCGGGGAAGACCGGCGTAAGGTCCTCGAAATGCGGCCTGCGCTTCGCCACCTCGGGGTCCATTCCGTTGACGGCCTCGACGCGGAGGAGGCTGAAGTACTTCTCGTTGTCCTTCGGCGGCCGCGTCTGGCCGGTGATGAAGTCACCAGTGCGCAGGCCGAGGCGGCGGACCTGGCTCGAGCCGACGTACACGTCGTCGGGCGAGGGAAGAAGACTGCGCCGGCGAAGGAATCCGAAGCCGTCCTCGACGATCTCGAGGATGCCCTGGGCGAAGATGTTGCCCTGGGCCTCTGTCTGCGCCTGCAGGATGCGCGTGATGACGTCCTGCTTGTTCATGTCGGCGGTGATGTCCGTGACGCCGAACTCCTTCGCGATCGCGAGGACGTCCTTCGGCTTCGCCTCGTTCAGCTCGGTAATCGTGTAGTACTTGCGCACGCTCGCGTCGCTCGCTGAACGAGGGCCCCCACCCCCGGGCGCCGGTGGTGCCTCGCGACGCTGGGCGGGGGGTGCGCCTGCGGGCGCGGCGGATTCGGTGGTCGCGTGCGGTGGTGTGGCGCTATCGCTGTTCGGTTGTGTGGGCTCTGGCGTTTCCAACTGGGTGGTCGCTCCTTGCGGTGATATGCGGCTGTACGGATCCTGTGGAGAACACCGGGGGCGCTCGATGCGGGATGCGCCGACACCCGGCGGGGGAGATGGGGAACGTCGCTACGGGGCAGTATACCCCCTGGTGAGGCTCCCCGACGAGACGAGACGCGAGCTCATCGCGCTCTCCCGCGAGATCCACGCCGACCCCGAGCTCGCCTACAAGGAGGAGCGCGCCGCCGCGCGCGCGGCGGCGCTGCTGCGCACGCACGGGCACACGGTGGAGATGGGCATCGGCGGTCTGGCGACCGCCTTCCGAGCGCGCGTCGGCCCCGCGGGGAAGAGCGTGGCGCTCCTCGCCGAGTACGACGCGCTCGCCGGTATCGGTCACGGCTGCGGCCACAACCTCATCGCCATGACGAACATCGGCGCCTTCCTGCTCGCCACGACCGAACCGCAACGCCTCGAGGTCGCCGTCGAGATCATCGGCACGCCGGCCGAGGAGGACGGTGGCGGGAAGATCGACCTGCTCAACGCGGGCGTCTTCGACGGCGTCGGCTACGCGCTCTCGACGCATCCCGCCGCGCAGGCGGCCTGGGTCGTGAGCGGCACCGGGCTCGGCATCGTGGGAAAGCGGGTCATCTACCGCGGCCGGCCGTCGCACGCGGGCTCATCGCCGGAGAAGGGGCGCAACGCGCTCAACGGTCTCATCCGTCTCTTCACCGGCATCGACGGCTGGCGGCAGCAGCTGCCGGCCGACTCGCGTGTGCACGGGATCATCGACTTCGGCGGGGATGCCGTGAACGTCGTGCCCGCGCGCGCCGAGGGGCGCTTCGGGCTGCGCGCGAGGGACCGCTCGACGCTCGAGGCGATGGTCGCGACGTTCACCGACATCGCGCAGGGCGCCGCCCTCGAGACCGGTACGACCGTCGAGATCACGGACTATCTGCCGCTCTATCTCCCGGTCACGGCGAACACGAAGATCGGCGATGTCATCGCGGCCGAGCTTCGGTCGCGCGGCGTCGAGGCCGAGCGCGGCACCCTCGTCACCGCGTCCACCGACCTCGGGAACGTGTCGCACGCGGTGCCGACCGACTGGATCCGCTTCCCCGTCTCCGAGCGCGCGATCCCGGGGCACTCTGACGAGATGCGGGACGCCTGCGTCACCGACCTCGCGCATCAGAACGCCATCCTCACCGCGGAGGCCCTGGGCGCCGCCGCGCGGCGCATCGCGACGGATGGCGCCGTCCGTGCGAGCATCGCGCGGTGAGCAGCGCGCTTCGCGACGACCTCATCGTCCTGTCGCGCGCGATCCACGGCACACCCGAGCTCGCGTATCACGAGCGGCAGGCGGTCGCGAACATCACCGCGCTGCTCCGCCGTCACGGTCACGACGTCGACGCGAAGCTCGGCGGCGTCGACACCGCGTTCCGCGCGCGCGTCGGGCCGAAGGGCCCCTCCGTCGCGCTCCTCGCCGAGTACGACGCGCTGCCCGAGATCGGCCATGCCTGCGGTCACAACCTCATCGCGATGTCGAACGTCGGCGCGTTCCTTCTCGCCGCGCAGCGCGCGAGAGACCTGCAGGTGGGCATCGAGCTCATCGGCACCCCGGCGGAGGAGTCGGGCGGCGGGAAGATCGATCTCATCGACGCCGGCGTGTTCGCCGAGTCCGTCGCCGTGCTCTCGTCGCATCCCGGCCCGAACGAATGGGAGTTCGGCGGCGCGAGCCTCGGCATCGTGGGCAAGGTCGTACGTTTCCACGGCGTCGCGTCGCACGCCGCGTACTCGCCGCACGCGGGACGCAACGCCCTGAACGCGGCCATCCGGCTCTTCCTCGCGGTCGACGGCTGGCGCCAGCACCTCCCGCCGGACACGCGCGTGCACGGGATCATCACGAAGGGCGGCGCCGCGTCGAACATCATCCCCGACCTCGCCGAGTGCGAATGGGGACTGCGCGCGGCCAAGCGCGAGGTCCTCGACGAGATGGTCGCCATGTTCCGCCAGATGTGCGAGGGCGCCGCGATGCAGACCGGGACGACCGTGGAGATCGACGACAGGATGCGGCTTTACCTTCCGGTCGCGCCCAACGCGAAGATCGGCGATCTCCTCGCCGCGGAGCTCGCCTCGCGGAAGATCGAATACGTGCGGGGCCGCCTGACGCTCGCGTCGACCGACTTCGGCAACGTCTCGCACGTCGCGCCCGCCGACTACATCGGCTTTCCGGTGAGCCGCACCTGGATCCCCGGGCATTCGCATCAGATGCGCGACGAGTCGGCGAGCGACCTCGCGCACCAGAACGCTATGACGACGGCGGAGATCCTCGCGACGGTCGCGGTGCGCATCGCGACCGATCCCGCGGTCCGCGCGTCGCTGCGGGCGTGAACAGCAACGACACCGTCCATCCGGTGCCGCGCACGGAGATCGCGGCGGCGCGCTGGCTCGACGTGGACTTCCCCGGCGTCGAGTTCGGGATCGCCGAGTACGCCGAAGGCCCGACGGGCTGCACCGTCTTCCACTTCCCGGAGGTCGCGTCGATGCACATCGACGTGCGCGGCGGGTCGCCGGGCATCAACGGCGAACACCTCACCCTCACGAACGCGATCTGCTTCGCGGGCGGCTCGCTCTACGGCCTCGAGGCGTCGACCGGCGTCGCGGCGGAGCTCTTCGCGAGGCGCGGCTACTCGACGAAATGGATGGACATCGCGCTCGTCTCGGGCGCGATCGTCTTCGACTACGGCCGGCGCGACAACGCGATCTATCCCGACAAGGAGCTCGGTCGCGCCGCGGTGCGCGCGCTGCGTCCGGGCCGCTTCGCGCTCGGTCCGCACGGCGCGGGCATCTCCGCGACCGCGGGTCACGGCGCGACCGCCGAGCTCTCCGGGCAGGGCGGCGCGTTCCGCCGCGTCGGCCCGACGCGCATCGCCGTCTTCACCGTCGTGAACGCGTACGGCGCGATCGTCGATCGCGCGGGCAACGTCGTCCGCGGGAACCGCGATCAGGCGAGCGGGAAGCGCCGTCGCGCGGAGGATGTCGTCGCAGAGACCGGTGTGTACGATCCGCCGCCCGGCCGCATGCGTGGCGTGACGCCGAACACGAACCTCACGCTGGTCGTCACCGATCAGAAGCTCGATCCGCTGCAGCTGCGGTCGCTGGCGCGCCAGGTCCACTCGTCGATGGCGCGCGCGATCCAGCCGTTCCACACGCGCTGGGATGGCGACATCCTCTTCGCCGTCTCGACGCAGCAGGTCGACCACGTCGCGCTCGACGAGGTCAGCCTGGCGATCATCGCGTCCGAGCTCGCCTGGGACGCCGTGCTCGCCTGCTTCGATCCGTAGCTCGTATCGCCGAAGGCGACTCTGACGCGCGGCCGCGTCGACGCGAGGATCCGCGGCGCTCAGCGCTCCGCGATCGGGATGTAGCGCTTCCCCTCGGGCCCGGTGTACTCGGACTCCGGCCGGATGAGCCGGTTGTCGGCGTGCTGCTCCATGATGTGCGCGCACCATCCGGCGATGCGGCCCACCGAGAAGAGCGACGTGCCGAGATCGGCCGGGATCCCGAGGAACGTGTACGTCGTCGCGGCGAAGAAGTCGACGTTGACGATGTTGACCTTCTCGGCCGCGGACGGCGACATCTTCGGACGGCGCGCCGCGATCGCGGACACGAGCCGCTCCTGGATGTCGTAGTACTTCGGCCCGGTCCAACCCTTCTGCAGCTCGGACGCGAACGTACGAAGGAACTTCGCGCGCGGGTCCTCGGTCTTGTAGACGCGGTGGCCGAACCCGGAGAACTTGTACTTCCGCTCGATCGCCTTTTCGACCCACGTCTCGACGTGGTCCGGTGAGCCGATCTCGTCGAGCATCTTCATCGTCCCGTCCGTCGCGCCACCGTGCAGCGGTCCCTTGAGCGCGCCGAAGGCCGCGGTCACCGACGCGTGCATGTCGGCGTTCGTCGCGGCGACGATGCGCGCGGTGAAGGTCGACGCGTTCAGGCCGTGCTCGGCCTGAAGGATGAAGCACGTGTTCAGGATCTCCGCCGCTCGCGGATGCGCCTCGTCGATGCCGGCCATGTGCGCGAAGTTCGCGGCGTGGCCAAGCCTGGGGTCGGGCGGTACCGGTTGCTGACCGTTCCGGCGGCGGATGTAGGTAGCGAGGATCGTCGGCAGCTTGGCCGTCAGTCGTACCGCCTTCTGGTACTCGGCCTCGCGTGAGTTGTCGCCCTCGGCGGGGTCCTCCGTGGCGGCGGCCGAGACGACCGTCCGCAGGACGTCCATGGCGGTGCCGTTCTCGGACATCTCCTGGAGGATCTGTCTCAGGAACGGGGAGAGCGCACGGTGCTTGCTGAGCTCCGCCTTGAAATCGCGCAGCTCCTCCTTGTTCGGAAGGTCCCCGTTCAAAAGGAGGTAGGCGACTTCCTCGTACTCGGCCTTCGTGGCGAGCTCCTCGATGGGGTAGCCGCGGTAGATGAGCTTGTTGTCCTCGACCTTGCAGATCGCGGTCGACGCGGCGATGACGCCCTCGAGTCCGCGGGGTGAAACGGCCGACGGCCTTTGTTCGGTGGTCATGCGCCGAGTGTGGCATAGCGGTGTCGGCCGGCTGCAAGTGCCCTTTCACCCCTCTTGCGGGGGCCAGTCGGCCGGGGTACAGTGCCAGCCGCAGGGTCTCTCTGGGCTATACCCTGCGGGGAGGACGGAACGAGCGGCCGCGTCTCCGCGTTATGGGCGGGGACACGCAGTGCTTCGAAAACCCTCATCCCACCCACCAGCGGAGGGCGGCGGCCGTAGGGCCGGCGCCCTTTCGCTATCTTCCGCGTTACAGCCTCTGATGACGGCATCCGTGCGCTCGCCCCGCCGCCTTCCCGTGTCCCGAGATCGCTATCGGGCGGTCGCTCGCGGGACAGGCGTGCGCGCGCGCCTGCGCCGTCCGATCCGCGTCCTGGACGCCGCGATCCTCGTGGTGGCCGGCGCGTTCGCCATCCTCGCCGCGCCGCGGGTCGCGGGCGCGGTGGGGACCGGAGCGGACGACATCGGGGCCCGTCTCGGGGAGATGTTCCCGGCCCTGCAGGGCACGAGGGCGATCGACCTGCCGAGCGGCGGCGGGACGGTGACCGCGGCGGCTCCGGTCGCGAAGGATCTCCCGGACTTCACGCGCGATCCCGTGCTCAGGCTCAGCGGCCGGGTGCCGGGCTTCGCGCTCGCCCCGGCGAGGACCGTCGAGGTCGCGCTGAACGGCGCGGCCGTGGCCACGGTCACGCCCGACGACGCGGGCGGCTTCACGACGCCGCTCACGCTGCGCGAGGGACCGAACGCGATCGCGCTCACGCTCCTCGCGGGCAAGGACATCGTCGCGCGCTCCTCGTACACGGTGGTCCTCGATCGCCAGCCGCCGAGCCTCGAGGTCACGAAGCCGGCGAACGGCGAGACCGTCGACGGCCCGAACGTAACGGTGAGCGGCAAGGCGGAGGCGGGCGCGACCGTGATCGTGAACGGCCGCACCGTGCTTCCCGCTCCCGACGGCAGCTTCAGCGACTCGTTCGCCGCATCCGCCGGCTCGTTCACGGTCACCGTCGTCGCCCGCGACCGCGCGGGCAACGAGACGACGGTGAGGACCGCCGTGACCGTCCGTGGCGCGACCACCACCGCGCCGCTCGACGTCGCGGTCACGCTCGACAAGAGCACGGTCGCGCCCGGCGCGTTCGTCACCGCGACGATCCGGGTGGCCGCGAACGGCGTCGCGCGAGCGGGAGAGCAGGTCACGCTGTCGGTCGGCGTCATCACGATCGGCTCCGCGACGACCGACACGAGCGGCGTCGCGCGCATCGGATTCGCCGCGCCGCCCAACGAGGGCGATGCGGCCGTGGTCGTGCTCGCGAACGGCGCGACGGGGAGGGCGACGCTCACCGTCGCGAAATGACCTCCGGCGCGATACTGCGCCGATGACCTCCGCGGACCTCGTGCTCTTCTCCGTCCTCGGCGGCACCGCGCTGCTGCTGTATGGCGTGCGCCTCGTGGGCGAGGGTCTGCAGCGCGCCGCGGGCGCGCGGCTCCGCCACCTCCTCTCGACCCTCACCGGCAACCGCTTCAAGGCGTTGCTCGTCGGCGCCGGCGTGACCGCGGTCCTGCAGTCGTCGAGCGCCACCACGGTGATGCTCGTGGGGTTCGCCTCGGCCGGGCTCCTCTCGCTCCGGCAGACGATCGGCGTGATCCTCGGCGCGGACATCGGCACGACGGTCACCGTGCAGCTCCTCGCGTTCGATCTGCTCGCGATCTCCCCGCTCGTCGTCTTCGTGGGCTGGCTCCTCTGGGCCACCGGGCGCGGCACGGTCCGATACGCCGGCCAGGCGATCCTCGGCTTCGGCTTCCTCTTCCTCGGCATGAAGCTCGTCGCCGACGGGACGGCGCCGCTCGCGCGGAGCGCGCTCTTCGCCGACCTGCTCGCCGCGCTCGCGCGACAGCCGCTCCTCCTGCTCATCATCTCGGCCGCGTTCTCGGGCATCGTTCGGTCGAGCGCGGCGACGATCGGCTTCGCGCTCTCGCTCGCCGCGGCAGGACTCCTCCCGCTCGCCGGCGCGATCCCGATCATCTTCGGCGCCAACATCGGGACGGCGGTGACCGCGATCATCGCGGCCATCGGCCAGAACGCCGAGGCCCGCCGCGTGGCGGCCGCGCACGCCGTGTTCAAGGTCGTCGGCGTCGCGCTCTTCTTCCCGTTCATCGCGCCGTTCGCGGAGCTCGTGGCACGGACCGCGCCGGATGTGCCGCGCCAGATCGCCAACGCGCACACGATCTTCAACGTCGTCGTCGCGGCGCTCTTCCTGCCGGCGAGCGATTGGGCGGCGGGATTCTTCACGCGCGCCGTCCGCGAGCGCGCCGCGCCGGAGACCGGCGCGATCTACCTCAACCCGCAGACGCTCGATACGCCCGCGGTCGCGCTGGGCCAGGCGCTCCGTGAGACGCTGCGCATGGGCGACGTCGTCGTGCAGTCGCTGCGCGATTCGATCGTGGTCCTCGAGCGCGACGACGAGTGGCTCATGCGGCAGGTCATCGCACGCGACGACGTCATCGACCGCCTCGAGGAGGACATCAAGCAGTTCCTCATCCAGCTCTCGGCGAACTCGCTCACCGAGGAGCAGGCCGAGCGTGAGACCGCCCTCATCTTCGTCATCGCGAACCTCGAGGAGATCGGCGACGTCATCGAGAAGAACCTCATGGAGCTCGCGGATAAGAAGATCCGCGGCGGGCACGTGTTCAGCCAGCAAGGATGGATGGAGATCAAGGATCTGCACGCGATGGTCGTCGAGAACCTCGAGCTCGCGCTGTCCGCGCTGGCGGCGCACGACGACGCGATCGCCGAAAAGGTCATCCGGCACAAGTCCCGCATCAACCTCCTCGAGCGGCAGCTTCGTCAGACGCACATCGGCCGCCTTCACGAGGGCCTGCCCGAGTCCATCGACACGTCGAGCCTGCACCTCGATCTTCTCGCCAACCTGAAGCGCGCGAATTCCCTCGCCGCGGGCATCGCGTACGCGGTGCTCGGGCGCCACGCGGTCAAGGATGACGACGCCTAGGGCCTTCGTCGGCACGTCCGGATGGTCGTACGCAAGCTGGCGTCCGGCGTTCTACCCGGTAGGCACGAAGTCGAAGGACTTCCTCGCGTACTACGCGACGAAGCTCAGCACCATCGAGATCAACTACACCTTCAACCATCTGCCGACCGAGAAGAACGTCGCCGAATGGACTGCGGCGACCACCGAGGACTTCGTCTTCGGCCTGAAGGCATCACAGCAGATCACCCATCGCAAGCAGCTGCGCGAGCCGGCGGAGACGCTTCCGATCTTCTTCGAGCGCGCGCGTCTGCTGGGCGCGCGCCTCGGTCCGATCCTCTTTCAGACGCCGCCGTGGGTGAAACGCGACGATGACCGCCTCGCGATGTTCCTCGCCGCCCTGCCGCGCGACGTCCGCTGCGCCCTCGAGGTGCGCGATCGGTCCTGGTACGCCGACTCGGTGTACGACCTGCTGCGGACCGCGAACGTGGCGCTGGTCCACGCGGAGGGAGAGGGGCATCCCTCGCCCCTCGAGACGCTCGGTACGACGGCGGGCTTCGCGTACGTGCGGCTGCGCGCCCGCGCGGGCTACCCCGACGAGGCCGTCGACGCGTGGGCCGCGCGGCTGCGCACGATCCTTGCGGACGGCAAGGACGTGTACGCGTACTTCCGCCACGACGACGACGGCTCGAATGCGCTCTCGGCGATGCGTCTGCGCGACGCGCTGGCGTGAGCGCGCCGGACCTCGCCGCGGCGATCGTCATCGCGAGCTTTGCCGTATTCGGGCTCGTGGCACAGGTGGCGCGCGCCCGCGCGGTCGCCACGCGCGGTGCGTCGCGGCGGCGGGCGCGCGGGATCGCCGATACCGCCACGGACTTCTTCTGGCTTCCGTACCTCGTCGTGTGGCTGCGCCCGGGGCCGACGCTCGCCCTCCCCGCGGCGGCGATGTGGCTCGGCGTCGGGCTCGCCGTCGCCGGCGTGGTCTTCGCGCTCGCCGCCATCGCGGCGCTCGGACGCCACTACGACCTGACCCTGGAGGTGCACGGCGGTCACGAGCTCGTGCGGCGCGGACCGTACGCGATCGTCCGCCATCCCGTGTACGCGGGCCTCGCGGTGCATTCGCTCGGCGCGTGTCTCGCCACCGGGAATCTCCTGTTCGTCGCGGGAACGCTCGCGATCACCCTCCCGATCTTCGTCGCGCGCGCTCGCGTTGAGGAGGGCCTCATGCGCGATGAGTTCGGTGCCGAGTACGACCGCTACGCGCGCGAGGTCCCGATGCTGATCCCGGGCCTGCGCTAGGCGGGCTTCGGGAAGAGACGCGCTCCGACCGCGGAGAGCGCGATGGTGAGCGCCGCCGACGCCAGGGCCGCGCTGGACTGGCCGGCGCTCACGACGCCGGCCGCGACGCCCAGGCCGAGCACGACGAAGCTGAACTCCCCGATCTGCGCGAGGCCGACGCCGAGCTGCCAGCGCCGCGCCGGCACGCGGAAGATCGCGGCGAGCGCGGTGACGACGAGGCTCTTCGACACGACGAGCCCGACGAACACGGCGAGCCAGCCCGGCTCGCGCGCGACGGCCGCCGGATCGACGAGCGTGCCGATCGCGACGAAGAACAGCACGGCGAAGAGGTCGCGGAAGGGCAGCACCTCGCGGCGCGCCTCCTGCGCGATCGGTCGCACGGAGAAGAGCGTTCCCGCCACGAACGCCGCGAGCGCCACCGGCACCGCGAAGACGACCGCGCCGAGGCCGGCGATCGCGAGCGCCGCCGACACGGCGGCGATGAGGAAGGTATCGGCCTGGTCCTGCACCGCCACGAGCAGGCGTGGGACGACCCAGCCCTGCACGACGGCCGCGACGGCGACGAACGCCAGCGCGCGAGCGAACGCGATCGCCGGCGACTCGTTCCCCGGCGCGAGCAGCACGGCCAGGGTCGTGGCGGCGACGAGCGTGACCGCGTCCTGCAGGATCGCCCACACCACGAGTGCGCGTTCGGTATCGCGATCGGTGGTGCGCTTGCGGCTCCGCGAGATGTTCACGACGACGACCGAGCTCGAGAGCGCGGCGACGAGGCCGACCGTCACGGCGCCGAGCACCGTGGTGCCGAGCGCCAGCGCGACGCCCGCGCCGGCCGCCGTGACGAGGGCGACCTGGAGCGGGACGGCGACGAGGATGCCGCGAGGCTCGCGTGCGAGCGACCGCAGGTCCAGCTCGATGCCGACCTCGAACAGCAGCAGGACGACGCCGACGTCGGCGAGCACCTGGATCTGGTGCCGGTCCGCCACGTATCCCGGCGTGAACGGGCCGACAACGAGCCCGACGACGAGATAGCCGACGACCGCCGGGAGGCCGATCCGCCGCGCGAGGACGCCCGCGATCCCGGCGACGAGCAGGACGACCCCGATCTCGAGGACCGCGACCGCACTCTCCACGGTCGAAGGTTATTGGAGCAGGGCCGCGGTCGCGCTGAGGTCCGCCTCCGATCCCATCGCCACGACGAGGTCGCCGTCCGCGATGCGCAGCGTCTCTTCCGGGTCCACGTGGAGCGTCCCGTCGCGCCGGCGCACCGCGAGCAGCCGCGCGCGGCCGCCGTCCAGCAGCCCGGCCTCGCGCAGCGTGCGTCCGCGCGCGCGGCACGCGTCGCCCACGAGGATCTCCTCGATGCCGATCGAGCTCCCGCCGTGCTGCATGGTCTCGACGACGTCGACCACGGCGGGGCGGATCGCGAGCTGCGCCATGAGGCGCCCGGCCATCCGGTAGGGGGAGACGATGCGATTCGCGCCGGCGAGCTCGAGGCGCCGCGGCGACTCCGGCTGGCCGGCGCGCGCGGTGATGTAGATCCCGGGGTTGAGCGCGCGCGCGGCCAGGGTGATGTACACGACGCGCTCGTCCGAATCGACGACGGCCAGGAGTCCCTTCGCGTGCGCGATGCCTGCCATCCGCAGCACGTCCTCCGACGCGGCGTCGCCTTCGACGAACGGACGCCCCTCGCGCCGCAGTCGCGCGAGCGGCTCCGCGTTGACCTCGACGACGACGTAGGGCACGCGGTGCTCCTCGAACTCGCGGACGATCTGCGTGCCGATGCGGCCGTACCCGCAGACGATGAAGTGATCGCGCAGCGCATCGATGTCCCGTCTCATCCGCCGGTGCCTCCGGTACTCGCCGAACCGCCCCTCGGCGAGGGTCTCCGCGAAGATCGCGAACGTGTAGAGGATCGTGCCGGTGCCGCCGAGGATCAGCGTCGACGTGAAGAGGCGGCCCCACGTCGAGAGCGGATGGACCTCGCCGAAACCGACGGTCGCGATGGTCGTCAGGCTCATGTAGAAGGCGTCGAGCGCGTTCCAGCCCTCGATGAGCATGTAGCCCGCGGTCCCGTAGGCGAGCGCGGCGACGACGAGCACGAGCGACAGCTGGAAGCGCCGGAACGGGTGCTCGGGACCCACGGACGGAGAGCCTAGCCCGAGCCGGCTACCGGATCGTGTCTAGCTGCTCGGGATCGCCCAGTCGATCGGGACGATGTGGATCCAGGTCTGGCCGGGCGAGAGGAGCATCCGCTCGCCGTTCTGCGAGATGAAGGTGAACGGGTCGAACCAGGTCCCGCGGTACCAGGTGCCGTCCTGGCGGCGGCCGTCGCGGAACATCGTCGCCGGACCCGTCCCGGTGAGGCGCATGTCGAGGCTGAAGGCGCCGCCGGCGTCTTCCTGGACGGTCGTGGTGATCACGTCGGTGTTGATGACGACGACGTTCCGCGCGGCGATCGCGACGCCGTTCGCCGCGTCGACCTCCCGCACGAACGACGCACCGTTGCTCTGGTAGCGCGCGTACGTGTTCGAGGTGGCGTCGTACTGGTAGCGCACGGTGGCGTCCGAGCGGTAGGGGATCTCGATGCTCGTTGCGGCGACGCTGCCGAAGAAGCCACCGGCCGTCGGCTGGTGCACCGCGCTCGTGAGGAAGTCCCACGACGGGACGGTGACCGGGCCCGCCCCGCCCTCGTTCGCGGCGCCCTGGCGCAGCGCGGCGCCGGTCGAGAAGAGGTTGTGCGGCGCGACCTTGCCGTCGTAGCCGGCGCGGAAGAACGAGGCGCCCTCGCCGAACTGCGGCGACACGATCACGTAGTTGCCGTTCGCGACGTCGCGGTTGATGAGGTCGCTCGTGGACTGCGACGCGCCTGAGGCCGCGATCACGCCGCGCACCATCGGCGTGGTGTAGCGGTCCGAGTAGCGCACGCTGCGGATCGCCCCGACGGTGCCCGGATCCTGCGAGTGGAAGTAGCCCGCGAGCCGTGTGATGAAGCCCTCCACCAGGAGCTCGAGGACCATGTCCGCCTGGCTGATGCCGTAGTGCGGACGCGCCGCGGGCGCGTTGTCGATCTTCACCGCCAGCGTGCGGTGGTTCGGGCTCGAGGTCGCGGTGAGCGGCCGACCGGAGAGCGGCCAGCACGAGCCGCAGCGGTCGTTCAGGCCGGCCTGCGACACCCAGGCGTCGCTCGACCACTGCAGCGCGGTGCCGTCGCTCTGGAGCACCCCGACGTGCGAGCTGCCGTCGATGAGCGAGGTGAGCAGCGCGAGGTCGCCCCTCCGGTCCTTGTTGAAGTCGCCCGCGACGACGCGCGTCTCGAGCCACGGCATCGAGAAGGGCGCGAAGGTCGCGATCCCGTTCGTGTCGACGAGGGCGAGGTTCTGCGCGCCGCGGAAGATGTGCACGCGCACCGAGCCGTCGCCGTACCAGTAGAAGCCGAGCAGATCGGTCCTGCCGTCGCCGTCCGCGTCGGTCGCGGCGAACTTCGCCTTCGAGATGTCGTAGGTGTTCACGCCGGAGGTCCAGACGCCGCCCCAGCCGTTCACCGGCCGCAGGCCGTTCGGCGTCGGGTCGAAGACGTGGATCGTGATCTGGTAGTCGGGGTACTGGTAGACGGACGCGAGCTGGTCGGGTCCGCTCGTCCGCGTGAAGCGTCCGACGACGAAGCGCGCGCGCGCCGTGTCGTACTGGCCGGGGCCCGAGTCGTAGACGCCCTGGTTCCCGGTGTAGATGAACTTCGCGCCGTCCGACTCGAGGTAGTGGATGCGCATGTCGAAGTTGTCGTACTGGTAGATGAAGAGGAGGCCGTTGTGGCCGACGGCGGAGAAGCTCCCCGCGATGATCGCCTTCGTCCGCGACCACGCGTACCCGTCGCTCGCCCACCAGCCGGCGGCGCCGGTGAAGGTGAACGCGGTACCGGTGGAGAGCCACACGAGGAGACGGACGCTCGTGCCGCCGTCGTCGTAGAGGGCGATGAGGTCGGTCTTGCCGTCGAAGTTCGCGTCGGTCGCCGCCCACTTCATCCGGCCGAGGTCGAAGGCGCCCGGGAGGCTCGCGTACCAGTCGGTCACCGCGAACGTGGCCGTCGCCGGGTCGCGCTCGAGGAGCTGGATCTTGATCCCGAGGTTGTCGCCCGGATCGGAGACGGTGGCGATCTGGCTCGCGCCGGTGCCCTTGAAATCGCCGGTGAGCGGGATGCCCGCCGCGGGCGTCTGTGCGTCGGCGACGTGCTCGGCGGGAAGCGTCGTCGGGATGATCCAGGTGAGGGAGACGGCGAGGGAAAGGGCGAACGCGGCGATACGGCGCATCGAGCGGGTGAACGGCCCTTTCAGCCGAACGTGACGGCTGCGCCCCGGTCTGCTGCTAGGCGAACGTCCGATCCTCGTAGGGTATCCGGCCGATCGCCTCGGACTTCGATCTGCCGGACAGGATGAACTCCGCCATCGAGATGCCCATCTCGGACGCGATGTCCATATCGACGTACTTGTAGAGCCCCTGCCGCCCGCCGGTCACGAGGTTCGGGAACCGCAGCAGCTCCTTCATGAGCGTGTCGATGGCCTGCTCGTAGCCCACCATGTACACGGGGTAGCCGAAGGTCGAGCGGAGCACGACGCTCTCGGCCAGCTCGGACTCCTTCAGGAAGCCCTCCTCCGCGAGCTCCTTCGCGCACTGCCGGCCGAGCTCGTCGGCGGAGGCGTTCCAGATCCGGTCCCCGACGTCGCAGGTGATGTCGCAGAGGAGGACCGTCTCGTCCGGACCGCAGATGTCGGAACCGCCGTAGTTCCGCGTCTCCGAGAGGCGGTTGAAGGTCTTGTTGGTGAAGTAGATCGACTGCGCCGGGAGCGCGTTCGGCCGCTTGACGCGCAGGCCCACGATGGTGATCGCGCGGAAGCGGAGCACGCGCGCCGCGGCCCTGGCCTCCGCCGAGACGGCGTCGCGCAGGAGGTCGATGAGGGCGGGGAGCGGCGCGGTGTTCACCACGCTGTCGCAGGCGATCCGCTCCTCCGGGGTCGTCACCGCGGCGTACGGGTTGCCGTTCGGCTCGGTGCCGCTCGCGAGCTGCGTGAGCTGTCCGTCCTTCCGGGTCGAGGGGACGCGGCGGCACCACACCGCGACCACGCGGTCACCCTCCGTCTCGAGGCGCGTGACGAGCGTGTTCGTCCGCGCGTCGTTGCGCGGATCGGCCGCGCGGATGCGCTCGGCCATGCGATCGCTGATCAGCCCCGCGCCCTTCGGCGGGTAGTAGAGCTCCACGACCAGCGGCGCGTAGCGGTGCTCCGTGCCGGTGATCTTCGAGCGACCCTTCCGCAGCGACGAGAGGACGACCTTCGCGAGCGAGATGTGCGGGATGCGGTGCTGCGCGAACGACGCCGCGAGCTGGCTCGGCGGGATGCCCCACACCTTCGTGGTGTACGGTCCGAAGAAGAGGCCGTAGAGGGTGCGGCCCATGGCCTGGACGACCCAGTCCTCCGCCGAGACGAGCCTGCGCGGCCGCAGCTTCTTGCGCAGCGCCTCCAGCGAGTAGTCGGCGAACGCGCGCGCCGCCAGGAACGGCGACATCGACTTCGCGATGTCGAGCGCCTCCAGCGGGTACTTGTAGTACTTGCCGCGGAACTTGATGCGCACGTTCTTCGCGCGCGCCGGGAACCCGTCGTGCGCGATCTCCTTGAACATGTCCAGCACGCGCTGATTGCGCGCGTGGTAGGCGTGCGGTCCGAAGTCGAAGCCCGCGCCGGTCGCCCCGCGCAGCGTCGTCGCGAGCCCGCCCAGGAAGTCCTGCGCCTCGAGGACCGTGACCCGCTGCCCGTTCTCGGCGAGCGTGAGACCCGCGGCGAGGCCGCAGATGCCGCCGCCGATGACCACCGTATGACCCAGGGTGAGACCTCCGGACGGATTTCGCGTGGGCAGTCGAGGGTATCCGGATTACTCGCGCGCCGCATACCATCCCGCGGCCGACGCGAGCGCGGCGTCTAGCCGCGGAGCGCCTTCTTCACGAGACTCGGGATCTCGCTCGGCGCGTTCGCGACGGGGATGCCCGCGGCCTCGAACGCCTTGACCTTCGATTCCGCCGTGCCCTGATTCCCCGAGACGATGGCGCCGGCGTGGCCCATGCGCTTGCCGGCCGGCGCGCTGCGGCCGGCGATGAACGCCACCGCGGGCTTCTTGCCGAACGCGCGCATGTATTCGGCGGCGTGCTCCTCGGCGCTGCCGCCGATCTCGCCGACGATGACGATGACCTCGGTCGCGGGATCCTCGTTGAGCAGCCGCACCGCCTCGGGCGTGGGGAGGCCGATGACGGGGTCGCCGCCGATGCCCAGGCAGGTCGTCTGCCCGAGACCCGCGCGGGAGAGCGCGTCGGCGATCTCGTAGGTCAGCGTCCCGGAGCGCGAGACGAAGCCGACCGGCCCCGGCGAGAAGTTCTCCGCGGGCATGATCCCGAGCTTGCATTCGCCCGGCGTGATCGCGCCGGGACAGTTCGGGCCGATGAGCGTCGTGGCGGAGCGCTCGAGCACGCTCGCGACGGTGAGCATGTCGCGCACCGGGATGCCCTCGGTGATACACACGACGAGGTCCAGCTCGGCGTCGATCGCTTCGAGCATCGCGTCCATCGCGCCCGGCGCCGGGACGAAGATGATCGACGCGTTCGCCTCGGTCGCCGCGACGGCCTTCTCGACCGTGTCGAAGAGCGGGATGCCGTCGAGGCTCGAGCCGCCGGATCCGGGCTTCGTCCCCGCGACGATCTTGGTCCCGTACTCCTTCATCCGGCTCGCGTGGAACGAGCCCTCGCGGCCCATCCCCTGGACGAGGACGCGGGTGTCGCGCCCGAGTAAAACGCTCACTTCGCCAGCCTCACCGCTTCTTTGGCGGCCTCGTCCATGGTGGCGCGCGAGACGAGCGGCGCGCCTTCGAGCAGCGTGCGCCCCGCCTCGGCCTCGGTGCCCGCGAGCCGGATCACCAGCGGGACGGCCGGCGGATGCTGCGCGATGACCGAGAGGATGCCCTTCGCGACCTCGTCGCCCCGCGTGATGCCGCCGAAGATGTTGATGAGGACGCTCTTCACCCTCTTGTTCGCGAGCACGATCTCGAGCGCGGCCTTCACCACCGATTCCTTCGCGCCCCCACCGACGTCGAGGAAGTTGGCGGCGCGGCCGCCGGCGATCTTGACGGCGTCGAGCGTGCTCATGACGAGCCCCGCGCCGTTGCCGATGATCCCGACCTCGCCGTCGAGCTGGACGTAGCTGAAGCCGAGCGCGCGTGCGCGCTCCTCGGTCTCCTCGTCCGGGCTCACCTCCTTCCAGTCGCGCAGCTCCGGCTGGCGATAGAGCGCGTTGTCGTCGATGTCGAGCTTCGCGTCTCCCGCGAGCACGGTGCCGTCGGTCTGGATGAAGAGCGGGTTGATCTCGATGAGCATCGCGTCGGTCTGCGCGTACACGCCGTACAGGCGCTGCGCGGCGTCGGCCACCGCGTTGCGCTGCTCCGCCGGCACGCCGGCGTCGAAGCAGAGCGCGCGCGCCTGGAACGGGAGGAGCCCGAGGACGGGGTCGGGCCAGCCGCGCGCGATCCTCTCGGGCGTCGTCGCCGCGACCTCCTCGATATCCATCCCGCCGACGGTCGACAGCATCACGACCGGGCGCCGGCGGTCACGGTCGAGCGTGATGCCGAGGTACAGCTCCTTCGCGATGGACGCGCCGCGCTCCACGTACACCTTGCGCACGCGGAGTCCCTTGATCTGCATGTGGAGGATCGCGCTCGCCGCCGCGCGCGCCTCGTTCGGGGTCTTCGCGACCTTGATGCCGCCGGCCTTGCCGCGACCGCCCGCGTGGACCTGCGCCTTCACGACGACCGCGCCGCCGATCGCGCGGGCAGCCGCCTCGGCCTCCTCGGGGGTCGTGGCGATGCGGCCGTCGGGAACGGGGATCGCGGCGCGCGCGAGCAGCTGCTTGGCCTGGTATTCGTGGAGCTTCACGGGGTACGCCGAGGATATCGTCGCCCGCGTGGACGTGCGCGCGACCCCGCCGCGACGTGTCTCGATCGTCGGCTCGCGCGCTCGCCGCGATCGCGGGCGATGGCTGGGTGGCGGACGGGAACTACGGCGGCGCCGGCGTGCGCGAGCTCGTATGGGCGCGGGCCGACACGCTCGTCTGGCTCGACTACTCGCTCCCGGTCATCCTCCCGCGCCTGTGGCGCCGAACGCTCGCGCGCATCCGCGACGGCGGCGAGCTGTGGCCGGGGACGGGGAACCGCGAGACGATCCGGAACGCGTTCTTCTCACGCGAGTCGCTGTTCTGGTGGGCGCTCACACGCTATCGCTCGCGAAGGCGCGCCTATCCCCGGCTCTTCGCGCTCCCGCAGTACGCGGGGCTCACCAGGCTCCGCTTCCGGAGTCCCGCCGAGGCGGACGCTTGGCTCGACGCGCAGCGGCGGGGTGCGACCCGCGCGCGGGGTGCACGCTGATCCCGCGTTCGACCCAGGGCTTCGCGAGCGTGAGCGCCTCGCCCATTCGAAGACGAAGCGTTCCGGACGCCGGGCTTCGACGACGCGGCCGGGCAACTCGGCGTCGAGGCGCTCGGGATCCACGCGATAGCGCACCTCGCGACCTCGCGCCGCTTGGTGATGAGGCGCGCGCCCTCGAGGACGCCCGCGTGCTTCACGACCGCCTGGCGCGTCACCGGGTCGCCCGGCGCCGCGCACGTCAACGGCCGCGGAGGATGCGGGCCGTCTCGGCTTCGATCTCGCGGACGACCACGCGCGGGTTGGCGGTCAGCGACTCGAGCGCCTTGGCGATCGCGAGCCGGTACCGCGGGGCGAGGTCATCGGGCAGATCGTCCTCGTCGAGGACGGTGGGCTCGCCGGTCGGTCGGAGCAGGACGTCCACCGTGAGATCCTGGTAGGCGACGACGCGCTCGTCGATGACCGTGTCGGTCGCGACGTTGCAGTAGTACGCGACCGTGCGGCCGCCGGCGAGCCAGTGGTAGACGTTGTACGGCCGGTCGACCCAGAAGTGACCGACCGTCACGGTGCCCGGCTGGACGCGGATATCGGTCCCCGCGATGGCCCATTCGCGGTCCGTCACGTAGCGCAGGACCGCCCGCCGGCCGGGCTCGACGAAGAGCGGTTCGCACACGAATTCGGCGACCGATCCGTCAAGACGGGTCTTGCGCTCGGTGATGGGTGCTGTGGTTTGACTGCCCACTACGCACCGGTAGCATGACCGCACCGAATGAGAGAGCTCTACCAGGTCGTGGAAGTCGGCCCCTCCTGGTATCAGGAGAACATTCCCTGCCAGGAGGCGTGCCCCGTCCGGACCAATTGCCGGGGCTACCTGAACCTCTCCGCCGCCGGTGAATTCGAGAAGGCCTGGGAGCTGGCCCTCGACCCGAACCCGCTGGCGTCGATCTGCGGATCGGTCTGCGCCGCCCCCTGCGAGACGGCCTGCCGCCGCAAGGAGGTCGACAAGCCGCTCTCCATCCGCTACGTGAAGAAGTTCCTCTCCGACTGGACGCACCAGAACGTCACCGTGAACGGCCGCCCATACACGCAGCCGGCCTCGCCCGTCTTCGGCCCGCCGCGCCTCAAGGTCGCGATCGTCGGCGCGGGCTGCGCCGGCCTCGGCGCCGCGAGCGACCTCGCGAAGCTCGGCTTCGGCGTCACGGTCTTCGACGCGCTCGACCAGGCCGGCGGCACGGCGCTCGCGGGCGTCCCGCCCTTCCGGCTCCCGCGCGAGGTGATCGACCGCGACGTGAACGGCATCGTCAACGAGAACGTCGAGCTGCGGCTTTCCACCTACGTCGGCCGCGACGTGACGTTGCGCCAGCTCCACGATCGGTACGACGCGGTGCTCGTGACCGCGGGGTGCTTCGAGCCGAACTACCCCGGCATACCCGGCGAGGACGCGAACGGCGTCATGGCCGGCATCGTGTTCCTCGAGCGCGCGTACCGCGGCCGCCCGGTCGAGGTGGGGAAGCGGGTCGTGGTCCTCGGCGGCGGCTACACCGCGATGGACTGCGCGTCGACCTCATGGCGTCTCGGTGCGGACGAGGTCTACATCGTCTACCGCCGATCGCGCGACGAGATGGTCGTCGACGAAGAGGAGCTCGGCGAGACGGAGCGCGAGGGCATGCGCTTCGTGTATCTGGCCTCCCCGGTCGAGGTCCTCACCGATGAGAAGCGACACGTTCGTGGGGTCAGGTTCATCCGCAACAAGCTCGGCGAGCCGGACAGGAGCGGGCGCCGCAGCCCCGAGCCGATCGAAAGGTCCGAGTTCGACATCGAGTGCGACACCGTGCTCCTCGCGCTCGGACAGTCCCCCGACACGACGTTCCTCGCGGACTTCGCCGAGTTCCGCGTGAAGCGCTGGCGCGATCTGAAGGTCGACGCGGAGACCTACCAGACGGTGGTGCCCAAGATCTTCATGGCCGGCGACTACCGGACCGGTCCCACCACGATCATCGAGGCGGTCGCCGAAGGACGCGCGGCGGCGCAGCAGATCGCGCGCTTCCTCGACCCGATCGCGGGCGCCGTGAACATCCCCGAGTACCACGAGATCGTCACGCTCCGGCGCTCGAGCACGGCCGACAACGTCGGGCAGATCGCGGGCGAGGGCGAGATGGCGCGCATCTACCACAACATGTCGGTCGACTACGACCGCATCCCGCGGCAGGAGATGCCGAAGCTCGCGAAGAAGGAGCGCCGGGGCCTCTTCCTCGAGGTGAACCAGGGCTACACGGAGGCGCAGGCCGTCGCCGAGAGCGACCGCTGCCTCAAGTGCAACTTCAACATCGAGATCGTCGGCGAGCTCTGCATCATCTGCGGCGGCTGCGTCGACGTCTGCCCGATGGACGTCATCCACATGGTCGACATGAGCGACATCGTCGACGACGGCGCGATCCCCGGCGTGGGCGAGGCGAAGAAATGGGACCACGGCGTCGCGTTCTTCCTCGACGAGACCGCCTGCATCCGCTGCGCGCTGTGCGTCATCCGCTGCCCCACCGACGCCATCACCATGAACCGCTACGGCGCGGTGATGCCGTCGGTCGGGAAGACGCTGCCCAAGGAATCGATCGACGACGAGATCCATCTCGATCTCACCGTCGGGTCACGCAAGACGATGCGGCCGCTGCCGATGTACGACCCGGCCCTCGCCGCCGGCTACAAGGCCGTCGGCAACGGTCACCTGAACGGCGACCGGAAGAACGGCCACAATGGCAGTCCCGCGCGCGAGAAGGAACGGGAGGCGGTGCACTAAGCGATGCTCGAGATCCCCGGCCAGGTCTGGCAGCGTGTGAAGACGGGGCCGCTCTGGCGGTCGCTCTTCCGTCACGGATATCCCGACTCCCGCAAGAACCAGTCGCTGGCCGTCTTCACGAACGTCTTCCTGCACCTGCACCCGGTGAAGGTGCGCCGCCACGCGCTGGCCATCCCCTACACGTGGTGCATGGGTGGGCTCTCGTTCTTCCTCTTCCTCGTGCTCACGCTCACGGGGACGCTGCTCATGTTCTATTACCGGCCGACGACCGAATGGGCGTACTCGGACATCAAGGACCTCGAGACCGTCGTCGTGTTCGGCCAGCTGCTGCGGAACATGCACCGCTGGGCGGCCCACGGCATGGTCATCACCGTGTTCCTGCACATGGTCCGCGTCTTCTACACCGGCTCGTACAAGCCGCCGCGCGAGTTCAACTGGGTCGTGGGGACGCTGCTCTTCCTCTTCACGATCCTCCTCTCGTACACCGGGTACCTGCTCCCGTGGGACCAGCTCGCGCTGTGGGCGGTCACGGTGGGCTACGAGATCGCGCGCGCGACGCCGGCCGTCGGCGACGAGGTCTCGTTCCTCCTCTTCGGTGGCTATCAGCTCGGACCGAACGCGTTACTGCGCTTCTACGTGCTCCACGTCGTGGCCTTGCCGCTCGCGACGGGGTTCCTCATCGCCATCCACTTCTGGCGCATCCGCAAGGATGGCGGCATCAGCGGCCCGCTATGAGTCGTCACGCTGGATCCGCCCGCTCGGCGGCGACGTTTCGGTCGCGGACCGGTCTCGCTCCTCGCTGCTGGCGACGCGGGCCCGTTGGCGTTCGGCGCGCGTCGCGTCCGGGCCCGCTGGGCGCAGACGCTCGTCGCGAGACGCGGCTCCGCTCCCTCGACATCGCCGCCTCGCTCGGGAGAGTTCAGCCGTGACGGCTCCCCGCGGACCGCAGCCCTTCCCCGGACAGGAGAAGCGCCTTCGCCTTCTCGCGTTCGTGCGGCAGGACTCGGTCGTGCGCGTCGACAAGCGCGTCGAGGACACGGCTATGGTGTGGCCGCACCTCCTGGTCATCGAGTTCATCGCGGCGATGATCTGGTCGCTCGGCCTCTTCGTGATCTCCGCGGCGTTCAACGCGCCGCTGCAGGACCACTCGACGATCGACTGCACGCCCAACCCGTCGAAGGCCCCCTGGTATCTGCTCAACTTGCAGGAGCTGCTGCTCCACATGGACAAGGGTCTCGCGGGCGTGGTCGTTCCGACGTTGTGGCTCGTGTTCATGGCGGCGATCCCGTACATCGACCGCGATCGCGCCGGCATCGGCCACTGGTTCACGAACGAGATCGGCAAGAAGACCGCGATCTTCTCCGCCGTCTTCACCGGCGTGCTCGTGCCCGCGCTCATCGGCATCGACTACATCATCAAGAAGCCCTATCCGCAGCTCGGTTGGCCCGGCTACTCGGACTTCGCCCTGCAGCACCTGCCGGGCGGCGCGGAGCTCTTTCCGAACTACATCATCCCGATCTTCCTGATGCTGTTCCTTCCGTTCGTGCTCGTGCAGCTTTGCATCCGGCTCTTCGGCGCGGGCACGCGCGAGTGGATGATCGCGATCTGGACCGGCTTCGTGGTGACGTACCTGGTCCTCACCGTCGTCGGGACGTCGATGCGCGGACCGGGCATGGACCTGTACGCGCCGTGGGCGCTCCCCGAGACGCATCAATGCTTCGAGCCTGTCCACTGAGATGATCCGACCGCACGAAGACACCTCCATCGTCCAGGGAGGCCTCGTCTCGCGCATCAAGCGCCGCCAGCTGCTGCGCATCGGCTTCCTGACCGGAACGCTCCTCGCCGTCGGCGAGCTGCTCGGGATCCTCCCGGTCTTCATCCGCGTCATCAAGATCGAAGGCCTCGGCGCGCAGGTGGCGGCCGGCAAGAAGGCGGACATCCTGTCGCAGTGGCAGAAGACGAACGACGAGCCGATCCTGAACACCGAGGGCCGGTTCTTCCTCATCCACGGCCCGAACGCCATCGCGGCCGCGTACCGCAAGTGCGTGCACCTCGGCTGCGCGGTGCCGTGGAACAAGGCCGAGGACCAGTTCCACTGCCCGTGCCACGGCTCGATCTACGACAAGAAGACGGCGCTCAAGAAGGGCGGTCCCGCGCCGCGCGGCCTCGACCTGTTCCACATGAAGGACGTGAACGGTACGCTCGTGGTCGACACGAACCCGCTCAAGGTCATGCGTCGCGACGACAACGAGTGGCACCCCGATCAGGTCGAGGTCCCGGACGCCTGATGGACGCCAACGTCCTCCTCGCCGCGGCGAGCCTCCTGCTCTTCCTCCTGCTGATCGCGTACTTCGCGTTCCTCATCTACCACCAGGGGCAGGTCGAGCCGGAGGAGAAGCCGGTATACGGCGTGGAGCTGCTGCGCCAGCACTACCCGCCGGGCGCCACCGTCGAGCAGCCGACGCCCTACTGGGTCGCGCCCATCCCCTCCGCGCCGGACCCGCTCGAGATCTCGAGCAACCTCGACCGCAAGATCATCGCGGGCGGCGTGATGCTGTTCGCGCTCGCGGGGCTCGTCGGCGGCTACTTCCTGCTCCAGATCGTCCCCGGCAGCGCGAACCTGCGCGCCATCGGCGCGGAGAAGCAGCTCGAGACGTCGATCCATCGCGGGAAGAACCTGTACGCGAACTTCTGCTTCAACTGCCACGGCAAGACCGGACAGGGCAACGGCGAGAACGGCGCGGACGGGAAGCCGCTCCCGGGCAAGCCGCTGAACAAGCCCGACTTCAAGGCGGCGAGCCTGCAGGACGACCCGCAGAAGCTGAAGGACACCGAGAGCTACATCCGGCTGCGCATCACGCGCGGCAAGCCCAACGTCCCGCCGGCCTACTCCATGCCCGCCTGGGGACAGAGCGACGGCGGCCCGCTGAACGACGAGCAGGTCAGCCAGCTCATCTCGTTCATCATGAGGGGCAGCGACGACGACTGGGCCGACATCGTGAACATCCGCGCGCACCTCGAGGGCTCGCCGTCGACCGAGCCGGACCCGGGTCCGCCGCCCGCCGCGCTCTCGGGGGCCGACATCGCGGCGCAGTACTGCGTCACGTGCCACAGCGTCGATCCGAACAAGCCGAGCACCGTGCCGCAGGCGCCGAACCTCGGACGCTACGGAGCGCAGGGCCCGCTCAACGATCAGCTCAAGGCGCTGAAGGCGTCCGGCGACGCGGACTGGCTCTTCAAGTGGATCGCGAACGCGCCGAAGATCAAGCCGGGCATCATCATGCCGGTGTGGCTCGACACCGACGGCGGCCAGCTGAAGGAATCGGACATCCGGCTCCTCGTGCAGTACCTCGAAGGGTTGAAGTGACGTGATCGCACAGGTCGGCGAATCCGCTGAGTTCTACATGGTGCTCGTCACCACGGTGGTCATGATCGCCGCGCTCTACTTCCTCCAGAAGTGGTGGACCACGTACCGCTAGCGGGGGCAGGGGCCCCCGTTTAGCGCCCCACGGCGCGTGGCGCCGGAGCCACCGCTCCCGACGCGCGCGAGCCTCACCCTGCTCGTCGGACGCGTCACCACGATCAAGCTGGCCTACTGGGCGGCGCTCACGCTGTTCGAGGCCGCGCTCCCGCTCGCCGACCCGCGCCCGTTCGGCGAGCGCTTCCCGCTCTCGGTCGCCGGGGCGGCCGTCGCGTCCGCGGTGGCGTGCGTGTGGGCGCGCCGCGCCGCGCGCGCGCCCGACCGCAGGGCCGGCAGCCTCACGCGCTCGATCCCGGCCGTCGCGACGGCGTTCGCCGCGACGACGGTGGTCGCCTCGCCGGCGAGCCTGCCGCTCCTCATCCTCGAGCGCGAGCGATCCCTCGAGCAGTGCGGCATCGGCACCTGTCATGGCGAAGCCCTGCTTCTCTGGATCGTGATCTTGATCGTCGGAACGATCGCCATCCCGGTGGCGTTCTCGGCGTCGCTGCGTGCTCACACGAGCGCCTGACGCGACGGCTCGGTCGCCCGGCCGCTGACCCGATCTGTGGCAATCTTCCCGCCGGTGGGCCGCCGCGTGCTCGTCGTCGACGACGATCCGGACATCCGCGAGCTTCTCGTCTCGGTCCTTCGGGATGACGGGTATGAGGCGGCGTCCGCGCGCAATGGGAAGGACGCGCTCGATCTGCTCGAGACGTTCGACGCCGACGTCGTCGTGCTCGATCTCATGATGCCGGTGATGGACGGCTGGACCTTCGCTGACCGCATGCGCGAGCGCTGGGAGATCCCGATCGTCGTGCTGTCCGCGGCGACGGACCTCTCGCGTCACGCGAAGCGGCTCTCCGCCACCGACGTGGTGCCGAAGCCGTTCGACCTCGACACGCTGCTCCCGCGCATCGCCCGCGTGGCGGCGACCTAGGGAGGCGGGGCCTCCTAGACTCGGACCAATGCGCCGACGCGCGTGGATCGCGCCCCTCCTCCTCATCGCGCTCGCCCCGCTCGCGGTCCTCGCGTGGCTCCTGTCGTCGCCCAACGCGAACGAGCCGTGGATCATCCCGACGGAGCACCTCGTCGTCACGGCGAACGTCTCGATCGTCGCGCTCCTCGTCGCGATCCTCACCGCGCGCGCGGCGTCGCAGGTCCGGCACTATCCGACGCTCCTGGTCGCGGTCGGCTTCATGTCGATGGCCGGGCTCTTCGCCGTCCACGGCCTCTCGACGCCGGGCGTCATCCAGCGCGACGAAAAGGCCGGCGATGCGGGTTTGGTCGTGGGCATGTCCGCGCAGCTCGCGCTGTTCGTCGCGGCGCTCTTCTTCGCCGCGCGCTACAGCCCGCTCGCGAGGTGGCTCGAACGCCGTGTCGCGCCGCGCGTGCTGGTGGCCGCCGCCGTCCTCGGCGTCGCCGCGTACGCGGTCGCCGCCATCGGATGGCCGTCGGCGTTCGGCGGCGTCGCACGATGGATGCTGGTGACCGGCGGCGCTTCCTACGACTACGACCCATCGGGCTACGGGTACGGCGGCTACCGGGCGCCCGACCTTCTCGGCGGCGCGGGCATCGTCCCGTACGTCCTGACCGCGGGCGTGGTCCTCCTCTACGGCGTCGCGGCGGTGCGTCAGGGCGCCGACTACGCGCGCACGCGCCTGCCGCTGCAGGGCGCGCTCGCCGCGGCATTCCTCTTCCTCGCGCAGGCGCAGGTGTCGCAGTTCCTCGGCCCGACCTGGACGCCGTCGTGGTGGGAGTACCACGTGCTCATGGCGATCGCGACGTTCCTGGCGCTCGGCGCGCTCTTCCTCGAGCTCGATCGCCGGCGCGGCCTCGAGCGGTTCCTCCCGCCGACCGTCGTCGAGCGCGTCATCCAGGGCGATCCGCTCCGTCTCGAGGGCGAGCGGCAGACGGTGACCATCATGTTCGCGGATCTCCGAGGATCGACCGCGCTCGCGGAGCGGCTCGGCCCGGAGGAGATCGTCGACGTGCTCAACACCTACCTCCGCGTGATGGCGACGTGCGTCCTCGACGCCGGCGGCATCCTCGACAAGTTCCTCGGCGACGGGCTCATGGCGATCTTCGGCGCGATGGGCGACCGCGCCCACGGCGCGCCGGCGGCGATGCGCGCCGCGCTGGACATGCGCGCTCGCATCACCGCGTTGAACGAGCAGCGCACCGCGCGCGGCGATCCGGTCGTGCGGTTCGGCGTCGGGGTCCACACGGGCGACGTCGTGCTCGGCGCCGTCGGCCTGCCGGAGCGGTCGGACTACACGGCCATCGGCGACACGGTCAACACCGCGTCGCGCATGGAATCGCTCACCAAGGAATTCCACGTGGACGCGGTGGTCTCCGAGCAGACGGCCGAGCATCTCGACGGCGGCCGGGCCGCGCTCGCACCTCTCGGCGACGCGCAGGTGCGGGGCAAGTCGGCCACGGTCCGGGTCTTCACGCTGCGCTAGGCTCGACTCGCGGTCTCGCGGTCTACGCCCAGATCGTCGGCGGAGGCGATCGACCCGTTCGCCGGTCTGACGCGGTAGCGACGGGCACCGCGAGCGGGATCAGCGCAGCGCGGTGAGGCCGGGCGGAGCGTTCTTCAGCCACGACCGATCGCGCACGAGCGCGCGCACGGTCTCGACCATCTCTTGGGCGGCGCGCGACAGCCGTCGATCGCGGCGATGCGCGAGGCCGATCGTGCGCGTGAGCGCGGGCTGCGCGATCCGCACGGCCCGGAGCGAGGCGTTCTCCGCGACGACGATGCTCGGCACGATCGCCGCGCCGAGCCCGGCGGCCGTGAGGCGCACGACGCCGTCCATCTCGCCGCCCTCGACGGCGAACGACGGCGCGAAACCCGCGGCGCGGCACGCGGCCTCGGTCGCGTTGCGCAGGTCGTATCCCTCGCGAAACATGACGAGCGGGACGTCGCGGAGGTCGGCGACCGCGATGGTCTTGCGCTTGGCGAGCGGATGCGTGCGGGACACCGCCAGCACGAGCTCCTCGCGCAGGAGCGCCTGCGTCTCCAGGATCTCGTGCCGGACGGGGAGGATGACGAGCGCGATGTCGACGGTGCCCTCCTCCACGGCAGCGACGAGGTCCTCGGAGCCCGCTTCGCGCAGCGCGAGGTCGATGCCCGGATAGGCGGCGTGGAAGCGCACGAGGACCGGCGGGACGAGTGTGGCCGCCAGGCTGGGTGTCGCCCCGACGGCGAGCCGCCCGCGCGCGAGACCGCCGACCTCGCGCAGCTGCGATGACGCGGCGTCGACGTCGGCGATGATCCGGCGGGCGAAGGGGAGCAGCGCCTCGCCGGCGTCGGTGAGGGCGATGCGACCCTTCATGCGATGGAACAGCTGCGCGCCGACGGCGCTCTCGAGGCTGCGCACCTGCGCGCTCACGGACGGCTGCGCCAGCCCGAGCGTGCGCGCGGCGCGCGTGAAGTGGCGCTCGTCGGCCACCGCGAGGAAACATCGCAGCTGCCCGATCTGCATCGATCCATAGCCTAGACCTATTGAAATGACAGTCTCCATGTATTTGTCTTCTGACAGTCGCCGCACTACGGTGCCTGGCGGACACGGAGGTGCGCATGGCGACCATCGCCAACGTCCGGCAGCGGCCGACCGAGCGACGCGATCGGTGGTGGCTCGAACCAGCGGCGGTGGTCATCGGCTTCACGGCCTTCGTCATCTACGCGGTCTGGGCGGGGACGACGACGAGCAGCTACTACTACGACCCGTACCTGTCCCCGTTCTTCTCTCCGTGCATCACGGCCAACTGCGAATACCTGACCTTCGGCACGCCGATCATCGGGAAGTGGTTCACGCTCGCCCCGGCGATCTGGATCGTCGGCTTCCCGCTGCTCTTCCGGGCGACGTGCTACTTCTTCCGGCGCACCTACTACCGCTCCTACTTCCTCTCGCCGCCTTCGTGCGCGGTCCCTGACGCGCGCCACACGTACAGCGGCGAGACGAAGTTCCCGTTCATCCTGCAGAACATCCACCGCTACACCTGGTACGTGGCGGTGGTGATCTTCTTCATCCTCGCGTACGACGCGGTCCTCGCGTACCGCTTCCCGAACGGCTGGGGCATCGGCCTGGGCTCGGTGCTGATGACCGCGGAAGCCGCGCTCATCGGGCTCTACACGTTCTCCTGCCATTCCTGCCGCGCGCTCTGCGGCGGGTGGCTCGACAGCTTCCACGGCAGGCCGTTCTGGTACCGCCTGTGGATGACGGTGAGCCGGCTCAACGTGCGGCACGGCACCTTCTTCTGGGTGAGCCTCGCCTTCGTGGTCATCACCGACGTGTACGTCCGCCTGCTGAGCGCGGGCGTGCTGACGGATCCGAGGTTGGTGCTGTGACCGACGTGCGGGCTCACGAGTACGACGTCGTCGTCATCGGCGCGGGCGGCGCCGGATTGCGCGCGGCGATCGAGGCGAGCGCGATGGGCGTGCGCACGGCGCTCGTCTGCAAGTCGCTCCTCGGGAAGGCGCACACGGTCATGGCCGAGGGTGGCATCGCGGCGGCGCTCGGCAACGTGTGGAAGGAAGACAACTGGAAGGTGCACTTCCGCGACACCATGCGCGGCGGCAAGCTGCTGAACAACTGGCGCATGGCGCAGATCCACGCGCAGGAGGCGCCCGACCGCGTCCTCGAGCTCGAGGAGTGGGGCGCCCTCTTCGACCGCACGAAGGACGGTCTCATCCTCCAGCGCGACTTCGGCGGCCACCGCTACGCGCGGCTCGCGCACGTCGGCGATCGCACCGGCCTCGAGATGATCAAGACGCTCCAGCACCACGCCGTGCACAAGGGCATCGACGTGTTCATGGAGACCACGATGTTCCGGCTGCTCACCGAGGACGGGCGCGTCTCCGGTGCGGTTGGCTACGAGCGTCAGACCGGCCGGCCCGTCGTCTTCCACGCGAAGGCCGTCGTCCTCGCGACCGGCGGCATCGGCAGGGCGTGGCGCGTCACGTCGAACTCCTGGGAGTACACCGGCGACGGCCTCGCGATGGCCCTCGAGGCCGGCGCGGACCTCCTGAACATGGAGATGACCCAGTTCCACCCCACGGGGATGGTGTGGCCGCTCAGCGTGCGCGGACTCCTCGTGACCGAGGGCGTGCGCGGCGACGGCGGCACGCTCAAGAACAACAAGGGCGAACGCTTCATGTTCAACTACATCCCCGAGTTCTTCCGCGCGGAGACCGCGGACACCGAGGCCGAGGCCGACGCGTGGTACCTGGACAAGACGAAGCGGCGCACGCCGGACCTGCTCCCGCGCGACGAGGTCGCGCGCGCGATCAACGCCGAGGTCAAGGCCGGACGCGGGACCGAGCACGGCGGCGTGTACCTCGACATCGCGAGCCGGCGCCCCGCCGAGTACATCAAGAAGCGCCTGCCCTCGATGTACCACCAGTTCATGCAGCTCGCCGGCGTGGACATCACCAAGGAGCCGATGGAGATCGCGCCGACGTACCACTACCTCATGGGCGGCATCAAGGTCGATCCCGATTCGCAGCAGACGACCGTCGCGGGCCTGTTCGCCGCCGGTGAGTGCGCGGCGGGCCTGCACGGAGCGAACCGCCTCGGCGGCAACTCGCTCTCCGACCTCGTCGTGTTCGGCCGGCGGGCGGGCCTGTACGCCGCGGAGTACGCGAAGCGCCTCGCGCGCATGCCGCTCCTCGACGCCGCGCAGGTGGACGGCGCGACGCGTGACCTCGCGGCGCCGCTCGAGCGGCCCCAGGGAGAGAACCCCTACGCGCTGCAATCCGAGCTGCAGGACACCATGCACGAGCTCGTCGGGATCATCCGCACGAAGAGCGAGCTCGAGCAGGCGATCGTCCGGATCGACGCGCTCGCGGCGCGTGCCGAGCGCTGCGCGACGACCGGCGGACGCACGTACAACCCGTCGTGGCACACGGCGCTCGACATCCGCTCGCTCCTCACGTGCGCGGGGGTCGTCGCGCGCTCCGCGCTGACGCGCGAAGAGAGCCGCGGCGGGCACACCCGCGCGGACTTCCCCAAGGCCGACGCCGCCTGGGGCGAGAAGCTCATCGTGACGAGGAAGCGCGGCCGCGATATCGACATCGCGATCGAGCCGACGCCGGTCATGCCGCCGGAGCTCGAGGCGCTCCTCGGCGAGGACGCACCCGCGGGCACGGCCGCGGTCGCGGCGAGCGGAGGGTGACGACGTGGCCGATGTGACGATGAAGATCTTCCGCGGCGACGCGAGCGGCGGCGAGCTGAAGACCTACACCGTACCGAGCGATCCCGGCATGGTCGTGCTCGACGTCGTGCATCGCGTGCAGGCCACGCAGGCGCCGGATCTCGCCGTGCGGTGGAACTGCAAGGCGGGGAAGTGCGGATCGTGCGGCGCCGAGGTGAACGGCAAGCCGCGCCTCATGTGCATGACGCGCATGGACGCGTTCGAGGCCGGCGAGGACATCACCATCACGCCGCTGAAGACGTTCCCGGTGATCCGCGACCTCGTGACCGACGTCTCGTTCAACTACGAGAAGGCCAAGACCATCCCCGCCTTCAAGCCGAAGCCCAAGGAGGCCGACGGCACGCGGCGGATGTACCAGGAGGACGTCGATCGCGTCCAGGAATTCCACAAGTGCATCGAATGCTTCCTCTGCCAGGACGTCTGCCACGTGATCCGCGACCACGAGGAGAACAAGCAGAGCTTCGCCGGGCCGCGCTACTTCGTTCGGCTCGCGGCGCTCGAGATGCATCCGCTCGACACCAACGACCGCGTCGAGCTCGCGCGGCTCAAGATGGGCCTCGGGCTCTGCAACATCACCAAGTGCTGCACCGAGGTGTGCCCTGAGGGCATCCACATCACCGACAACGCGATCATCCCGCTCAAGGAGCGCGTCGTGACGCGCACCTACGACCCCATCGGCTGGGCCCTGCGACGCATCCGCGGACAGCAGGCCTCGCTCGGAGCGGGAGAGCCGGAGCCGCCGTCCGCCTGAGCGGTCGTCTCGGGTTCCAGATCCTCGTCGGCGTCCTCATGGCGGCGCTGCTCCTGGTATTCGTGATCCAGCCGGCCGTCGCGCGCGGCGGAATCGGCGAGCTCGTGATCCTCGCCGCCATCTTCCTCGCGATCCTGTTCGCGGAGCGGTGGCTGAGGACGCGCTGATGCCCGGCTGACGCCGGACGTCCCGTGCCCGGGTGCTAGGCTCGCCGCCCGAGGGGTTGGGTGAAACCACTTCCGCGCGCCGTCCTCGTCCTCGTCACCGTCAGCGTCGTGCTCTCCCTCCCGTACGTCGCGCTGGGGGCGCTCGATGTGGCGGCGGGGCGCGCGCGCTTGGACGTCGTGCTGCCGCTCCTCCTCCTGGCCGCCCTCCTCTCGCTCCGTCCGATCCGCGTGCAGGCGAACACCGAGCTCAGCCCATCGGACGTCGCGGTCCTCGTCGGCATCGTGCTCCTGCCCCCGGGGGCGGTGGCGATCGTGGCCGGCGGGGGCCGGCTCTGCACGGACATCGTCACGCGCAAGCGCCCCGTGCAGGTCGTGCGCAACGTCGTGGCGGTCATCCTCGCGACGGGCACGGCGGCGCTCGCCTACCGCGCGGTGCTCACCCAGACGGTCCCGATGTACCACGCGGCCGCGAGCACGATCCTGTCCGGGGTCGTCGCGGTCGTCGTCCTCGTGGCGCTCGACGTCTCGCAGATCGTCCTGCTCCAGCGCGCGCTCGGGCACATCGGCTTCGACCGCGCCGCGGCGCGGTGGGTCGAGCGCACCGCCCGCGCGCAGCTGCTCTGGAGCCTCGCCGCGATCATCGTGCTCCAGGTCGTCCTCATCGAGCCGTGGTTCCTCGTCCCCGCGGTCCCGCTGCTCCTCATGGGCTACCTCGACATCCGCGCGCGCTTCGCCGCCGAGCGCCGCGCGCGGCTGCTCGCGACGCTCGTCGAGATCGGTCACGCCGTCGGCATGTCGCTCGACCCGACCACGGTGTTTCGCGAGGTCTTCGCGCAGGTACGCAACGCGCTCGACGTCGACGCCTTCTACGTGGCCATCGCGGATCAGGAGCGCGGGATGCTGTCCTTCCGCTACCTCTACGAGAACGGGCACGAGATGGAGCCCGCCGAGCAGCGCATCGAAGGCACCCTCGCGGGCATCTGCATCGAGCGCGACCGTCCGATCCTGCTCCGCGACGCGGAGCGGGACCGTGCGCGGCTGAACCTGCCGCCCCGCAGCGCCTGGGGCACGCTCGTGGAGCGCTCGCTCATGGTCGCGCCGCTGCGGCTGCAGGGACGGGCGGTGGGCGCCATCTCGGTTCAGAGCGCGCACGCGAACGCGTACGACGAAGGCGATCTCGAGCTGCTCGCGGCGATCGGCAACGAGGCCGCGACGGCCATCGAGCGCGCCGACCTGTACGAGCGCACGACCGCGCTGTCGCGCCGGCTCTTCGACCTTCATCGTCTCGGCGTCGAGCTCTCGACGCACAAGGAGCTCGGCTCGCTGGTGCGCGCGTTCGCCCAGGACGTCGAGCGGATCGTGCGCGCGTCCGCGGTCGCGCTGTACCTCGACAAGGGCGGCGACGACCTGGAGTTCTCGGTCACGACGGGACACGCGCCACCGGACGTGCGCTCGCTGTCGAAGACGGAGACCAGCACGATCGCGCGCGTCATCGAGACCGGTGGGCCCGTCGAGGTGCACGACCGCGACGGCGAGGACGATCGTCTGCGCGCGTCGCTCCGCCGGTTCGGCTACAAGAGCGTGTACTGCCAGCCCATGCGCGTCGCCGATCGCCTCGTCGGCGTCGTCTTCGTCACCTGGCAGGAGCCGCACCGCGTCAATGCCGAGGAGCGCGAGCTCCTCGGCGTGCTCGCCGGCATCGGCGCCGCGCAGATCCGCGGCATCCAGCTCTACAAGGAGCTCGACGACGCGTACCTGACCACCGTCGGGACGCTCACGGCCACGATCGAGGCGCGCGACCAGTACCGCGAGGACCACCAGCGCCGCGTCGCCGCGGACGCTGTGGCGCTCGGCGAGCGGCTCGGCTTCAGCGAAGCGGAGATCCGCGATCTCCGGTACGCGTCGCTCTTCCACGCGATCGGCAAGATCGCGATACCCGGCGTGATCCTCGCGAAGCGCGGCCCGCTGACGCCGGACGAGCGCGCGATCGTCGAGGAGCACCCGATCCTCGGGGCGCGCATCCTGGAATCGATCCGCTTCCTCCGCGGCGTCGTGCCGATCGTGCGGTCCGGCCGCGAAAGCTGGGACGGCACGGGCTATCCCGACAAGGTCGCGGGAGAAGCGATCCCGCGCGCGGCGCGCGTGCTGCGCGTCGTCGTCGACTACCACGCGATGCTCGTCGACCGTCCGTACCGGGTCGCGGTCCACCCGGAGAGCGCGCTCGCGGAGCTGCGGCGGCTCGCGGGGACGCGGTACGACCCGCATGTGGTGGCCGAGTTCGCCGCGATGATCGAGGCGCGCGGGACGATCCAGGCCGTCGAGGAGGAGGTCGGGCAGACGAGCCGCGAGCTCTCGGTCCTCGCCGAGCTCACACCCGAGTTCCACACCCTGCTCGACCTGCAGCAGCTGCTCGACCGCATCCTGCAGATCCTCCAGCGCAACATCCCCGGTGCGAGCTTCACGATCCTGCTGCGCGATGAGAAGACCGACGACCTCGTCGTCCGCGCCGCGGCGGGGATGTGGACCGGCATCGACTCGCCCACGCGTGTCCACGCCGGACGCGGCATCTCCGGTTGGGTGCTCGAGCACCGTGAGGCGCAGAACATCGAGGACGTGCGCCTCGACCCGCGCTACGTCGGCGACCCCAGCGTGCGCTCGGAGATGATCGTGCCGCTGGTGTCCGGCGGCCGCGCCATCGGCGTGCTCGTGCTGTCCCATCGCAGCGTCGGCGCGTTCTCGCAGCGCGACCTCATGCTCATGCAGACGGTCGGCGCGCAGATCGCCGCGGCCATCGACGTCGCCGAGCTGCACGAGCGGCTCAAGCGCGCCGCCAACACCGACGCGCTCACCGGGCTGCACAACTACCGCTACTTCTACGACCGCCTCGAGGAGGAGATCGCGCGCGCCGAGCGCCGCCAGGCGCCGCTCGCGGTCGCGTTCTTCGACCTCGATAAGCTGAAGAGCGTGAACGACACGTACGGGCACCTGGCGGGCAACGAGGTGCTCCGCCTCCTCGGTCAGACCATCTCGGGCCACGTCCGGACCGAGGACGTGCCCGCGCGGTACGGCGGGGACGAGTTCGCGATCGTCATGCCCGACACGCCGCGCGACGAGGCCGAGAAGGTGGTCGTGCGGCTCATGGAGATCCTCGAAGAGACCACCGTCGACCTGCCGAACGCGCGGAGCATCCCGATGCCCGAGCTGTCGTGGGGGGTCGCCTCCTACCCGCTGGACGGGCGCACCGCGCGCGAGCTCGTCGAGAACGCCGACACGCGCGCGTACGCGAGGAAGCGATCCCGCTAGCGGAGCTCCGCGCTCGGCGGCTCCATGACTGCAGGCTCACTCCGGATCGGAAGCTGCGGACATTGGACGACGCCCTCGCGTTCCTCGCCGAACGCAAGGTCCTGACGCTCACGCAGGACTGCAGCCTCCCGAGCCTCTTCGCGGCGACGCACGAGGAGGCCTTCGACGCGACGAAGAAGGGCTTCGCCTCGTGGCCGAAGACGAAATGGAGCTGGGGCGGCGAGATCGCCGAGCGCGAGAACGTCTTCGAGACGAAGCTCCACCGCGGCAAGACCCTGTTCCTCGCGCCCGATGCCGCGCGCGCGGTCGATCCGCTCTGCCGCGCCGCGCTCGAAGAGGCCGAAGCCGCGGCCGACGATCGCGCGCGCCTGGTGCGCCATCTCAGGGCGGCCGGCCCGAGCACCGTGGAGGATCTGAAGTCGGAGCTCGGCCTCGATGCCACCGCGCTGCGGAAGGTGCGCGAGGGGCTGGAGAAGAACGGCGCCATCGTCGCGAAGGGGATCACCGTCGAGGACAGGAAGGGCGGCCACCGCCATTCGAGCGTGCTGTCGCGGTGGGACCAGGTCTGGCGCAAGCCGTGGAAGGCGACCGAGGACACGGCGCTCGACGAGATCGTGGTGCTCGGCGTGGCGGCCGCGGTGGTCACGCACGAGGACGAGGTGCGTACCTGGTTCACCTGGCCCGTCGAGCGGCCGACGATCGGCGCGCTCATCGCGTCCGGCAGGCTCACGCGCCCCGCGCCGGGGTGGATCGCGGCGGCGTAGCGGGCGGTACCCTCGGTCCGTGCGCGACCGTTCGCGCTCCCGTGGGCCGGTTCCATCCTCTTCCCTCCGACCGAGCCGCATCCCGAATGGCTGACCCCTGCCGGGATCTCGACCGCGGTCGGGGCGTTCGCGAGCGCTCCCGGGACCCATCGCGTCTTGCGCGAGCGCCGGGTCGCCGCTCCCCGCGATCCTGCGGGGCTGCGACTACCGGGCGCTCGTCGTCGAGCACTCGCTCACCTGGGCCGCGGTCCTCGTGGCGATGGTGGTCGCGGTGGCGCTCTTCCGCGGCGCGCCCGGCGAGAACCGGCGTCCTCGCGGGAGCGCTGCTCGCGCGGGCGCGAACGGCCCGGCGTCGTGCTGCTCGCCCTCGTGATCGTCGCGCCGAGCCTCGCGTTCGCGTTGCCGCTCGCGCTGCGGAGCGCGCAGGGGCCCGAGCCGCCCGAGCTGCTCGTCGCGCGGTGGGCGGACGTGTTCGTGCCGCTCGTCGCCGTCGCCGCCGTCGCCGCGTTGTTGCTGGCGCGGACATCCGTTCGGCTCCAGCGCGAGGAGGGAACCTTCTTCTAGCGGCGCTGTAGTAGTTGCGGCCGCGAGCGCGGACGCGCGCACGACCGTCGCGGCCGGAGAGTCATCGCATGACCGCGGCCATCACGCTCGTGCGTCTGCTTCCCACGCGCCTCGTCGCGCGCGTCGCGCTCGCGGCCGTCGAGGTCGGCGTCGCGGCCGCGATCCTCTCGGGATCGATCGTCATCGGACACGAGCTGCGCGAGTGGCGCGCGTGGTACTGGGCGCCGGCCATGACGCACCCGTGGGCGCCGACGTCCACGCCGTCCGCCTTTCCGCTGAGCGAGCCCGGTCGGCCTTAGCTCCGCGCGACCAGCTCCCGGAACACGAGCGGCAGCACCCCGCCGTTGCGCAGGTAGTCGACGTCGACGGGATCGTCGACGCGGGCGGTCGCCTTGAAGCGCACGACCTCGCCGTTCGCGCGCTTCGCCTCGACGTCGAGCGCCGCCTTCGGCGCGAGCGTGGCCAGCCCGCGGATCGTGAACGCCTCCTCGCCGGTCAGGCCGAGGGACGCCGCACTCTGCCCGGGCGGGAACTGCAGCGGCAGGATGCCCATCCCGACCAGGTTCGAGCGATGGATGCGCTCGAAGGTCTCGGCGATGACCGCGCGGACGCCGAGGAGGATCGGACCCTTCGCGGCCCAGTCGCGCGAGCTTCCGGTGCCGTACTCCTTGCCCGCGAGCACGACGAGGGGCGTGCCCTCGCGGCGGTAGCGCACGGACGCGTCGTAGATCGTCATCTCCTCGCCCGAGGGGATGTGCCTGGTCCACCAGCCTTCGCGCTTCACGAGCTGGTTCCGAAGGCGGATGTTCGCGAAGGTCCCGCGGATCAGCACCTCGTGATTCCCGCGGCGCGTGCCGTACTGGTTGAAGTCGACCGGCTTCACGCCGAGCGAGACGAGGTACTCGCCTGCGGGGCTCGCCGCCGGGATCCCGCCCGCCGGCGAGATGTGGTCGGTCGTGACGGAGTCACCGAGCATGACGAGCACGCGCGCGTTCGTGACATCCGCGAGGTCGCGCGCGGCGCCGAGGTCCTTGAAGAACGGCGGCTCCTGCACGTACGTCGACTTCGGATCCCACGCGAACATCGCGCCCGTGGGCGACGGCATGGTCTTCCAGTAGTGGTCGCCTTCGAAGATCTTGCCGTACTCGCTCGTGTACATGTCCTCGGAGATCGCCTTCGCCATGAGCTCGCTGACCTCGTCCTGCGTCGGCCAGATGTCCTTCAGGAAGACCGGCGTGCCGGCCGTGTCCCTCCCGATCGGCTCGCTGGACAGGTCGATGCGGACGGTACCCGCGAGGGCGTACGCGACGACGAGCGGTGGCGACGCGAGGTAGCTCGACTTCACGAGCGGATGGATGCGTCCTTCGAAGTTGCGGTTGCCGGAGAGGACGGACACGACGTTCAGGTCGTGCTCCTTCACCTCCTGCTCGATCTCGGGCGTCGCGAGCGGCCCGGAGTTGCCGATACAGTTGTGCACCGCGATCCCGTTCGCCACAAAGGCATGTACATCGTCGACCGACAGGTCGAATACCTCCCGCTCCCCGACATGACGCCGATCGATCACCCGTAGCGTCATCGTCGGAAGCGCGAAGGCATCTTTGGCGACGCAGCGGCGCTGCGTGTGGTCGGCACCGTCGCGCGGCTGGAGAGCGCCGAACCAGTCGCGCGCTCCGATCTCGCGGAGTACCTCGACGGGGGAGGGGAGCCCGGCGCTCTCACGGTGCAGCGGGCGGGACCCGTTGATCGGTGCCCGCGGCCTCGAGAAGCGATCACCGCCCTGAAGCGTCGAGTAATGCGGGGACACCATCGATTCGCGCTCGGACATCTCCGCGGTCGCGATACTGCGCGCTGTCGCGAAGGAGAGCGCGGGCCGCTCCGCGTGCAACGCACTCGGGTGCTCGAGCATCCACAGTCGCTGCTTCGTGATCGAATCGATGGTCCGCCAATAGACCGCCGCCGCGGCCGCCTTCAGCGACTTGTCGGCGCAGTAGCGGAAGCCGACCTTCGTCACGAAGGACAGGCCGTCCGGGAGAGTGAGCCGTACCTCCACTCGTGGGACGCCATCCCCGGCGGCGGGATAGCTTGACTCCGAGTGGCGTACCGGATACTCGTACACGCGAGCTCCCGCGACATCGACGCCGCAGCGTTCCAGGAGCATCGCGATCCGATCCATGACCAGCCGCTGTTCCGCAACGTGCTCAGGACGCACCGCGTGGGAATACGCGGGCTGTTCGATGGTCGCGTCTTCCTCGCCGTCACCGTCGCGATGAAGGGTGGGGGCATGGCCGTCCGCCCCGAAGACGCCCCCGAGGAATTCGCGGATCAACGCCACCGGACAACGCTCTTCGAGGATGAAGTGGGGCAGGCTGGGCGCGCGATCGATCCTGCGGCCGACCGACACGCCGGGTAGCGCGACGATCGCGTCGCTCAGCGCCGTCGGGAGCACGATCGACCACGTGCGCTCGTCGTATCGCGATCCCGCGGGACGCTTCCCGGTCACGATCTCGATATCGTCGAGCACGACCTCTCGGTCGATAGCGTGGCCTACGTTGATCCGGCACTGGCCGAGGACGCTGATGGATCCGTCATCGAGCAGGTAGCCGAGCAGTCGCGCGAACGCGAGCGCGCGCAGCCGCTCGTTCGGCGTGTCCATCGTGAAGTCGAGCGTCGCGGATCGCAGCGTCCACCCAGCTTCGTCGGATGCCGGGATGTCGACCGGCGCCTCGAGACCGACGACGACGCGATCCTGACCCAGTCGAAGCTCCTCGGCGCGGACCCAGGTGCCGTCCGATCTCAGGAGCTCGTGGTCCGGCGTGCACGTCAGCGTGCGCCCATCCTGCAGAACCAGGGACACGCATTCGCGGACGCCCTTCGCGACCGCGGCGGATTGCCGCGCGATGCCGAGTCGGAGCGCTTCCGTGGGACCGAATACCGTGGCGCCGCCGAGAGCCGGCAGATCCTCGATCCGGCGTGCCATGCCGTTCGCCTGCAGGACGGGCGTCCCACCCGCGATACAGGTGGTGCATCCGTAGCCGACGAGGTAGTAGCCGAGCTTCTCGAGATAGGGCGTCAGGCCGGCCTTGTCGAGGTAGCGCGTCACGACGCGCGAGCCCGGAGCCATCGTCGTCTTCACGTGCGGCTTCACCGACAGGCCGTGCTCGACGGCTTTCTTCGCGACGAGGCCCGCCGCGAGCATCACCGAGGGGTTCGACGTGTTCGTGCAGGAGGTGATGGCGGCGATCACGACGGAGCCGTCGGTCACGCCGCCGGTCGCCGGCGACCGCTTCGCGACGGCCGCGGTCGCGGCGGTCGCGGGCTCGACCTTGGTCTGCGGCGCGTCGTTGAGCGGCTTGGGGCCCTCCGTCTGGCCGGGGGCCGTGATCCCCTTCGTCGGCTTCGGTCCGAGGAACGAATCCCAGACCATCGGCAGCTCGACGCGGTCCTGCGGACGCTTCGGCCCCGCGACGCTCGGGCGCACCGACGCGAGGTCGAGCTCCATCGACTCGTCGAACACCGGCGGCGGCGCGCCGTCGACGCGGAAGAGGCCCTGCGCCTTCGTGTATCGCTCGACGAGGTCCACGAGGTCGCCGCGGCCGGTAGCGGCGAGATAGCGCAGCGTCTGCCCGTCGACCGGGAAGAACGCCGCGGTCGCGCCGTACTCGGGCGACATGTTCGACACGGTCGCGCGGTCCTGCACCGTGAGCGACGCGAGGCCGTCGCCGGTGAACTCGACGAACTTGTCCACGACGCCGTGCTTGCGCATCTTCTCGGTGAGCGTGAGCACGAGATCGGTCGCGGTCGTGCCGGTCGGCAGCGAGCCGGTCAGGCGCACGCCCACGACGCGCGGCCACGGCAGGTAGGTCGGCTGTCCGAGCATCGCGGCCTCTGCCTCGATGCCCCCGACGCCCCAGCCGAACACGCCGAGCCCATTCACCATCGTGGTGTGCGAGTCCGCGCCGAAGAGCGTGTCGGGCATCGCGACGCCGTCGCGCTGCTGGACGACGCGCGACAGGCGCTCGAGGTTCACCTGATGGCAGATGCCGGCGCCCGGCGGAACGACGCGGAAGCTCTTGAAGGCCTGGCCCGCCCACCGCAGGAGCGCGTAGCGCTCGCGATTGCGCTCGTACTCGCGCTCGAGGTTGCGCTCGTACACGTCCTTCGAGCCGAAGAAGTCCGCCTGCACCGAGTGGTCGATGATGAGGTCGACCGGGATCAGCGGCTCGATGCGCGCCGGATCCCTGCCCGCCCGCTGCATCGCCGAGCGCATCGCGGCGAGGTCGACGGCCGCGGGCACGCCCGTGTAGTCCTGCAGGAGGATGCGCGTCGGCCGGAACGGGACGGTCGCGCCCTCCGGCGGCGGCGCCGGGTACTTCGCGAGCGCCGCGATGTCGCGCTCGCTCGCGCCGCCGGTGACGGCGGCACGCATCATCTGCTCGAGCAGGATCTTCACGGTCACCGGGAGCCGGGTAACGTCGCCGATCTGGGCGAGCGGGTAGTAACGGAGGGCCGTGCCGGGGAGGGGAGCGTCGCGGTACGTCGTCATGACAGGAGATCCTTCACCAGGTCGCGCTCCTTCTCGAGCTCGGCGATGGTCGCCGCGAGCTTCGCCTTCGCGAAGTCGTTCAGCGGGACGTCCCGCACGATCTCGTAGCCGCCGTCGCCCCTCGAGCGCAGCGGGAACGAAGACACGATGCCCTTGGGCACGCCGTAGCTCCCGTCGCTCACCACGGCGGCGCTGAACCAGTCGCCCGCCGGCGTCGGCGTGACGAGGCTGCGCACGTGGTCGACGAGCGCCTGCGCCGCCGAGAACGCGCTCGACGCGCCGCGCGCCGCGATCACGGCCGCGCCGCGCTGCTGGACCACCGGGATGAACTCGTTCTCGAGCCAGGCCCGGTCCACGGTCTCCGACGCGGGACGGCCCTTCACCTTCGCGTTGGTGAAGTCGGGGAAGAGCGTCGCGCTGTGATTGCCCCAGATGACGAGCTGCGTCACGTCGCGGACGCGCGCGCCGGCCTTCTGCGCGAGCAGCGACCGGGCGCGGTTCTGATCGAGCCGCGTCATCGCGGTCCAGCGGTCGTCGGGCACCCGTGCGGCGTTCGCGCGCGCGATGAGGCAGTTCGTGTTGCAGGGATTGCCGACGACGGCGACGCGCACGGTCGGCGCGGCGTACTGTGCCACGGCCTTGCCTTCCTCGACGAAGATCGGGCCGTTCTTGCGGATGAGGTCGCCGCGCTCCATGCCCGGGCCGCGCGGCACGCTGCCGACGAGCAGCACCCAATCGGCGTCCTTGTGCGTGACGGAGCGGTCGGCGCTCGCGGTGACGTTCGCGACGAGGGGATAGGCCCCGTCCTCGAGCTCCATGAGCACGCCCTTGGCCTTGTCGATCATCTGCGGGATGTCGGCAAGGCGCAGGTCGAGCTCGGTGTCGGGGCCGAACATCTCGCCCGCGGCGATGCGTGGGAGCAACGCGTATGAGACCTGGCCCGTCGCGCCGGTGACGACGACCTTCAGCGTCTTGCCCATCTAGACCTTCCCCTTTCGGTCCGCGCAGATCGCCTCGGCCTCGACCTCAACGAGGATCCTTCGGTCGATGAACTCGACCCTCACGATCGAGGACGCGGGTCGGATGTCGCGGAACACCTCGCCGTGGACGACGGCGACGCTGTCGATGTTGTTGACGTCGGAGACGTAGATGCGGGTCATGATCACGTCCTCGAGCGTGCCGCCGAGATGCTCGATCGCCTCGCGCACGATCTCGAGAGCACGGCGCATCTGCTCGACCACGTCGTCTGAGACGACCTGGCCGTCGTCGCCGAGCCCCGCGGTCCCGGCGACGCGGATGACGTTGCCGTCACGCACCGCGCGTGAGTAGCCGAACTGGAACTCGTACGTGGTACGGGTGGAGTAGAGCGTCCGCCCGTCGGGCTTCGCGTCCGCCATGGGCTAGCCCTTCATCCGCCGGATGACGGCGTCGGCGAATTCCTTCGTGCCCACCGCGCTCGGGTCGTTCCGATCGGCCTTCAGGTCGTAGGTGACGTCCTTCCCTTCTTTCACCACGCTCGCGATCGCGCGCTCGAGCTTGTCGCCCGCGTCGCGCTCGCCGACGTGGCGCAGCATGAGCACCCCGGCGAGCATGAGCGCCATCGGGTTCACCTTGTTCTGGCCGGCGTACTTCGGCGCCGATCCATGGATCGCCTCGAACACGGCCACGCCGTTCTCGCCGATGTTGGCGCCCGGCGCGACGCCGAGGCCGCCGACGAGTCCCGCGACCAGGTCGCTGATGATGTCGCCGTAGAGGTTCGGCAGGACCAGCACATCGTAGAGCTCGGGCTTCTGCACGAGCTGCATGCACATGTTGTCGACGATGCGGTCCTCGAATGCGATGTCGGGATACTCCCGCGCGATCTCGCGCGCGATCCGCAGGAACAGTCCGTCGGCGAACTTCATGATGTTCGACTTGTGCACCGCGGTGACCTTGTGGCGCTTGTTCGCGCGCGCGTACTCGAAGGCGAACTTCACGATCCGGCGCGAGCCGAACTCGCTAATGTACTTGATGGCGATCGCCGCGTCCTCGCGGATCTTCGCGTGGCCTTCCTCCTCGATGACCGCGCGCACGCGCGCGAGCTCGGGAGTCCCGATGTCGAACTCGATCCCGGCGTAGAGGTCCTCGATGTTCTCGCGGACGACCACGAGGTCGACGTTGCCCATCGGCGCCTGGACGCCCTCGTACGTCTTCGCCGGCCGGAGGTTCGCGTACAGGTCGAACTCCTTGCGGAGTGCGACGTTCACGGAGCGCATGCCCGTTCCGAGCTCCGTCGTGAGCGGTCCCTTGAGACCGACCTTGTTCCGCCGCAGCGAGTCGAGCGCGGACTTCGGGAACGGGTCGCCGAGCCTTTGCAGCGCGGGGATCCCGATGTCGTGGACGTCCCATTCGATCTGGACACCGGTTGCCTCGATGGCACGGCGCGTCGCCTCGACGATCTCGGGGCCCGTGCCATCACCGGGGATGAGGGTGATGCGATGCGTCACTGTCGTTGGACCTTCCCCTATGCGATGTGGAAGCACTCGCATCGTACGCTCGGCCGCCTGGCATAGAACAGACCTTCCACACCATAGCCACCATAGAGAGGTTCTATAGTCGGGTCGTGGAGCTCGGCCAGCTCGAGGCGTTCGTCGAATCCCACCGTCGCGGCAGCATTACCCGCGCCGCGGAGGCGCTCGACCTCACGCAGCCGACCCTCACCGCACGCCTGCGCGGCCTGGAGCGGGAGCTCGGCACGCCGCTCCTCGTCCGCGGCCGCCGCGGCGTCACCCTGACCGCCGCGGGTCGGCGCTTCCTGCCACGCGCCGTCGCGGCGCTCGAGGCCGTCCGGCGGGGCGTCGCCGACACGCGATCGTCGCGCGAGGCCAGAGGCGGCTTCCTCACGCTCGGGCTCGCGTCGGATCTCGCGCTCTATCTCGCGCCGGCGGCGCTCGCGCGGTTCGCGCGCTCGCATCCCGACGTGGAGGTGACCGTGCGGAGCGGGCGCTCGCGCGCGGTCGCGGAGGCGCTCCGCGCCGACGAGATCGAGATCGCGCTCGTCTCCCAGCTCATCGTGCTGCCGGAGATCGCCTCGCGTCCGCTCTTCACCGAGGACGTACCGGTCGTCGTGGGCCGCGCGCATCCGTTCGCGAAGCGCGCGCGCGTCGCCATCGAGGATCTCGCCATGGCCGGTCTGGTCATCCGCGACCCGGCGGCGCACCTGCACACGCTGACGCTCGGCTTCTTCGCCCAGGCGAACACGGCGCCGCGCATCCTCATGGAGCTCGACAACACGGAGGCGTGCAAGCGCGTCGTGGTCGCCGGTCTCGGCGCGGCGCTCCTGCCCGAGATGGCCATCCGCGACGAGCTCCGGCGCGGCGAGCTCATCGTGCTGCGTGTCGAGAACCTGCCGACACCGCAACGCACGATCCACGCGCTGTGGCGAGCGGGAGGCGAGCCCTCCGCCACCGCGAGTGCCCTCTTGAAGGCGCTGCCCCGAGCGTCATGATGCTGCGGTGATCACCGCCTCGGTCGTGACGCCACGCGCGCAGACGATCGTGCAGCGCGCGTACGTGTACGTCGTCGCGCTCGTCGCGGTGCACATGATCGTGCTCGGCGTCGCGAACATCCTCCGCGTCGTGGCCGAGCTCGCGCTCGGCGCGCCGAGCGGCGGATTCACCGGCCTGCCGTTCGTGTTCGCCGAGCTCGATCGCCCGCCGGACCTGTATCGCGAACAGGCCAGCCTCGCGATCGCGCTGCTCGCTGTCGGCGCGCCGGCGTGGTGGGTCCACTTCCGCATGGCCGAACGCGCCGCGCGGACCGCCGAGGAGCGCGCCTCGGCGCTGCGCAGCCTCTACGTGCACCTCGTGGTCTTCGTCACCGCGCTCCTGCTCTTCGGCTACGGCCAGCGCGCGCTGCGCCTCCTGCTCCAGGGCATCTCGGTCGCGCCTCCGCCGCCGTCGCCCGCGAACGTCGCGTTCTTCCCGCTGGAGGCCGACTGGCAGGCGCGCGCGGCCGGTGCGGCCGGCATGGCGCTCGCGGCCGCGATCGTGCTCGCCTTCCACGCCCGGCTCTCGCTCGGCGACCGCCGCGCCGTCGCGATCCGCGGAGGTGCCGCCGACATCCGCCATCTCGCCCTCTATGCGCTCGTCGTCGTGGGCTTTCTCTTCACGGCGTTCAGCGCGGCGCAGACGCTCACCGATGTGTGGATGCGCGTCGTCGACGCCTTCAACCCGACCACGAACGTCCTTGTACCGCCCACGCCGCCCGGGGTCACGCCGCCACCGCGTCCATCGCGTGACGACGAGCTGCGCTTCCAGCTCCTCGGCGCGATCCCCGCGATCGTCGCCGGCGCGGCGCTGTGGTTCGGTACCTGGCTGCCGCTGCAGCGCGGACTCGTCACGGGTCCCGACGCGGACGTGGAGCGGCGCAGCATCGTCCGCAAGCTCGCGATCTACCTCATCGTCTTCGTGACCGCGATCACGGTCCTCTTCGCGGCGACGGCGACGCTGTCGCTCGTCGTGCGCCGGCTCCTCGGCGATCCCGTCGACGCCAGCCTCTGGTATGGGCTCGGCGGCCCCGTCACGAGCCTTCTCGTGTTCGTGCCGATGTGGATCTTCCACCGGCGCGTCGTGGAGAGCGAGGCGACGCGGGAGAGCGAGGTCGCGCGCGCGGCGACGATCCGCCGGCTCTACAGGTACCTCGTCGGCGCGATCGGCCTCGGGATGGCCGCGTTCGGCGTCGCGGGCGTCGCCGGCGTCGCCGGGAGCGCGCTCTTCGGCCTGAACGAGCACTCGCACGAGCAGACCGCTGTCTACGGGGCGCTGGTCCTCGTCGGCGGCGCGGCCTGGGCGTTCCAGTGGCGCACCGCGCGCGCACGGCTGGACGACGACGAGCGCCGCTCCCTTCCGCGGCGGCTGTACCTCTACCTGGCGGTGCTCGGCGGGGTGCTCGGGCTGCTGGTCTTCGGCTCCGCCGCGCTGTATCGCGTGCTGAACGGCGCGCTGGCGCTCAGCTTCGCGCGGGACACCTGGCACGACGTGTGGCACTTCGCGGTGGACAGCGCCGTGGCCGGGGCCGTCGCCTTCTGGAGCCTCCGCGCGCTTCGTGCCGACCGCGCCCTGCTCGGCGCGACCGGTGAAGAGACCTACGCGGTCACCGTCCTCGTGCGCGCCGCCGACCGCGACGCCGCCCGCGCGCGCGTGGCGGACGCGCTCGCCGCCGCACCGGACGTGATGCTTCGGGGCTGATCGCCCGATGACGCCCGGGCCGCGCTACTCCCGGGGGAGGACCGCCTTGAGCGAGGAGACGAGCAGGCTGTGCTGCAGCTTCAGCGCCTCCGGCACGCGCGGCCCGAGCCCGGCCAGCCACCTCCCGTGCTCCTCGAGCTCCTTCTCCCACTCGTCGCGGTCCACGCGCAGCGCGTCCTCGACGGCGTCGGGGCTCGCGCCGATGCCGTGCAGGTCGAGGTCCGAGAGGCGCGGCACGTAGCCGATCGGCGTCTCCACCGCGCCGGCGCGGCCGACGGTGCGATCGATGACCCATTTCAGCACGCGCATGTTCTCGCCGTAGCCCGGCCACAGGTAGCGGCCGTCGCGGCCCTTCCGGAACCAGTTCACCATGAAGATCTTCGGCGGGTGCGACATGCGCCCGAACATCGAGAGCCAGTGCGCGAAGTAATCGCCGGCGTTGTACCCGATGAACGCGAGCATCGCCATAGGGTCGCGGCGGATGCGGCCCACCGCGCCGGTGATGGCCGCGGTCGTCTCGGCGCCGGCCGTCGCCCCCATGTACACGCCGTGCGTCCAGTTGAAGGACTCCATCACGAGCGGGATGGTCGTGGTGCGCCTGCCGCCGAAGAGGATGGCCGAGATCGGAACGCCGTTGGGGTCGTTCGCGTAGCGCGAGAGCTTCGGGTTGTTCTGCAGCGGCACGGTGAAGCGGCTGTTCGGATGCGCGGCGGGCTCCTTCGACCCACGCTTCCACGGGCGGCCGCGCCAATCGATGAGATCGGCCGGCGGATCGTCCAGGCCCTCCCACCAGACGTCCATGTCGGGTGTGAGCGCGACGTTCGTGAAGATCGTGTCGTGCTGGACCATCTTCATCGCCGTCGGGTTGGTGCGATGGTTCGTGCCCGGGGCGACGCCGAAGAATCCCGCCTCCGGGTTGACCGCGTACAGGCGGCCGTCCTCGCCGATGCGCATCCAGGCGATGTCGTCGCCGATGGTGCGGATCTTCCAGCCCTGGAACGTCGCGGGCGGGACGAGCATCGCGAGGTTCGTCTTGCCGGAGGCCGAGGGGAACGCTCCCGCGATGAAGTGCGTCTCGCCCTCGGGGCTCTCCGCCTCGAGCAGCATCATGTGCTCCGCGAGCCATCCCTGGTTGCGCGCGTGGTAGCTCGCGATGCGCAGCGACAGGCACTTCTTTCCCAGGAGCGCGTTGCCGCCGTAGCCGGAGCCGACCGCCCAGATGGTGTTGTCCTGCGGGAAGTGGCAGATGTAGCGGCGCTGGGGGTCGCAATCGGCGACCGAGTGGAGTCCGCGGTTGAAGTCGTTTGAGGCGCCGAGGCGCTCGAGAGCCACGTCGCCGCAGCGCGCCATCACGTACATGTTCAGCACGACGTAGAGCGAGTCCGTGATCTCCACGCCGATCATCGCGAAGCGCGAATCGGGCGAGCCCATGAGGTAGGGGATCACGTACATGGTCCGGCCGCGCATCGCGCCGTCGAAGATCGCGCCCAGCTTGCGGTACGCCTCGTCCGGCGGCATCCAGTTGTTCGTCGGGCCGGCCTCGTCCTTCGTGGGCGTGCAGACGAAGGTGAGCTCCTCGGTGCGGGCGACGTCGTTCGGGTTCGACCGGCTGTAGAAGGAGTTCGGCTTCTTCTCCTGGTTCAGGGGGATGAGGACACCGTTGGCCACGGCTTCCTGCGTGAGCTCGTGGCGCTCTGCCTCGGATCCGTCCACCCAGCGCACGCGGTCCGGCTTGCAGAGCTTCGCCATCTCGTCGACCCAACCGAGAAGATGGGTATTGGTGGTGGTGGGCCGATCCTTCGCGACGACCATGTCGCCTCCTCGAGCTTTGGGGTTTCTGGCGTGTCTGAGCCTAGCCTAAGGATCGTTCCGCTTCTCGACTCACCGGCACGTCCGCGGTGTGACGTCGGTCACTCGTGCCGTCCGGTCCTGCAGGACAGAGGCTGGTCAGGGGCTCGCGGTCGCGGTCCGCGGGCGTACGATCCGCGACACGATGACCGCGACCGTCGCCGTGACCGGGAGCGCCAGCGCGAGCTGCACGAGGAGCGGGAGCAGCGGGTCGGCGTCGTAGAGGACGCCCGCGAGCAGGCCGCCGCCGCCGAACCCGACGGCGTACACGAGCTGGAACGCGCTGTACCCGAGCGCGGAGCGGGACGCGGGCAGGATGCGCTCGAGCGCCGCCGCGAGGACGGGGTTGGCGGCGGTCTGCGCGCCGAGCAGCAGCGACCCGAGGGCGAGCAATCCCTCGTTGCGGCCCGCGAACGCGATGGTGGCCGCGCCGCACGTGAGCGCGGCGCCCGCGCCGATCACCGCCGGCGCGGGACCGAAGCGGTCTCCGATGCGTCCGTTCGACGCCGAGAACACCGCGGCGCCGAGGGCGATGAGGCCGACGTAGATCCCGACGCGCTCGAGCGGCACCGCCGCGAAGTCCCGCACGTACACCGCGAAGAGCGGGTTCACGATGTTCGCGATGAACGCCGCCAGCGGCGTGATCGCGAGGAGCGTCCAGAACGCGCGCGGGAGCGGCGGCGCCACGGCGCGCGGTGCCGGCGGCGTGGCCGTGAGCGCGAAGGTCAGCGCCGACGAAAGGACGAACGCGACGACCGCGACGGTGAGTCCGCCGCGCAGGCCGATCGCGGCGGCGACGGGACCGGCGAAGGGGGACCCCAGGATCGTCCCGAAGAAGAATCCGCCGTACACGATGCCGAGCTCGGCGCCGAGCCGCCGCCTCGGCACGAGCGCCGCGAGGTGCGCGCTCATGAGCGGAAAGGCGGCGCTGCCGACCCAGTAAAGGATCGAGCCGAGGAACGCGCCGTGCCAGTCGCCGAGCGGCAGGAACGCCGCGCCTCCGATCGTCGACGCGACCCAGGTGATCACGATGAGCGGCTTGCGTCCGTAGCGGTCCGCCGCGACGCCGAACGGCACGAACGAGAGCGCCGCGATGACGTTGCCGAGGCCGAAGACGAGCCCGATATCCGTCGGCGTCGCGCCGAGATCCTTGAGGAAGAGCGGCGCGAGCGTGCCGAACAGGCCGAACCCGATCCCCCAGAGGACCTGGGCGCCGACGAGGACCCGTGACTCGCGCGTGAGGCCGATCAGCGGCCCTTCACGATGCCGGCCTTGCGCCGCTCCTCGAACTCCGCGCGCGCCTGCTCGAGCAGCGGCGCGTCGGCGAGCACGTCGATCGCGGTGAGCGCGAGCGCCTTCGCCGCGACGAGCGAGCGCTCGAGCGCCTCCGGCGTCTTCGCCTGATCGCGGAACGCGGTGGAGTGTCCGGGGATCGTCTCGTTCGAGATCGCGATGTAGGGATGGATGCCCGGGAGGAGCTGCATGACGTTCCCCATGTCCGTCGAGCCGACGCGCTCGTCGTCGCGCGCGTCGAAGACCTGCATGCCCAGCGAGCGCAGATGCGCGGACCAGCGCTCGGCCATGGGCGTCGAGAACACCATGTTCTCGTAGCCGGCGTTCTCGTCCACCGTGACCTTCACGGTCGCCCCCGTGGCGGTGGCGGCGCCTTCGGCGCACGCGATGAACCGCCGCAGGACCTCCTGCTGGTAGCGGCGATCGAGCGCGCGCACGCTGAACCTGCCGAGGGTGTGTTCGGGGATCACGTTCGCCGCGCTGCCGCCCTTCGCGATGATCCCGTGCACGCGCGCGTCCGGTCGCAGCTGCTGCCGCATCGCGTTGACGCCGTTGAAGAGCTGGATCATCGCGTCGAGCGCGTTGATGCCCTGGTCCGGCTGTGACGCCGCGTGCGCGGCGCGGCCGAAGTACTCGACCACGACCCGGTTCGATGCGAGCGAGTGGCGTCCCGCGAGGCTCCGTCCGGTGGTCGGGTGGATCATCATCGCCGCGTCGACGTCGTCGAATCCCCCCGCGCGCAGCAGCGCGACCTTGCCGCCGCCGCCCTCCTCCGCCGGCGTGCCGATCGCGGCCACGCTGCCCGGGAGCTCCTCGATGACCTCGCGGACCCCGACCGCGGCCGCCGTCCCGATCATCGCGATGAGGTTGTGGCCGCAGCCATGGCCGAGGTCGGCGAGCGCGTCGTACTCCGCGAGGATCGCGACGCGCGGCCCGTCGCCTTTGCCCTTCACGTCGCCGCGGTACGCCGTCTCGATGCCCTTGTAGGGATGCGTCACGCGGAAGCTGTCGCCCTCGAGGAACCGCGTGAGCCGCAGCGCCGCCTGGCGCTCCTGATAGGCGAGCTCGGGATTCGCATGGATCGCGAGCGAGAGCTCGATGAGCGCATCGCGCCGTTCGTCGATGGCGTCGAGCGCGCGCTTACGCAGCGTTCTCAGATCGGGCATCGAGCCGATGCTAGCCAGACGGATGGCGGTCTGCCGCTGGGCTCAGGCCTGGTGGCCGGCGATGAGCGCGAGGATGATGCGATCGAGCGCGCGGTCCGCCTCGGCGAAGAGCGCGGCGGCCTGGGACGTCTCGAGCGAGCGCCGCCGCGCGACATGCGCGATCTCGGCCATGAAGCGCGCGCGGAAGAAGAGGAACGCCTGCGTCGCCTCGCCGAGCGAGAGCCCCGCGCGCTTCGCCTCGACGCCGTATTCGCGACCGAGGGTCTCCGCCTGCACGAGCAGATGATCGCGTCCCGAGCGTCGCGTCGTGTCGAGCGATCCGAGAAGGAGATCGCTCATGCGCATGCCGCGCTCGCGGAACCAGCGGAGCGAGCTCTCGTCGAACCGCGTCCGCCAGTCCTGGTCCGAGAGCTCGGTGCGCACGCGCTTGCGGAACTCCGAGGCGATGCGGTCGGGGGCCTCGCCCATCGCGGACAGCGAGGGGCGCCGGCTCGGCTTCGCGCGCGGGAGGAGACCCTCGATCGACGTGCGCAGGAACCGCCGGTGCCCGCCGGGCGTGGTGAAGACCTCGATCTTCCCGTTGTCGGCCCACCGCCGGAGCGTGTCCGGGTCGACGCCCAGCATCCGGCTCGCCTCGCCCAGGGTGAGCCAGTCCTCGCGCTTCGTGGGTGTCGAGGTGATCGGGATGCCCGTAAATCTAGGCGAACCTACGCGGGGCTGTCCAACGTTCCGCGCGAAAGGTCGACCGTCTCGCGCGCCGCGCAGCGGCGGAGCGGGCCGAACGTGCCGATCGCCGAGAGCGCGGCCGGCGAGGCGCTGTCCGACGCGAGCACGTGCGCCAGCGCGGTCAGCATCGCGACGACGGCGGCGATCGCGGTGCTCCAGACCATCGACTCGCATATCGGTCGACCGCGGAAGAGCGCGAGCGTGGGCAGGAACGCGAGGGCCGCGATCCACATCGCGCTCACGCTGCCGAGCGCGGCGATGGCGAGGTCACCGTCCTCCTCGACCAGCGCCGGGACCACGAAGTCGGTCGTGAACCCCAGAAGACCTCGACGGTGCCGAGCAGGAAGCCGATGACGCACAGGAACTCGACCGAGAAGAACCCGAGGATCGCCGGTCGGCGCGCCCGCCGGGGCGTTTGAACAGTGCGTTTGAAGAGGATGTACGGCACCGATTCGACGACCCGCAGCGACGCCGCCGCGGCACGGCGCTTGCGAGAAGAGGACGGCGAGCTACCGAGAGGAGGTCGCACGGTCCATGGGCCAAGTGAACGTCAATCCTGGCGGTCCCGGAGATACGGGCGACGGCGGATTCGGCGCGGGCATGATCGTCGGGATCATCCTGCTCATCCTCATCGTTCTCGTGCTCATCTTCTACGCGGGCCCGCAGATCCTCAGCCCCGGCACGACACCGCGTTCGTTCATCGACGTCTTGACGCTCGCCTAGAAGGAACGCGCGGAGCGGCGCCGGCACACCCGGCGCCGCTTCGTCATGCTTGTGGTGATGAAGCGCGTCCTCTTCCTCTGCTCCCACAACTCCGCCCGCTCGCAGATGGCCGAGGGCTTTCTTCGCGCGCTCGCGGGCGAGCGCTTCGAGGTGGCGAGCGCCGGCACGAGGGCGACGCGCGTGCACCCGCTCGCGGTCGCGGCCATGAAAGAGGTAGGCATCGACATCGGCGGACAGCGCTCGAAGAGCGTCGACGAGGTCGGCGAGGGATGGGACGTCGTGGTCACGGTCTGCGACGCGCACTGCCCGGTCCCTCCGCGCTCGGGGATGAAGCTCTCGTGGCGCTTTCCGGATCCGTCCGCCGCGACCGGCACGGCGGAGGAGAAGCTCGACGCCTTCCGGCGCGTACGCGACGGCATCCGTTCGCGCGTGCGGCTGCTCGCGGACCGCATCTAGTCGGGTTACGCCCCCGCTACCCAGCCTTACCGGCCGTTCAGGACACCGCTGGTGTCGAGGAGCGACGCGAAGAGCGTGAAGATGGCGTACCCGGCGACGAGCGCGGTCGCGACGAGCGCGACGAGCATCGCGAGGCTCAGGAGCCCCGTCTGACGCGTCGCGGTCTTCCTGTCCATCTCCTTCTCGATGACCCGGTAGGCGACGGTCGCCATCTGCACGGCGGTCCGCGCGACGAGGAAGACGCCGGCGGTGATCCCGACGCCGATGACGAGCCAGATGAGGATGGCGAGCTCGATCGACACGCCGTCACGCTCTCCCGTCGAGCCAGCGCTGGAACGTGGCGAGCTCGAGGTCTCTCTCGCTGAAGGCCCACGGAGACGGCGCCGTCATGTCGTAGGGCAGCGGTGTGCCGTCGATGAGCGGCGCGAAGTGCGCGCGGATCGGCGGCGGCAGCTCGCGCGTGTCGCGAAAGTTCGTGGGGATGTCGGCGAAGTACTCCACCGGGTTCGCGTGGTCGCCCTGTCGGAGGAATGAGCCGCGCACCCAGTCCCGGTACCGCGGGAAGTCCTCGAGAGTGTCGCGGCTCTCCCGGACGGCGTGCCGCAGGTAGGGGAAGTCCTGGTCCTCGTCGGCGCGGTACCGCGGATCGTTCCAGCAGATGTAGTGGAAGAGCTCGTGACACGCGGACAGCTCGACCTGGCGCAGGCCCTCGTACGTCTCGACGCCCGCCGCGAGCTCGACCTCATTGCGATCGGGGTAGTAGCCGCCGCCGGCCCGCGCGACCGGGCGCTGGATCCGGCAGCGCGTCCCCAGCGCGCGGACGTCCTCCGGGAAGCCTGCGAGCGCCCGGCGCGCGAGCTCGTCGCCCGGCGTCACGTAGACGTACAGCCGTCCCCGCCACCACGTCCGCCGCAGCGCCGCCAGCCGCTGCGCGGGAAGGCGCTCGGCGAGCGCGAGCATGGCGCGCCGGTAGCGGAGCACGTCACGAGTATCGAGGCAGAATGGCGGCTTGGCCCGAGCCAGCGCCCCCGGTCGCGTCAATCTCATCGGCGAGCACACCGACTACAACGAGGGCCTCGTCCTCCCGGCCGCCATCCCCCGGCGCGTCACGATCGACGTGTCGCCGCGCGCGGATCGCGGCGTCCGTCTTGAGAGCGCCCACTTCCCGCCCGTCGCGTACGCCCTCGGCGACGAGCGGCGCGCCGGCGATTGGGCGGACCACGTCCGTGGGATCACCTGGGCGCTCGCGGCAGCGGGCCACCGCGTCGGCGGCTTCGACGCGAGCGTGCGCTCCAGCCTCCCGCCCGGCGCGGGCCTCGCGTCGAGCGCGGCGCTGGGCGTCGCCATGCTGCGCGCGCTCCGCGAGCAGCACGCCCTCGCGCTCGACGACCTCGCGATCGCGCGCCTCGCTCATCGCGCGGAGAGCCAGTTCGTCGGGGCGCGTGTGGGAACGATGGATCAGCTCTCGGCGAGCCTCGGTCGCGATGGTGAGGTGCTCTTCATCGACACGCGCACGCTCGCGATCGAGCGCGTCCCGCTGCCGGCCGATCTCGCGCTCGTCGTCATCGACTCGGGCATCCGGCACGAGCACGCGTCCGGTGCGTACAACGTGCGGCGAGCGGAATGCGACGAGGCGGCGCGCCGGCTCGGGGTCCGCGCGCTCCGCGACGCGACGCCGGGAGGCATCGAGCGGCTCGTGCGCGACCATCCCGCGCTCGGGCGCCGCGCCCGCCACGTGGTCAGCGAGAACGAGCGGGTGCGGACGTTCCTCGACGCGCTCCGCGCGGGGGATCTCGGGATCTGCGGGCAGGTGCTCGATGCCTCGCACCGCTCGCTGCGCGACGACTTCGAGGTGTCGCTGCCGGAGGCCGATGCGCTCGCGGAGGCGCTGCGCGCGGAGGCCGGCGTCTACGGCGCGCGGCTCGTCGGCGGCGGTTTCGGTGGCTCGGTGCTCGGCATCACGCGGCCGCGCGACGCGGCGGCCGTCGCGAGCCGGGCCGCGGAACGGTACCGAACCTCGGTCGGGCGCACGGCGAGCGTGCTGCTTCCCGCCTAACGCGCTTCGGCTCGTGTATGCGGAAGGTGGCGCCTTCATCTTCCGCGCGCGCTGACCTGTCAGACTCCGGCCACCGATGGCGGCCGATGCGCAGCGGATCTTCACCGGCATCGCGCGGTCCTACGACCGCGTCGCGACGATCCTCTCGCTCGGCCAGGATCCGCGCTGGCGCCGCGCGCTCGTCGACGCGATCGCGGCGCGGAGCGAAGAGCGCGTCCTCGATGTCGCGACCGGCACGGGCATGGTGGCCGAGGCGCTGCGGCGCCGCTACGGCTGCGAGGTCGTCGGCCTCGATCAGAGCGCGGACATGCTCGCGATCGCGCGAACGCGCGAGGGCGTCTACGCCGAGCTCGTCGAGGGGCGTGCCGAGCATCTGCCGTTCCCCGACCGCTCCTTCGACCACCTCACCTTCACGTACCTGCTGCGCTACGTCGACGATCCGCCCGCGGTGATGCGCGAGCTCGCGCGCGTCGTCCGTCCCGGCGGCCGCGTCGTGTCCGTGGAGTTCGCGTTGCCCGGCGGGCCGTGGCGTCCGCTGTGGTGGCTATACACCCGCGTGGGCCTGCCGCTCGCAGGCCGATTGGTCTCGCGGAAGTGGTCGGCGGTCGGTGCGTTCCTCGGTCCGAGCATCGAGCGTTTCTACGCGCGGCATCCCCAGTCCGAGGTCGAGCGCTACTGGCGCGAGGCGGGACTGCGCGACGTGCGGACACGTCGCATGAGCGTGGGCGGCGGCGTCGTCATGAGCGCCACGAAGGCTCCGGCGTCCGTCGAGCCCGCGCACACGCCCGCCGCGCCCGTCGCGCCGCTCGCGCCCGCGTTCTACGCGGCGCGCGGCGGCGGATGGCGCGATTACTGGACGCTGCTGCATCCGCCGTACACGGTGTGGCATCTCTCGTACGTGCTGCTCGGCGCGGCGCTCGCGCCGTCGCCCGATCCACGCGTCGTCGCCGTGGCGCTCCTCGCGTTCGGCCTCGCGGTCGGCGTGGGCGCGCACGCGTTCGACGAGCTGCGCGGGCGTCCGCTGCGCACGGGCATACCGTCCTCCGTGCTCGTCGCGCTCGGCGTCGTGTCGCTCGCGATCGCGTCCGCGCTCGGCGTCGTCGCGGCGACCGTCGCCGGTCCCGCGCTCCTCGCCTTCGTCGCCGCGGGCGCCGCGCTCGTGCTGCTGTACGCGTTCGAGGTTCCGCTCGTGCACTCCGACGCGGGATTCGCGTTCGGCTGGGGCGCGTTCCCCGTGCTCGCGACCGCGTACGCGGCCGGCGCGCACCCGGTGCCCGCGCTCGCCGGCGCGCTCGCCGCGGCGCTGCTCAGCACGGCGCAGCGGCGCCTCTCGACGCGAGCGCGGTCGGTGCGACGCCGCGCGGTCTCGGTGACCGGCGAGATCGTCTACGCGGACGGCACGCGCGAGACGATCGACCGCAGGTCGGTCATCGCGGCACCGGAAGCCGCGCTCGGTGTCCTGTGGATCGCGCTCTTCGCGGCGTCGACGGCGGTGCTGCTCTCGCGCTGGATCTGAGCCGCGGCGCCGGCCCGCCGCCCTCAGAGGGAACGGAGGCGCCGGCCTCTTGGCGTCACGCTTCCGCGATTGGCGGGCCGTGCATGGTCAGTTCACGGCATGCGGCGCCATCGGCGGCCGGTCAGGATCGCCGGGTGCGGGGGCGAGATGGCGCACCGACGCGGCGCAAGCTCGAGGTCATCGAGCTCGTCGCCGCGGGCTGCGCCAACAAGGAGATCGCCGCGCGTCTCGGCATCACGCCGTGGGCCGTGGAGAAGCATCTCCGCCAGCTCTTCCGGTGGTACGGGGTCCCCAATCGCGCCGCGCTCGTGCGCGTCGCCTCGCAACGAGGCCACCTCGCGTAGGCGAAGCCACGTCGAGGACCGTCTTGCGGACAAAAGCGTATCGGGCGGTGCCGTACGTGACACGCGTCACAGCCGGATCGGCGACGACGGCGCACGATAGATGGGCCAGTATGCCGAACACGCCGCACCCGCACTGGCGGCGCACCGTCCAGGCGCTCGCCATCACCCAGGTCCTGATCCTCATCGGGTTCAACTTCTCGTACCCGTTCCTCCCGCTCTTCATCCAGGAGCTCGGCGTCACCGACCGGGGCGAGCTCGCGCTCTGGAGCGGCCTCGCGATCGGGATCGGCGGGATCACGATGGCCGCGGTCTCGCCGGTCTGGGGTCTGCTCGCCGATCGACTGGGCCGCAAGGCGATGCTCGTCCGTTCCGTCGCGGCGGGCTCGGTCATCCTCGCGCTACAGGCCGCGGTCTCGAACGTCTGGCAGCTGGTCGCCGTGCGCACGCTGCAGGGCGCCTTCACCGGCACGCAGACCGCGGGCTCGATGCTCATCGCGGGCATCGTTCCGAAGGAGCGCACCGGATTCGCGCTCGGCCTGCTGAACACCGCCATCCAGGTGGGGAACCTCATCGGTCCGGTGCTCGGCGGGCTCGTCGTCCTCGCGGTCGGCCTGCGCGGCTCGTTCCTCGTGGGCGCCGTCGTGCTCGCGGCGTGCACGATCATCACGATCGTCACGGTCGAGGACCTGCCGGTGGTGCGTCGACCCGTCGAGAGCGGCTTCCGCGCGACCGCGCGCGACGTCGTCGCCCCATTTCGCTGGGCCGGCCTGCGCGGGGTGCTCGTCGTCGGGCCGGCGGTCCAGATCGTGTATTCCGCCACCGTCGCGCTGCTCGCGATCTACGTCCAGGATCTCTCGCGTCCGTCATGGCTCACGCCGGAGCTCGCGATCGGGCTCGCGCTCGCGCTCGGCGCGCTGGCGGCGGCGATCGCGATGCCCATCGCCGGCAGCTACGCGGACCGGCACGACGCGCGCGTCGTCCTCGTCGGAGCGCTCGCGCTCTTCGCGATCTCGCTCGTGCCGCAGGCGCTCGTGCCGAACGCGCTCGTGTTCCTCGTCTTCCGGCTCCTCTCGGGTGTCGGGATGGCCGGCATCACGTCCGCGACCGCGGTGCTCACGCGCGCCGGCGCGCCGGTCGGCGGCGAAGGCCGGGCATTCGGAGCGCTCGCGTCGGCGCAGAACCTGGGCTGGGGCGTCGGTCCGATCCTGGGCTCGGCGTTCGCGGCCGTGGCCGGGATACCCGCGCTCTACCTCGCCGGCGCCGCGGTGACCCTGGTGCTTCTGTACCCCGCGACCATGCCGCGCATGTGGCTCGCGCCGCGCGAAGGCGGGCTCGAGCCGACGCTCGTCGAATTCACGCGCTGAGGCGGGCGGACGAGCTCGTACGTGGGGATGGGTCCTGAGGGAGATGCGCGCGAACTCGCGCAAAGCGACCCGGACGGTCGTCGGCCTTACGTCCCTGGCATCAGGCGACAGGGAACCACCGCTCGCGGAGCGGGAAGAGGTACCGGTCCGTGAGCAGGTTGAGGAAGCGGCGTCCGTCGACGATGCGTTCGGCGACCTCGGGCAGCACGTCCGAGCCACGGACCGCGTGCCGCTCCGCGAGGCGATAGCAGACACGACCGAGCCACTCGAGGACCCGGACGCCTCCCTCGCGGAACGCCCCTGCCGCGACGGGCGGCACGCCGATGGGCCCCTCGCGCGCCTCGATCGCGCGCGTGATGCGCGCGAGATGGCGCGGCTCCAGCGGGTGACGGCCGACGTGATCCGGGAAGACGCCGGCGAGGAACAGCGCGAGGTCGCCAAGTCGGCGCAGGACCGCCCCGCGCTGCGCATCGGGGACCGCTTCGATGAGCTCGCCCAGCCACAGCGGGTCGAGCTCGCTGTAGCGGCGCTTGCGCCAGCCGCGCGGGGTCCGCGACCAGATCGGGCCGCTCGCGACGTGCGTGTACGACGCGAGCAGCTCCGCAAGGAAGATGCGCCGGTCCGTGTCGCTGGCAAAGTCACGCAGCGACGCGACGTCGAAGACGGGCACGCGCTCGCTCGGACCCACCCACTCGGCGACGAAGCTCAGCGAGGAGAGGTCGTCGGCGGTCCGGGCGATGAGAGCGCCGAACGTCTGGAGCGGCGACGCGGCGGGATCGAGCTCGATGTTGGCTGTCATCGACCTGACGGACCGTCGGTTGGCGGGGCGGACCTGCCGCAGCGCGGACAGCGGTACGTGTAGAGCATGGCTTCAAAGATACCGAGCGGCGGAAGTGCTTCGCACGTCTCCGGTTCGGATGGGTGTCGTTCGTAGCATCAACCGGTCGATTGGCTGGCTCATGGCTGCCGCAAGTGCGCGCTCATGGGCTTCGTCGAGTAGCGGTCGGATGACTCGACGGGGGAAGAGTCTGTCGAGCGCCTTGAAATCGACATCGAGGTCTGACTCGGAGTCGAGCTCGTCGGTGGTGACGATCGCCGCGAAGCTGGGCCAGTGCGTAGCCGGGTCACACGAGAAGAAGGTCCCGCCTCCCGATGAGACGACGTCGGTGTCCGGGTACGCGTTCAGGATGTGCCGAACCGATCGATGCGGTGACCCGCGAGCCGCCATCGGCGGCTCCCGCCCGACGCGTGGCTAGAGGCTCGGGGTGTGCGTACGTCCGGAGGAGCTCACCTACAGCACGTACACGGTGATGAAGAGGAGGAGCCAGACCGCGTCGACGAAGTGCCAGTAGTACGAGACCGCGGCGAACGAGGCCGACGTCGGATGCGCGAAGCCGCGGCGCGCGCGGCGAAGCATCGA
>Ga0070741_10001871_pt1 | contig 60173 bp, 50 predicted proteins | sample Coa_R1_4_FD_66440 | JGI IMG/M metagenome (GOLD analysis project Ga0070741, IMG submission 66440) | Surface soil microbial communities from Centralia Pennsylvania, which are recovering from an underground coalmine fire - Coalmine... | ecosystem: Environmental > Terrestrial > Soil > Unclassified ...
CCCCGGGATTGGACGATCGAATCTAGCCCCTATTTCTAATAGGGACGACGATTCGATCGCGCCAATCACGGGAGCTTTCGCTTCGGTCTTAAACCAAATTTTCAGTCACGTTGGGTATACATCGACTTATCAAATTTTATTCTTTGAAATGTATTCCTCAACTAATTCCTTTGTAGCTATCCATGTTTCTCCATCAAGTCCGCGGCTTTCATGAAAGGGTTTCGTGTTAGGCCATAAACACTTAAAGTCCTGTGGATAAAATGAAAAACACCATTCATTTCTTGAAGGAAACTTGGTGCCCTTTAGAGGAGTAATAAGAAAATCTATTGGCCTGGAAATTGCTAAAGTTAAGGCGATTTCCTTAACTGGAACCAAATATGTGTAAATCCATGTATCATTTAAACTGGTGTTATTCTTACAAAGCGCTTTAACTTTGTTCCACAAATGATAAAACTCGAGCCTTTCTTTAAGATTATTATACCCATCTTCACGCTTGGGACTAGCACTCAGGTATAGACTGACGATTTGGTTAATCTCCACAACCCCTGTATAGCCCTGAACAGATGTAAGTCGTTCCCCATACCATGATATACTTACACTTGCGTTATCAAGCATTATGTCTAATTCTTGAACAACATTTTGTTTCGGAATGGATGTTAATTTTGCATCTAAAGTCATCTTCATTCCTCCGATGATTCTTAATTCAACAACAGTCTCTAAGCGTTATAGGAGGTCGAGGTGATTGCGCCGCCTGTTCCTGTCCAATTGGTGTGGAAGAATTGACCGCGAGACTTATCTGTGCGCTCATAGGTGTGCGCTCCAAAGAAGTCGCGCTGTGCTTGAATGAGATTCGCAGGTAGTTGACCTGAGCGGTATCCGTCGAAAAATGCGAGGCTAGTGCTAAAACAGGGCGCAGGGATTCCGAGCTCTGCTGTCTTGGACACGACTCTTCTCCATCCGTCTTCGGAAGCGAGAATCTCTTTGCGGAAGAAATCGTCGAATAACAAGTTCGCCAGGTCAGACTTTCTGTCATAAGCTTTTTTGATGTCGTTTAAAAAGCGGCTACGAATGATGCATCCTTCTCTCCAAATCAAGGCGATCGCTCCGTAATTCAGCTTCCACTTCATTTCATTGGCTGCAGCGCGCATGAGCATGAACCCTTGAGCGTAGCTGATGATCTTTGAAGCGTAAAGCGCTTTGCGGATATCTTCGATAAATGCTTTTTTGTCCCCTGTAAATTTCGCTGTGGGGGCGGGGAAAAGTTTTTGGGCGTGCTGCCGCTCTTCTTTGAGAGAGGAAAGGCAGCGGGCGAAAACAGATTCGGCAATTAGGGTCACAGGGATACCGAGATCAAGAGCGCTAATGCCCGTCCATTTTCCCGTTCCCTTCTGGCCGGCAACGTCGAGAATCTTGTCGAGAAGCGGCTGTCCATCAGTGTCTTTTTGCGTGAAAATATGTGAGGTGATTTCGATTAAAAAACTGTTTAAAACGCCTTGATTCCATTCATCAAAGATCTTGTGCATCTCATCAAAAGAGCAGCCAAGAACATTTCTGAGAAGAAAATAAGCTTCGGAGATGAGCTGCATATCGCCGTATTCGATTCCGTTGTGGACCATTTTCACATAATGGCCTGCGCCTCCATCCCCAATCCAGTCGCAGCAAGGAAGTCCATCCTCTTTCGCCTTGGCAGAAATTCCTTGAAAAATTGGCTTTATCCCTTCCCAGGCGTCTTTGTTGCCTCCCGGCATGATGGATGGCCCATGGCGCGCTCCTTCTTCTCCGCCTGAGACTCCAGCTCCGACGAATAAAATTCCCTTTTCCTTGAGCATTTTCACCCGACGCTCTGTATCTGGGTAATGGCTATTGCCGCCATCGATCACGATATCCCCTTTTTCCAGGAAGGGGAGGCATTCCTGAATCAGGTCATCGACGGGTGATCCCGCCTTCACCATGAGCATAATTTTGCGTGGCCGCTTGAGCGCTTTAAAAAATTCTTCCAGAGAAGAAGCTCCAATCACTTTAGAGCCTTTAGCAGGACCCTCAATAAATTCAGAAACTTTGGACACAGTGCGGTTAAAGACTACGACGGTAAATCCATGGTCGTTCATATTCATCACAAGGTTCTGCCCCATCACCGCCAGACCGATCAGCCCAATGTCTGCTTTTCCTTCCGTCATCGCTTCTCTCCAGTAAAAAATATAATTTTTAAGATGTTAAAAAGTAGAGTGCTCGTTAAAATTGTAAGTCTTTGTTCTCGTAGCTCAGGTGGATAGAGCGGTCGCCTCCTAAGCGACAGGTCGCGCGTTCAACTCGCGCCGAGGACATATTTTTACATCTTCATGTACTTGTCGATCCCCTGTGCAATTCCCACAGCAAGCCTATCAAGATAGGCCTTATCCCGCAACCTTCCGCGCTCGTCGCGGTTCGTAATGAACCCCCCTTCGACAAGGACAGCGGGCATATCTGTCTCGCGAATCACGTGAAAATTCCCCTGCTTGGTGCCGCGCGACACTGCAGCTGTTTGGTCGATCATACGGTTTAAAATGCAGCTTGCAAGACGTTTGGAGGCTCGGGTCCTCCACTGCTCTTTGGAATCAAAGTAAAAGATCTCAATCCCTTTTGCTTCAACGCTTGGAGAAGAATTAAAATGGACGCTGACAAAGAGGGAAGCCTTTGCTTTATTGGCGATAGAGGCCCTCCTCGGTAAAGGAATAAAAACATCCCGGTTTCGCGTCATTGTCACTCGATAACCGAGTTCTTCAAGATGTTTTTTTAAAAGCATCGAAGTCATGAGCGTGAGCTTTTTTTCCATAAAGCTGCTCACCTTGGCACCCTCATCGGTCCCCCCATGCCCCGGATCGATAATGATCAAGGGTTTTAAAGAATTTGTGGGCGAATCTAAGCTTGCCTCATAGCTTCCCTGAACACCATGGTAAGAAGGCATTTTACCAGAGGAACATAAGGCGGCAAATGACAAAACGACAATTAAACAACGAAGTGTGCGCAGATAGCGCATGAGTTTCTCTACCGTGCTATAGACTTGAGCTAACTTTAGACGCAATCGTTAAATTTCGCAATGACTTAATGCTTTGGGCGATCGCGTCCGGAAGCGGCGCGGTAGGATTTGTAGCGGGCAGGATTTTTTCGATAGAACTTTTGATGATATTCTTCGGCGGGATAAAAGGGTACCGCAGGTAAGAGCTGCACTAAAAAGGGGGTGATTTTTTTAGCAGCCACAAGGCGCGCAATGAAATATTCCGCAGCTTCTTTCTGGGCGTCGTTTGCGTAAAAAATCACAGGGCGGTATTGACTGCCGATATCGCAGAACTGCCCATCATTTCTCGTGGGATCCAGACCTTCGAAATAAACGTCGAGAAGTTGCTCGTAGCTTACCTTTGAAGGATTGTAGATGACTTGAAGCGCTTCTACGTGGCCTGTCTCTCCCGAACATACTTCTTCGTAGCTCGGATGATCCTTATGACCGCCGGTGTACCCAGATGTCGTCGCGAGCACGCCTTCTACATGGTCAAAATCGTACTCGGTGCACCAAAAGCAGCCGCCTGCAAAAATGGCTGTGTCAATAAAATCAGCTTCCATATCCCTTTACAATTATAATGCTCTATCAATATACCTACTTTAAACTTTTGTCAAACAGAGATAGAGCATGGCGGAAAAGCGTTACGATGGAAAAAAGCTCACATTGAGTGAGAGCGAATGGAAAGAGCGTTTAAGTCCTGAACAATTCAGAGTGCTTCGAAAAAGCGGAACGGAAAGCGCTTTTGGGAATGAGTACTACGATCACCACGAAGTAGGGACTTATACCTGCGCGGGGTGCGGACTTCCCCTTTATGATTCCGAGTCAAAATATGAGTCAGGAACGGGCTGGCCCAGTTTTACCCAGCCAATCCATTCTGAAAATGTTTCCTACAGAGAAGACCACCATCTTCTCACGCCGAGAGTGGAAGTCGTTTGCAGTCGCTGCGAAGGACATCTTGGCCATGTTTTCAATGACGGCCCTGAGCCTACCGGCAAACGCTATTGTATGAACTCGGCGTCCCTAAACTTTATTCCAAAAAAAATATGAAACTTTGTAAAAATATAGATGCTTCGGGCAGATGGATGAGAGGGATCATCGGCACTCTCTTTCTCGGCATTGCGTATTGGAAGATGAGCTGGATCGCTTTAATCATTGGACTTTTCACGCTTTTTGAAGCAGCGATGAGCTGGTGCATCCTTTATCAAATCCTCGGGAAAAGTTCTTGCCGGAAAAAATCGCGCTAAATTTCCGGGGTTAAGATGCGTCTTTCCCAAAGGAAGGTCCCATTATCAACATCGATGCAAGTCAAAAAATAAGCGGCATTGTCTCGCGCTTTAGAGAACACATAGAGATGAACCCCCCTGTGGTTCCAGGAGATGACTTCTGAAGTGAAAGCTACTTCCCAAAGCGGTTCCCCTGTAGGAGAATAGGTAGTGATGAATGTCGTTGTGTCAAAGGGTGAGACAACACTAATATTGCCATTTGAAAAACAGAGCGCATCTTTGGAAAAGTCCTCTTCCGATGCATTGAGCGCGGATGTCAAAAGCAGTAAGGACGTGGCTATCCATTTCATAGAGGCTCCTTTTTTTTATGACGACAAGCTGCCATGGCCACAGCTCTATCATCGAACTGAATGGTTTCTTTTGCCAGAATCTGATAATTCTCATGGCCTTTTCCTGCAATCAGAACGATATCCTTCGGCCTGGCAATCTGAATCGCTTTTTGAATCGCTTCTTCCCGATCGACGATTACTAGGGCTTGGGCAGGTTTTTTAAGTCCCGTTAAAATGCTACGGATGATCTCTTCCGGATGTTCGCTCCTAGGGTTGTCTGAAGTGATGATGCTCAAGTCGGAAAACTTTTCAGCGACAGCGCCCATTTTTGCGCGTTTGAATTTGTCGCGATCGCCTCCGCATCCAAAAACAGTGATTAACCGTCCTTTTTTTAGCTCTTGCAACGTCGTCAATACGTTGGCCAGAGCATCTTCGGTGTGAGCATAATCGACAAAGACGTGAAAGCTGTGCGGATTGGGAACTCGCTCCAATCTGCCCGGAACTTTGGAAAAGCGCCTTAAGGCTTCAGCGATTTCAGCAAGCGACAAGCCACGAGCAAGTCCCACACCAGCAGCAGCGAGCACGTTGTAAACGTTATATCTGCCGATGAGGGGAGAAGCAAATTTTTGGGTTTGGCCACGATAATTCACATCGAACTCCATCCCCTCAGGCGTGAGCGTAAGTGATGTCGCTTTAAGGTCGCAGGGATGATCGAGACCATAGCGGATACATGCGCCACTGTAACCTGCAAGCATTTGCCCAAGATAAGGGGAATCTGCATTGACAACAGCTGTTTTAAGAAATTTCTTAGTTCCTTTTTTAAGAGAAGAAAAGAGCTTGGCTTTAGCATTGCCATACTCTTCCATCGTCGCATGATAGTCAAGATGATCCTGGGTAAGATTAGTAAAAACCGAGATATCAAATTCAATTGACTCTACCCTCCCCTGATCCAAAGCGTGCGAGGAAACTTCCATGACGCAATTCTCACAGCCCCTGTTGGCCATATCATGAAAGAGTTTATAATTTTGAAGCAGGTCAGGGGTTGTTTTTGTCGACGGAAATACGTGTTTACCGACGATCCACTCAATGCTTCCAATCAGGCCGCACTGCTTTCCTTTTTTCTCGAGCAAGTGGCGGACGAGATAAGCGGTTGTGGTTTTTCCGTTGGTTCCGGTGATTCCAACGAGGAAAAGTTGATGGTCCGGATTGCCATAAAATTCTTTAGCAATAGCCGCTTCAATTTCTGCAACATTGGGGTGAATCACCTGGGTAATGTGTGAAAAAAAGGGGTTATAGAAATCGGTCACGACAGCAGAAGCTCCTGCTGCAATTACCTCAGGGATAAATTGGGCACCATCGACTGTCAATCCTTTTTTAGCGATAAAAAGATTTCCAGGCCCCACCCTTTTGGAATCGGACGTCAGACCCGTGATGTCAACATCTTTAGAACCTCTAATCTCTGTGACAGAAATATTTTTAAGGAGTTTTCTAAGTTTGAGGGGCGCTATTATCCGTTCCATTGTTGGTAGAGCTCTTTCAACGCTTTTGTTTCTTTGATCCAGTCGGCTTTATTTTCATCCCGACGTGGATCTCCAACAGGATAACCATAAGGGTCATCTGGTTCAACACCTAAGTATTGAAGAGTGCGCAATCCAATTTCGCGAAAGGCAGGCGCACAGCAATTACCGCCATGCTGGTTCTTCCCGATACCGGGCGTGTACTTAAATTCTGGTTCGTCAACCGCGATAAGAAGAACAAAGCGAGGCTCTTTCACTGGAGCAAAACCGATGAATGTGGAGATATGATCCTTTTTGGAATAGGTTCCTTTCACAATCTTTTCGGTCGTCGCCGTCTTCCCTGCTTCTGTGTACCCGTGAATATCTGCCTTAGAGGCAGTACCACCAGGTTTAGTCACATATTTCATTGCCTTGATGACTTCTGAGACGATTTCCGGCTCGAGAAGACGGCGAAAATTTTTCACTCTTTCCGGCACAGTATTGTCGAGGAGAACGTCGAGTGACCCATCGCGTTTTTCGCGGATCACCTTTCGTACAAGCGTCGGGCGCACATCAAAGCCTCCATTAGCGATAATCGCATAACTTCTCAGCATCTGCAGGCTGTTGACCAGAATATTATGGCCAAAAGAGATCGAGTACGGTGTAGGGACCGACCATTCCATTTTTCCATTGGGATAAAGCTTTCCGGGAGTAGGAACCATCCCCAAGCTTTCCGAAGGAAGTTCAATGCCGGTTTTGACTCCAAATCCAAAAACTTCTTGCAATGCATTGCGATACCATTTCTCACCTAAGGCTTCAATGATGCGGTGCGCCATGCGCGCCATGTAAATATTGGAGGATTTCCACATCGCCAAATCCATGTTGAGAAAACCGTGGCTGCGCGTGTCATGAATGGGTTTTGATCTTCCTGGAAAATAGCCATTTGCTGTGGGAATTTTCTCAAGAGGAGAAAAGATCGGTTTTTTTCCTTGTTTCTTCAGCTCTGCATTTGCTTTCAGCGCAAGGGCCATTGTTAAAGGCTTCATCGTCGATCCAGGTTCATAAGGATCTGTAATCGCTTTAACTTTTGTATTTTCTTGAAGGCGGGGATCGTTGAAGAATTTGCGATAGTTTGAGGGTTCAAAATAAGGATACTGCGCAAGTGCCCAAATCTCCCCACTTCGCGGATCCATAAGGACTGCCCATCCCCCTTTTGCATTCGCGTTTTTAACCGCTTTGCAAATCTCTTCCTCAGCAATTGCTTGAAGATAGTGATTGATCGTCAAATAGACATCTGCGCCATCTTCCGGATGGCAAAGGATCTTTCCCGCTTCCAACGGATGTCGCGGAGATCTGAGAATCTGCTTCTGGCCTTCTTTTCCCTGAAGAATCTTATCAAAAACCAATTCCAGCCCTCCCGTAGGAATCGATTGATGCGTGTTCACATCTTTATCCTCGCGGACAGTATGTAGAACTTGTCCCAAAAGTTTGCCAAAGGGATAAGAACGCTTATAGTCTTGAACAAAGAAAAGAGCATTCCTAGCGATTTTTTTGGATCTGGCGTAAGGAAACCACCACTGATTAAGAACGTCGCATTGCTCTTTATCGAGCCAAAGAGCTAACCTACGCGAGCGCGTTTTACGGTCGAGTTGCTGCCGGAGATTTTGTGCTTCAATGCCATGAATTTTGAGCACAGAGCATATCTTGTCAGCCACTTCTCTGCGCGCCTCGAGAGGAATACTGCTGGGATCGGAAAAGAGGTGAAATTTGGGAATGTCGGTCACAAAAGCCTGCGGCGTTTCTGGGTGACCACGTTTTAGCGATGTATTTGAATAGAATAAACCGCGCTTAAACGGTTCGGTAATCACGCGCTGATGCTGCGCCAAGGCTTTGCGCGTCCATTTATCCCCTTCAATAATCTGAATCTTAAAAAATTGGATGATAAGACAGCAAAAAAGCGCGAAAACGAAAAAAATGACCCAAATCAGGCGCTTACGAGCGATCCACTGAAGCGCACGAGGGGATCGGTTGACCATAGGAATTAGACCTTTTGAAACTCAGGTTAGTACTGCTTAGCACCGATCGCAAATTTGAGTTTAGGCTTCCCTGCTGCTTTTTCCTCACTAGATTCAGAAGATGTTTCCAAAGCCAGTCCCTCTTGTAAGGTGATGATCTCTTTAAGCAAGGGTTGCTTGAGATGGCTGTATTCGTTGTGACGAGCAAGTTCCATGAGATGCTCAGGACTTTCGAAGAGATCGATCGCGTATTGCAAGCGAGTATTCGCCTCCTTCAAATCCTTAATTTCTTTAGCGACAACAGGAATTTCTAAACGACGTTTTGTGACAGCATTTTGCTTGTCAATGTAGGAATATAGGGAAAGCCCAAAAGCCCCGATGCAAATCAAAACGCGTATCAAAGGTCCTTTATCCCACATAGAGCAATCTCTTTAAATCTTCTCGGCAAAGCGCAACTTAGCGCTACGTGCGCGAGGGTTTTTCTTAATCTCTGTAAAAATCGGTGCAAAAGGCTTCTTATTGAGTAGCCGTAATACAGCAAGAGGTGCACTTTTATTGACTTTTGTCGGGCCAGTCGAACATTCTTTAAAAATGTTCTTAACAATTCTATCTTCGAGACTATGAAAGCTCATTACCCCTATTCTGCCCCCGTGAGACAGCATTTGAATCGCTTTGGAGACGCCTTCTGCGATCGCCTCAAGCTCCCGATTCACGCAAATCCTGAGCGCTTGAAAAATCAATGTCGCCGGATGCCATTTCCCTTTAAGCGGTGTTTTTAGCGCAGCCACAATCACCTCAGCTAGCTGGGTCGTCGTTATTATGGGTTTTCTGCGACGGGCTTCGACGACGGCCTTTGCAGCTCTTTTATATCTGGGCTCCTCACCTAAATCTCGGAACAGGTTTGAAAGTTCTTGTTCTGGCCAATGGTTGATGATTTCCTTTGCAGTGAGGTCCGAAGTGGGATCCATCCGCATGTCAAGAGGGCCCTCTTTGGAGAAGCTAAAGCCTTTATAGTCACGATCTAGCTGCATAGATGACACTCCGAAGTCAAAAAAAAACCGTCGATAGAACGGACTTTCAAATTTTTTAAATATTCATCGAGCTTGCTAAAATCTCCATGAATGAACTCCATCTTGTGCGCCCAAGGCGCCAAATTTTTGCGCGCGATCTCAAGAGCTTCTGGATCCTTATCGCACCCAATATAGCGTTCGATTTCCGGATGCGCTTCAAGGATGGCTTTCGCATGGCCACCCGCTCCTAACGTCCCATCAAAAAAAACTCTAAGATCTGCTCCTTCTAAAGACTCAAGAACCTCGTTGACCATGATAGGAATATGTGGAGCTATGTTAGATTTCATCTTCCTCTTCTTGGTCACATTCGAGAAGAGCAAACGCCTCTTCTGTCAATTTCGTTAAATTCATTTCAGGATCTTTACCGCTCAAAACCGCATCGAGTTGGGAGTCGTAGCGCTCTTTCGGCCAAATCTCAATCTTATTGAGCACACCGGCGATCATGATTTCTGTCTTAATCCCAACGGCTTTTTTTAATGTTGGAGGAATGATCACACGACCGATCTTGTCGCATGTCGTCTGATGCAAGGTCGAGAAAAACAACGTGAAGAACTTCTGGTATTTTCCGAGATGCTGCTTTGCTTGGAATCTCTCGACGATCTTCTGGATATCACTCTGTCGATAAATCGCAAGGCATCCCCCCAACCCAAGAGCAAGACTGAATTCTAAAACACCTTCTTGAACAAGGCCAAAGCGCATCTGCTGAGGAAGCACAAACCTTCCCTTTTCATCGAGTTTTGCAGATGTGGAACCACTAAAAAAGAACTTGCCCATCATTGTCTTAAGGGATTTTCCCACCTTTTCCCACAATTTAACACCGAAACCACAAATCAGCAACTCTTTTTCCGAGAGACTGTCGAATGAAGACGTTCACATCCTTCTTTAAAATCTTCAGCGTCAATGAGATTTCCTCCTCACTGGAGGTGGGAAATTGTGGGAATATTGTTATCAATCTCCCGACATTTTTATTAGAGGTTGATAAATTAAGCAGTGCGTGGCAAAGGTCATTATAATTACTTTTTTTTAGGAGATGCTTATGCCTCCGCGCACGATCGACAATTTGGGAGTGGATGTTTCCACTCGCTACGCCGAGGATCAAAAAATTCTCGACGATACCCTGGTCAAGGAATCCTGGGCGATTCCCGTCCAGACGGAAATCGACGTCTCTTCCCCTTTTCTTTCTCCTGAGATTGACAAGTTTCTCCAAATCCAACCGACTAAAGTCACCTGGGCATCTTTTACCGCTCCCCTGGGTTATTTTGAGCAAAGAAAAAAACTATTCACCTTCCAACTCATCCCTTCCATGGGATCAGAAGACAAGCAAGAATCGCAGGCCCAAAAAATCCTCAGCAAGCTCAAATCGATGGAGAAAAAAGTCCATGAAAACCTCGAAACCAAGGATAAACGCCAACTCTATGAAGAGGGCCTAGCTCTCGAGGAAGAAGAAAAGGAAAAGAAAGTTTTAATATCTGTTTTAAACACCATTAGCACATTTGATAAGCTTATCATTGAAATTAATTCGAAAAGAAACCAGTATCAAAAGGGTTAGGTGTAATATGAGTCAAATCGATTGGTTGCCCATTTTGGGCTGGAATAAAGAAGAGTTAGAGGATCTTCGCTTTGTAGGGTATTCTTACATCAAACAGGGAAGCTACGACATTGCGATCACTTTTTTTGAAGCCCTCGTCATTCTCGCTCCTGAGTCCTTATACGATCTCCAAACCCTCGGCGCTCTTTACCTCCAGAAAGGGAATAACCTCATGGCCTTGAATTATATTGAAAAAGCGATCAAGCTCGACCCCACGCATTTGCCCACCCTTCTCAACCGAACCAAAGCGTTATTCGCCTTAGGCTACAAAAAACAGGGTCTTTCTCAAGCGCGCATTCTGGAAAAGTCCGATCAAGAACAGATCGCTGGCCAAGCCCAAGCGCTCATCATGGCTTTCGCATGAATTTTTCAATCAGAGCGGAAATGTCTCGAAGAAGGAATTAATATTCTTTCTGGCTTTTTGCAAAAGCTCATGCGAGACCTTCGGCTGCTCCCCTAAGTTTACCCGATCTAAATAACCATTGAATCGATCTTGTAAAAGCCAAGCCATTTGCCTAACCCCTTTCCAATAGGTTTCGTTTTCGCCTTCAAGAAATTGCTTAGAAATAGGTTGTTTGAGATCAATGAGAAAATCTTCTAAAACAGCACTCGCATCAAATCGGCTGAACTCCTTATAGATTTGCTGTACAGATTCTAGCTTTTGTGTAGGAAAATTAAAATTAGAAACCTCTAGGTGGTCTTTAAGGTTTTCGATAAGTAAAAGAGCAAAGAAGGCTGTCTTATAGTTCAAATACACACAATTTCCCACTTTTCCACTTTTCATCGCGATAAAAGCAGTTTCGACTCCTTGAAGCTTTTCTTTGATTTTTTTTAGGCTTAAATGTTCTTCTTTAGTTGTGATTAATCGTCTCGCAAGTCCCTTTAAAAAATCTTTTGTGATCGCCTGCGGATTCTGTACTCGCAGAATGACAATTCCAGGTTTTAAGTCGCTCCCCTCCCCACGATTACAACAGAAGAGAAAAATTTCTCCAGAGGGGGTCTTACGAAAAATGTATTGGATCGAATGCCAGTCATGCCCTCCCCCAATAATCATTGAATCACAGAAGTTAGGATCATGAATATTTGCATAAATCTCGTCGATTTTTTCTTCGGTTGCGTTTTCATGCCAAACTGCTTTTGAAAGAGAATCCGCAATTGAAATACGCATTTGATCGCTAATCAAGTCTGTTCGGCTGGATGCAAATTGATTAAACGCAGCATGCAAAGAAGGAAATAAAAAAGTTTCATTGTTACCTTCTAAAACAGCGTACTCTTGATAAGGAAGTTCAATCATTCCTGCTAAATTAAAAGCATGGCCGATTCTTTTATATTTTAACGAAAGATAGGTATTGTTGTAGGGTAAATCATTTATTAATTGGTGCTGTTCTTGCCAGTTTCTTAAGTATTGAGGGGATAAAACAAGTGGTGTGCCTGCAGTACAGGAAAAGGCCTTTTTACAAAAGGCTGAACATCCTTGCATTTGAGCAACTGTCCTACCACACCGAAGCTCTCGACCTTGATCTCTTTCTACTTCAGGGGTAAAGCAAGGCCCTTCTTTTAAAAGATTTGCAGTCAATTGCACAATCTTTGGATCCAAATCTTCTGTAGCTGCTTCAGTCATTAAGCCAGGCCCTTTTAAAGAGCCTCCAGTCAATTGATCAGCATTTAAACCCAAACCTTGTGTAATAATTCCCTCCTCAGGAGGGATGATTTCAGGAATTGAAAGTTCTAAGGAAGGACCCCTTGCTCTGAGGAAAAGAAATCGCCTATTAATCTCAATTTGGAATAATTCTATTGCTTCAGAAGACAATTTATTCCCCTGTACTTTAATGACACAATGCGAGGGTAGCCTAGAAAAAAAAGCGGGTAATTTGCAGAGCTGATTATTAGCGGCATTAAGTTCTTTAAGACCGAGCTGCATGATTACTTCAGGTAACGAAGAAAGTCCCATCCCACTTAGGTCGAGATGATTAGCTTTTGTCGTGTAAACTGTAAATATTCTTTCAGCAGCAACCATCCGGACATTTCTTCCTTCCGGGCAAACTTTATTACACCACCACTCTAAATTTCTAACAAATTCAAGAGTATCTCGCATTGTTTTGTGCTCCAATGCAAGGTGTTTGATGACTGCGAGCAGCGCATTGTCCACATCCGCCGTGGAAATTCCATTCGAAAGCGATTGCAGAGCGGTTTTTTTGTGAAGAAGAGAGCTTCTACGCTCTTCAAGAGTGCGATAGGCTTCTAGGGTTCCCGTGCCTCTTTGATGAGCTTTCCATGCCTGATCCAAAAGACCTCTCTCATCTCCATCAAAATGACCACATAAATCCACCAACTTGGCTTCAATATGTCCAAGTTTTATATGAGATTGAATTGCTTTATTTTGGATGAGTTCTTTATTTAGCTCATTGATCTCTCGATTAACGGCATCTCTTTCTGAAATCAGAGTTTCCAGTTTTTCTTGTGTGACAGGATCTGCTGCTAAAGAAGCTTGATAGATGAGAGAGTCCAAATCTTGATGTTTGCCCTTAAGTAACCAAAGACGTGCTTCTGCCTCTTCATTTCTCTCATTAAGTCTAGCTTTTACAATTTTAATTGCACGTCTGTAATTTTGATCATCGCATTCGCTTTTTGATAAGAGTTCTATCTTCTCTTGGAGAGAATCACATCGATTGCTTAAATCACTAGAGATAAGCCTTAGATCAAAATTTTCTGAACAAATATTTGCTATTATCATAAATAAACCCATTTAATTTTTATTTAAACATAATTATACCTAATAAACTATTTAATTGACACTCATTTTAAGATTTAATCGGGATTATTTAGAAAAGTGACCCTTACTAATCGGAAGTTACTGATACTTAGGAGATAGAGGTTGAATTTCTATCGTAAACCAAAATCTTGGGTCTAATTTCGAGCGCGAAAGCTCGCTCAATTCACTGACCACTGGTTCGTAAGTGCATCTGTATTAACGCAATACGAGTGAACTTACGACCAGCAATTTGAGCGGTTTTGATGCCGAAAATGTTGCAAGATTTTTGTTTTACAGAATACTTAGGAGCAGTAAAAATTATACCCAACGTGATTGAAAATTTGGTTTAGGACTGAGCCAAAACTCCCGCGATCGTCCAATCCCGGGGCTTTGGCTTGGTCTTAAATCCAAATTTTCAATCGTGTTGGGTATAATTCGACGACAGTCTCTTAGCTAGAAAAGGCTTCTAAAAAATGTTCAATATTTTTTCTCGCTTTTTGTAATAACTCACTTGAGACCTTCGCCGAGTGTTGCCCTAAGTCATTACTCTTTGAATAACAAGTCAATTTAGCGTATAAAATCTCAGTCACTTTTTTTAATCCTTTCCAATATGCTGTATTTTCTCCTTCGAGAGATTGCTTAGAAGGAGGATTCTTAAGATCTAAGAGAAAATCTTCTAAAACAGCGCTTGCATCAAATCGAACAAATTCCTTATAGATTTGTTGTGCGGATTCAACCTTTTCCGAAGGAAAATTGAAATTAGGGATTTTTAGATCCTCCTTAAGGATTTCGATGAGAAGAAGTGCGTAGAGTGTCGCTTTATAATTGGAATACACACAATTTCCCACTTTCCCCTCTTTCATCCGCATGTAAGCGATTTGAATTTGAACCCCTTGCAACTCTGCTTGGATTTTTTCTAAACTTAAATGGCGTCCTCTAACCACACTCAAGCGTCTTACAAGTCGACTTATAAAATCTTTTGTAATAGCTTGTCGATTCTTCACTTTAACAATGACGATTCCGGGATAGTTATCAGCCCCCTCGCCTCGATTACAACAGAAAAGAATGATTTCCCCAGAAGATGTTTTATGAAAGATGAACTGGATAGAATGCCACGTATGGCCTCCTCCGACAACAATAGAATTACAAAAAGTAGGATCATGAATATTTGCGTGAATCTGTTCGATTTTTTCCTCTGTTGCATTTTCATGCCAAACTGCTTTTGAAAGAGAATCAGCAATTGAGCTGCGCATTTCATCGCTAATCAAGTCTGTTCTGCTCGATGCAAACTGATTAAATGCTGCTAGAAATGGGGGAAATAAGAAAGTTTCATTAGCACCCTCTAAAGAAACACAATCTTGATAAGGAAGGTCAATCATTCCTTCTAAACTAAAAACATGGCCAATTCTTTTATATTTTAGTGAGAGGTAAGTGTTGTTATAGGATGAACGATTGGGTAATTGATTCTGTTCTTGCCAATTTCTCAAATATTGCGGAGACAAAACGGAGGGCGTATCTGCTGTGCACGATAAGATCTTGTGGCAAAAGGATGAGCATCCTTGCATCTTCGCTATTGTCTGACCATGCCGGGTGTCACGATTTCGATCTCTTTCTTCTTCAGCGACGAAACTGGGCCCCCCTTCTAAAAGGCGTGATGTCAATTGTATGATTCTTGGATCCAAATCCTCTTTAATAATTGTCGCCTCTGCGGATCCGGCTTCAGGGATTGAACATACTAAGCGAGGCCCTACTTTCTCGAATGGTTTGCGCTTTTTATTTAGTAGACGTCTGCTTTCAATCTCATTTTGGAATATACTTATTGCTTTAGCAGACAAGGGATTTCCTTGTGCATTAATGACACAATTAAGGGGCAGATTTGCTAAAGATAGAGGTAAGACTTGGAGTTGATTATTTGCGATATTAAACTCTTCGAGACTTCTAAAGAAGGTTATGCCCTCGGGCAGCGAAAAAAGTCCCATTCCACTTAGGTCAAGCCGAACTGCTTTTATCTTGTAAGCTGCAAATATTTTTTCAGCAGCAGCTTTCCTAACCGCTACCCCTTCTGGGCAAACTTCATTAAACCATGTCTTTAATTTCTCGAAAATTTCCTCGTCCAAACCAGGAGATATAAAATTAAACCTTGGGCCAAATCGTGGATCAAGCTGCTTTTGCAAAATGATTTCATTTTGAAATATTTCCACTGCTTCTATCGAGAGGGGATTTTCCCTTGCGTCTAATGAAGATCCAACCGGCAACCTAGCTAAATCCTTGGGCAAAATGCGAAGTTGATTGCCAGAGGCAAAAAAACACCTTAAATTTACAAGTCCATGAAAACCCTCGGGGAGAGTTTGGAGTTGATTATCTTCAATAAAAAGCACCTCAAGATTAACAAGCTGACCCAGTTCTTTCGGCAGATCCTGAAGTTGGCAGCGATTTAGATATAGTTGCTTAAGGTTTTTAAGCTGACCAATTTCTTTCAGCAAATTTTGAAGTGGACAGCGATTTAGATATAATTTTTCTAAGTGCACAAGTTGACCGATCTCTTTTGGCAAGCAACATAGATTCAATCCTGTTAGGTTAAGTGAATTTTCTTTCTTTATAGAGGATATAAAAATTTTCTCGGATGCAATCATTCTGCTGGACTTTTCCTTTGGAGGGGCTCCATCACACCACGTCTTCAACCCACGCACAAATTCAAGAATATCTTGCAGAGTTTTGTGCTCCAATTCAAGGTGTTTGATGATCAAAGGTAGCGCGTTGTGCACATCAGTCACAACAATTCCATTCGAAAGAGATTGAAGAACGATTTTTTTATCAATAAGAGAGATTCTACGGGCCTCAAGAGTGTGATAAGCTTCTAAAGTTCCCCTACCCCTCTGATGGGCTTTCCATGCCTGATCTAAAAGACCTCTTTCATCACCATAGAAATGACCGCATAAATCCACCAACTTAGCTTCAATATGCGCAATTTTTAAAACAGATTGAATCGCTTTATTTTGGGTGAGTTCTCTATTTAGCTCACTAAGTTGCTGTTTAAGGGCATCTCTTTCAGAAATCGCAGTTTGCAATTTTTTTTTCAGGTCTGAATCTTTTGCTGAAGAAACTGAAGATTCTAAATCTTGATAGCGATTGAGTGAAAGACGCGCTTCTACTTCTTCTTTTCTCTCATTAAGCCTTGATTCTACCATTTTAGTTGCTTCTCGATAATTTTTGGGATCGCAGTTTTCACGGAGCAGCTTTAGGGTCGCTTGAATGGAATTGCAACGATCGTCTAAACCGGTAGAGATAAGGGAAAAATCAAAACCCCCTGAAGAAATCTTTAATATTGTCATAATATGACCATTTTAATTTATAATATTTAAAATATTTTACAATAAAATATTATTTAAATCTAACTTTTATAAATTTAATATCATTTTCACCCTCGGTATTCAGAAGTTACTGGTACTTAGGGGGTAATCAAAATGGAAGGGGCGAGGAGAATAAGAATTAAGTCGTTTAGAAAATAACGAGAAAGGACTGGCAATCTCATAAATTTCTGAATATCTATGGCTTAATGGAAGACAAGTCAAACGGCCTTCAAAAAAAATTATACTAAAATAATAGACCCAGTGCCGAATTATACCCAATGTGACTGAAAATTTGGATTTAAGACCGAGCCAAAGCCCCGGGATTGGCTCGGTCTTAAATCCAAATTTTCAGTCACATTGGGTTAAGCTTCATATCTATTGCTGATGCTTGAAAGTTGGGGAGTTTGCTAACGCTGAAGGAGGCAGATTTGCATCCGATCCCTCCCAGGTTACTACCAGGCGGGACGGATGCGAAGATGCCCATCAGCTTTAGGCTAAACTCCAACTTTCCTGTGGAAGCGGTATAGAAAGCTTCTTATTTCTTTTTGAGGCTTTTCTGAAGCACATGCAAGATCTTTGCTTGATAGATAATGATTGTGATGAGTCCAACAATCACAAGCGCTCCAAAAAGAAACATCGATGTACAAGCGGCTGATTTTCCGTACATCATCATTTTGCTGTCCTTTTCCATCATTGCAATAGGTTTTGCACTCTCTTGATTCTTCGCGACATTCTTGTCGATTTCAACCATCGCAATTTGTTGCGATCCCTCCAGACTATTCATCACGCTTATCTCATTAACGGCTGCATTTCCACGGCTGGCCATATTCAACTCCCGGTTGATTTCCTATTATCTCTTAGCTGCACGCTCCCTCTGAGCGTAGACTAAGTTTCAGATCATTTTCTTCATATAACACGATGCCTACATTCTTCCATCAATAAAAAATTTCAAGTTGCAAAATATGGCATTGTGCAATGTTTTGTCGATAACTCGACTTTTTTCATGCATTTTAAGAGAAAGCGACTTTAAAAATTCGCACTAACTGTGGTTGCAAACGTTACGGGCGCATCCAATTGAAATCGATGAAATACGAAGTCAAAATAAAGCGTTCTCAAATCGGCAAAAAACATTCAGCACCGCTCTTTTCCTAGAGGATTCAAAGAAGTCAAGCGCAGACTTTTTTCAGCTTTTTGCTCATTTGATGCTCAACGATTTAACGCCAAAGATTATCCTTTTGCACAAAAACTTGTTGCGGGCATTAGGACTCGATGCTAATTTGACGCCGTTAAAACACCCGATGAAAAGAATGTGGAAAGTTTGTTCATAACCTGATCAAACCGCAATGCAACCTATAGAGACTGAGAGAGTATGCTCACGAAAACACCTCAAGAAACTTGGTCTGAGTTTTTAGAATTCATCAGCGAGCACTGCTCTGCGACTGAATTTGAAAACTGGTTCGCTCCTGTTCACGTTCTCGAAAGCAGTGGAAATGAGATCATCCTTGAAGTTCCAAACATCTTCGTGAAAGAGTATCTTCTCGATAACTACAAAAAAGATCTCTGCTCTTTTCTTCCTTTAAAAGGATCTGGTGAACTCGATGTAACGTTTGTCATTCCTGAAGCGAAAAAAAAAGCAGCTCCCATTGAATCTGTGGCTCCTGCGCCCCCTACAAGCGCGCCGTCTGTCGATAACAACGCTACTGTTGCAGAAGTTAAGCTTAATCCCAATTATACCTTTGAAAATTTCATCGAAGGCCCTTCGAATCAATTCGTAAAGTCGGCAGCGATGGGCGTTGCAAGCCGGCCTTCTAAGTCCTACAATCCCTTATTTATTCACGGGGGTGTCGGCCTTGGAAAAACCCATTTGTTACATGCGATTGGGCACTATATCCACCAGCATAACAAAAAACTGCGCGTGCACTGTATCACGACAGAAGCGTTCATCAATGACCTCGTCGACCACTTGCGCAATAAATCGATCGACAAGATGAAGCGCTTTTATCGCTCTCTAGATGTCCTTATGGTCGACGACATCCAGTTTTTGCAAAACCGCCTCAACTTCGAAGAAGAATTCTGCAACACGTTTGAAAGTTTGATCAATCAAAGTAAGCAGATCATTATCACTTCAGATAAACCTCCTGGACAGCTCAAGCTCTCCGAGCGGATGATTGGACGGATGGAATGGGGACTTGTCGCGAATGTGGGCGTTCCCGATCTTGAAACGCGCGTTGCAATCTTGCAACATAAAGCGGAGCAAAAAGGTTTCCGAATACCGCATAAAGTTGCCTTCTTCATCGCTGAGCACATCTTCAATAACGTGCGCCAGCTCGAAGGAGCGATCAATCGTTTAGGTGCTTATTGCCGGTTAATGGGGCTCGATGTAACAGAAGAAGCCGTCGAAAAAACGTTAAGCGAATTGTTTCAGTATGCACCTCATAAAAAGATTAGCGTTGAAAACATCCTCAAAAGCGTTGCGACCATCTTCGGCGTCCGCGTCAGCGATTTAAAAAGCGGCTCCCGCACAAAAGATGTCGCTTTCCCGCGCCAGGTGGCGATGTATCTCGCCAAAGAAATGATCAACGACTCTCTCATGCGCCTCTCTTCCGCTTTTGGAGGAAAGACGCACTCCACTCTTCTCCACGCTTGGAAAAAAATCGCAGGTCAAGTCGAAAAAGATGAAACGCTCCGACGCCAGATCGACATGGCCCGCCGCAACATCGAAGCCTAATTTTTATAATAACAAAGACATGGTAGAAATCACACTTCAACTGTCTCTATAAACCTGAGTTTTGAGTTCCTTTCATAGAGACTTACTGCATCTTTCGGCCAAATTTTGCACATTTTGGCACGTCCATAGGTGCTTTCAGCTTTTGAACGTGCCAAAATATACAAAATTTGTCTCGAAATCTACAGTATCATAAAACCAACCCAAAACTCAGGTTATAAATAATTTAATATGACAGATTGCTTGGATTTTTCATCTCTGGTATAAGAAGGGATCGATACCAGATCTATTATAGAGGTCCTATGTTCAAGAAGCTTGGAAAAAACCCGCAAGAGCCAGAGATTCCCCAAGCGCCACACCCTTTCCCTGACCTTGCCGACCGTCCGCATAATCCTTTCACGACCGACCTCATGAACACGATTGATCCATCGCCCTATAATGTAGACGATGAAGAACCTGAGACAGTGATCGCAGAGGGCGTCTCTATTTCGGGAAAACTTTCATTTAAAAAATTAATTCGCATCGATGGCTCCTTTGAGGGTGAGCTCGCCTCAGAAGGAAAGATCATTATCGGTCCGACGGGATGTGTCAAAGCCAATATCGATCTTGAAGAAGCTTTTATCTCGGGCAAAGTCATCGGTAATATTTCAGTGAAAAAGCGTCTCGTGCTGCGCGGTCGCGCTGAGATACGGGGCGATATTATTGCGCCGCTCATCAGCGTCGATGAAGGTGTTTCTCTCTTAGGAATGCTGACGATTGCACAGCCAGCTGAACCAATCGTTGACGCGTTTGATGACCATTATTATAGCGATAATTAAGTTTCTGAGACCACAAATGCTAATGCATCGATTTGCGTAGGAAAAAAGAGCTTGAGTTCTTTTCCCGCTGAACGAAAGAGGGTGTCGTTTTGTTCCAAGGCAATGAGAAGCACCCTCCGATCACAAAGACTGTCTCCTCTTTGCTTACGTCCTTCTACGCGGTAGCTAAATTCCCCTTGAGTCATAAAATGGGAATGGTCAAATCTTCTTCTCAAAACAGAGAGCGTGGATAGATTAAATATCTTGCCGATCTCTTGAGAGAGTAATTGCTGCGGATCAAAACCTATTTTCTGCTGTCTCCAAAAGGAAATGGGGAGAGGGATGAGGATTTCGGGGAGAAGGTATTGAGCTTCAAGCCATTGATAAGCCATGAGAGACGCAACGGCGGTCACAGCCTTTTTATTTCCTTGATCGATTTCTCTAAGTAGCGTGTGCGCGGGCCCCATCTGTTCGCAAGCTGCCAATTGATGGTGGATAACCACTTTGCGATGGATACATTTTTCACACCGCCCCTTGTGCAGCTCGTAAAAGCAAGTACGACATCTTCCCTCCCTTTCAACAAGAGAAAGCTGTTCAAGGCAAATAGAACAAAATAGCGGTCCCCGAATAGAGAGCTCTTTGTGACAATGCATGCAAAGCAAGGGATAAAGCAGACGCAGCAATGCGTCTGCTCCTTTTTGTAAAATCAGCCGCCGCATGGTGCGAGATAAATCGTCATCTGCTGCATGGCACTACCTTCAGGATTTTTTCCAACGATATTCAGATGAAGAGTTGTCTCAACGCCGAACCATCCCTCAGGTACCTCGAGTATCCCTGTAAAAGGATTCACTGAAAGATTCAAGTTAGATACTTGTCCCTCAATTGATACATGGCTTAAGCAGTAACTGAGTGGCTCTCCATAAGAATCAAAGTACGGTGATAGATCGAAATGTAAACTATTGGGACCGCAATTTGTGCTGTTAGCAAAAATTGTTTGGTCTTCAATCGTGCCCACCGCTTCAGGAGCATGAGAACAATTACAATCGCAGGCATGAGAAATGTGGCAAGTCAATAAGGAAAAGACAAGGAATCCAAGCTTCTTCATCATAAAATCTCCTTTTAAAATTGTAATCCGTAACGCGGCTTGTCTAGCGTACCACGAATCGTTAATGTCAACGGTTCTGTGATCTTAAGCACAACGTCTTGCCGCATTTTCAGATCAATAGATATTTTACCGTCTAAGCCGATAAAGGAAAGATTTTTTTGAGGAGCGAGATAAAACTCGGAGCGATCTCCTTCACTAAAGGCGTTATCAAGGGAGATTAAATAGAACTTATCTCCGTGCAGTTCCATTTGAATCTCTCCTTGTATTGGAGTTAGAATGCCCAGATCTAGTCCAAGCTTTTTAAGCATCTCAATGGGAGTGTCGAACAGGGAGACTTCTTTTTTGAATTGATTGGCAAAGGTTAGATGCGCTGATCCCTGTAGACTTTCTGTCTTTCCTAACTGTCCGCAAACATCGGTTAGCGTGAAATCTTTAATCAAAAAGGGCTTTAGCTCTCCTCTTTCTTCTTCGACTTTTTCCAGAAGGCTAGGGCGCAATCCTTGGATTAAAACGTGGGGGATGTTGAGATTCCATGCCTCCGCTTTAACGATCTCGATTTTTTTTACCTGAACGGATCCTGCAGGATCTTCGATTCTCAAATGGGATAAGCAAATGCGGTCAGGGTAGGCTTCCATCTCTGCATGCATGCGGTGCAAGCGGTGCCCGAGCACCTCAAAGTCTTTGCCTGACAAAATGCCATTTGCAACAAATCCTTTCTTGAATTCATTCCAGAGAACTAAATCGCCTTGCCAGTGATAGCCCTTGCCAAACTTGAGATTTTGAAGTTCTTCGCGAACAGTTTTAGGAAGCAACGGACAAAATGCATTCCCATCGAGTTGCACATCCCCCGTTAAAACGGTGGCGTGAGAAACGCTTCGGTGTCCGCTTTTGGCAAGCGCGCAACTCAGGCCGTAGAAGCTCCCTTCGACGCTTTCTAGCGTGGCTTGCGTCTGTTTGGTTTTGAAATGGATTTTCAACCCTCCCGCCTTGGGATTGTCGAAAAGTTTAAGCATGCCATAAGGCTCTTTTGCTAGATGAACCTGAAGCGACGCCCAAAAAGGCTCTTGTTCGAGTAGCGCTTTGGCTTTGGCTGTAAAAATGTCTTTCTCATAGCGCAGTTGCAACTGCTCAAAGGGCAGGCTCTTTCCGTCTAAACCATAGCGGCCAGGCGATAGGTTTCCCTGAAAGAGGCAAGAAGCGTTTGTCCGACTAAAATCTCCGTTTCCCTCTAAATTTCCTTCCCATTGAATTTCTTGGATCCATGCAGGAGCAATCTTAGCATCGATCGCGTGGCCAATCAAAGCGGGAGATAAAGAAAACTGCATCTGTTCTAAAGAAAAATCCTCGCCTCTTTGGCTGCACTTGCCAATCTCGACTTCGGCAACAGAAGTTCCACTGATTTTATGCTTAATCTGTGCATCAAGTCCTCTACAGGCAATACCTCTCTTTTTGTCGTAAGAAAACTTCATCGCCTTACGTGTGCTCATCGCAAGGGGAAGTGGAGAATGAAGATCGACAAGAAACTTAGCTTCTCCTTCGATACGCAGCGGCTCATTTGCGTCAGAAAAATCTCCTTTAAGTGCGGCTGCAGCGACAAAAGTTCCTTTGGGCAAGAATGGGGGTTTTGAATCGAATTTAAAAAAGGACAAATCCCCTTTTATCGATTCGATTGCACAAGCAAACTGTTTCTCGTCTATTTTGATAAATCCGCTTCCTTTCATCAAAAGGCCCTTTAAATTTCCTTCAAACTTAGAGCAAGAAATTCTTCCTGCATCAAAAGCAAGGACACCGTTTGCCGAAAGGTTATCCACAGCCAAGTGCTCAATACGGAGGTCTTTTCCATTTTTTTTCCCCCTTAAGCAAAAGGAAGAAAGAGGCTTTCCTTTTACTCTCAAATCGTTGCTTTCAGCCTGGAAGACAAATCCCTTTGTCATGTCACTGGATGACACTCGGGCTTTTAAAGTTCCTTCGGGCTTCCAGTCTTTCAAATCTTTGACAGGAAATGCTTTCGAGAGAAATCCCGCATCGATTAGAAAAGCGGCTTGCGATGGCATGTCCTTACATTTGAAAACCGGCTCCATCTCAAATTCCGTTAAGCAAAGAGTGGGATTTAAAGCGCAATGCCGAATGTGGAGAAGAGTCCCTCCGAAATGCGTCGTGTGAGACAACATCTCCACAGTCCAGCCCGATGCGGTCTGAGCTGCTTTTCCTTCAAGGCAAGCAAACTCTTTATTTCCATGCAGCACCTTCAAAGAAAAATCCAAAGCTTTTTTCTCATCGAGAAGTACGGACATCTTCGGAAGTTCGACAGTAAAGGATTTTCCGTTTCTAAACCTCCACGCTCCTTGTGCATTTTCTATACACAATTTCCTGGATTCTCCATCAAAAGCCACATCGCAATGCGCTTCTTCGATCGAGGTTTCCTCGTTCACAGGCAGTGATAAATTGTGAAAATGCCCGGTAAGCTTCCATGGCGCTTCACCCTTTTTTTCGAGTTTCGCCATGCCATCGATTCCTGTTACTGTATAGCAATCTAGCTTGAGTTGCGCTTGACTAATAGGAATTTCCCCCTGCCATTTTTTCGACAGGGTGTCGTAAGAAAATTGTGCCGTTCTTCCTTTCAGCTCGGGCAGATAGAATTGGGCGAGGGGGTGATACCCGCGCAGTTCTTCCCCCCACAGTTTAACGTCTGCATGCATAGGTGAAAAAGAGGCTTCACAGCTGACATTGCCCGAAACGCTTAAGTCACCGTTTAAAAACGATGCAAATTTTCCATAGCTTTTTTCAGTGAGTTTTTCGGCAAACAGTTTTCCTTCTTTGAAACGGAATGCGGGAACGTGTCCCGCAAACAGGTCCACCGGGGTTGGTATTGAAGTAAGCGTAAAAGCGGCATTGCCGCGGATTCCTTCTTCTGCAACCGTTCCCCCTCCCTCCAGATAAAAAGCGTCGCCTTTTCTTTGAATAGCCATTTGTAAAGAAACAGGTAAACTCTGAGACAAGAACTCTTTTCCATCCCCGCTCACGTGCAAGTCAGCAAAATGATCCGCATCAGAACCTAAAAGGGTAATCACCCCCTTCAATCCTTTCCACTCGGCGCTTAAAGAAGAAGGAAGTAAGGTCCCTTTCTCAAAAGTCACATCGGCAGATAAGTGTTTTGCATGAAAGGCAGGCTCCAGATACTCTCCTTCCTTAATATGCAGACGGACGTCTTCAAGCGTCCATTTTTGACCTGCACTAAACGCGCAACTCCCCTCGATAAGCTCTGAAAATAAGGTGACTTGCTCTTGAGGAAAAGACCAGCGCATTTTATCCAATATGCAATTTTCAAAAGCGATGGATTGCCATCCCTCTTTGTAAAGAAGCATCGCTTCTGCCATTGCAACCCCTCCAGTGCACTCCCCTGGAAGGCCGACAAAGGCGCGAAGAAAATCGATGTGGTCGAAGCGAGCATTTTCTACTTTGGCATGCAAAGCGAAAGAAGCATCCTCATGGCTACACAGCGAAAAAACAGAATGCATCTGATTGCCGCGCAAAGAACCCAGGACAAAATCGACTTCAGACCAAAAAGTAGAATTTTCCTGAACCCCGCCTTTGCCTAGCAGACTGAAGTCCACCTTGCGCTTCTCCTGGAGCAGAGTGCCGTTGAGAATGAGCTGAGGTTCTTTTTGCGGCTGGAAACATAGAGTCCCGTTCAGATTTTTTACCCCAAATGTGTGCTCGAAAAGGGGCGCGCTGAAAAAGCATTCGCCCCCGCTCAAGACAAGCGAGGCAGAAAATCTATCCCAGAAAAAAACTTGTCTTTCTTCCGCAGGAAAAGAAAAGGATCCCTGCAGCTCATTGCAATCTAAAATGACCCCCATTTTGGAGCTGGAGAGCGCGATCTCTTTCGCGATTCCATGGAAATGCAATTCATCAAGGGTAAAATCAGGTCCTAAAGAGACCATGCCTTCTAGTTCTATTTCGCCACAGGCCCGCTCCCACTGCGCTTTTCTATCCGCAAAGATCAGTCCAGCAAGAGGCATCAAGCGCTCCAGCTCCTTCTCTTTGAGCTTAAATCCGACCTGCAGCCTATTTCCTTCTCGTCCAATTTCCGCAGAAAACATTGGCTTTGTTAACAAATGGGGATCATGCGAGAATTTTAGAGATCCAATCTGGTTTTCCCCACCCCCAGGATCCATAGAAAAATAGAAATCAGAAGAAGGAAGCTGAAGAACGCCATTCTTTACAGTCCAACGCGGTTGAAAGAATCGAGAGCGATAGAGAAATCCCAAAGAAGCCGAAGGCGCAGAGTCCGATGATTTTAAAGAGAATTGAGGATGGATCACCTCTATAATCGGAGTGAACCGGGCTTTAAAAAAATTTCCCGAAAACCTTATTGCGATCCGATCGATGAGGCATGCGACACCCGGATTGTCGATATGCAACCCTGAAAGAACAATCTTTCCTCCCTCCCATTGCAATTGCTCATAGGCGACGGCCCTTCCCTCTTGGCTTGAAATGGCTCTCTTGAGTATCATTTTGCAGCCAAAGAGCAAAAGAGGTTGGTGAAAGAGGAGGAGGCCTGCGCATGTAATACCCGCGAAGAGCCACTTTTTTTTGAACCGCTTAGTCTGTGTCATTGAAAGAATGTTATAACGCAAAAAACAGTAAAAAATCAATAATTTCAAATCACTTATGGAAAGACAAATCTATTCTTCGACTAGTGAAGAACATGGAATCGCTGCCCTTAAAGACAGCGATAGGTTTATCTATAGTGTAGGCGTGTCCACAGGAGGAATTGCTGAAGCTCGTATGGCAAAGACCTCTGCAACCCGAAAAATCATCGCAACAACTCTTGATCGGGAGGGCGCAAAATTTGCAGAAAAGCAATGGAAGGATGCAGGGCTTCTCGATCAAATCGCCATCAAGATCGAAGATGTTTCAGCTCCTCTCCCCTATCCCCATGAGCATTTCGATTTTATTTATGCGCGTCTCGTTCTTCACTATCTTCCCAAACCCAGTCTGAAACGCGCACTCGAAGAGCTTTACCGCATTTTAAAAAAAGAGGGAAGGCTATTTGTCGTCGTCCGTTCTGATGAATCTTTGGAAATTAAGAAAAACTCAATCTTTGATCCGTCAACCGGAATGACCACCTATACGTCTCAGGGCCATTCGTATAGTCGATATTTTCATACGCCGGAGTCGATTCAAGCTTACCTCGTCGCTTCAGGATTTCAGATCCAACATGTAAAAATATACGAGGAACAGCTCTGTACCGATTTTCACCGCACATTGCCTTCAGAGCAAATCGACGTGCTCATTGAAGTGCTTGCTACAAAATCATTTTGAAATTATACCCAATTGGCAATGGGAGGTATTTTATGTTGAAACGCTGTCTGATGGTTGGGATTTTAAGTCTTACATTTCTCTCCGCGGAAGAGAGAACCTACACATTTCCCCATAATGAAATCCAACAATTTTCGATGCATGGCAACTTCCAAAAAGGTCTTGCCACAAAAGCGATGGGCTCAGATTCCTTTGAGATCTGGAGGTCGAGTCTCTCCGTGGGATCAAAGACTCCAAGGCATTGTCATGAGACCCAAGAAGTTTTCATCCTTCTCAAAGGAGAAATGTTAGCGATTATTGGAGACAAGGAAGTGCGCTGCGTAGCGCCCTCCACATTGATCTGCCCAGCGAACATTCCCCATCAACTCATCAATGTGGGACAAGAGCCGACCGATCAGATTCTTGTTCTCGGGATCGACTCCAAGATTTTTGACATGGATGGCAAAGAAATGCAGTTGCCTTGGCGTTGAGTCGCATGATTACTCATGCAAAAAAGATGGCGATTAAGAATTTAGTGAGAATAGCGCCTCCAATTGATCTGGGTGCGCCAAGCTGGCAACAGCGTAAAGCGGTTTAGACTTAATTCTATCCTCTGTTAAATAATTTTTAGCCCAAAAGCGCATTCCTACTTTAGATTTTCTGTGCTCATCTAAAAATTGATGCATGCTTCGAAGAGTTGAGCCATGGCCGCTTTTAACTTCAATGGGGAGAATTTCCTGTTTAAAATCATAAACGTAGTCGATCTCAGACTGGGCGCTTGCGGATTCTCTTTTCCAAAAATAAAGTTCGTTCTTCGATTTAGGAGATGAATACGCGAGAAGTTCTTGGCCAATAAAAGCTTCTACCACTGCACCTCTATTGGCTAGGCTTTTATCGGGATTTAGAAACCAGGCTGGTAGGTCAAGTCCCAAAAGATTCTGAGCAATACCTACATCAAGAAAAATGATCTTAAACCAATTAAGGTTCACTTCGGAACCTAGAGGCAACCCGTTACCCGAGGTATGGGTAATTTGATGAATCACATTGGCCCTGCGCAAGAGATCGATGCAGGGAGCCAGTTCCCTTTTTTTATACTCACCATGAATTTCAGAATATTTAAACTGATTTCCAAGGAAATGAGGAATCTGATTAAAAAGAATATCTAAATAGTTTAACTGATGTCTTTTCGCATACTTGGGAAAATCGTGACGATAGGTCTCAGCAAGTCCTTTTTGCGCCTCATAGCTCGCCCGAGGATCTTTAGTTTCAACCCAAGCCCTGACAGCCTCAGGCATTCCTCCAATTGCAAGATAGTGGCCCAAAAGATCGAGAAGCTTGTTATGGAGAATATCTGATAATGGCTCTTCTCTCAAAATAGCCGCGATAAATTGGGCATTGTCTGTGGCTGCAAGAAATTCCATGAATGAGAGAGGATAAACGTAGAGCATGTTCACTCGTCCCACAGGCATGCCTACTTTTTCAACAGCAAAATCCACTAGAGAACCTGCAGCGATGACGTGCAAATCGGGCATCAATTCATAGAAATAGCGCAAAGCTAAAATTGCTTGAGGAGCGGCCTGCACTTCATCGAGAAAAAGAAGTGTTTTGCTCGGCGTGATGCTCATATTTGTTAAAAGTCCTAGTTCCCAGAGAATCCTTTCTGGCTGCAAATCTTTTTCAAAGATCGTCTTGGCCTCGGGGGTAAGCTCAAAATTTATCTCCACTAGCGATTCGAAATGCTTGCTCAATTGCCTGACTGAATAAGTTTTCCCAATTTGTCTAGCGCCTTTAAGCAACAAGGGCTTGCGCTTTCTTTCTTCTTTCCAAGCCATTAAATGCCAGTCGATTAGTCTTTTCATGCTCATAAATCAAACCAAAATCCTTATCCTTATGTTTAAAATATAAACCAAAAACTGAATTTAATGTCTAAAATATAAACCAAAAAAGACAAGAAAAGGGTATACCCAAATGCATTCAAAAGTTGGGAATTTAGCAAGAAGGCCGCGCAAATTTTTGTGTCTGGAGTGAGTGACCATTGCCCAGGAGGCAAGGCATGAATGAAGACCAAAAATTTACCGCGAAGCCGACGTAGCCAAAAACCAACTCTTGAATGCATTTGGGTGTAGATAAATATTTTTTTAACCTGAGTTTTGGGTTAGTTTTATGGAGAATTGCTGTAGATTTCGAGACAAAATGTGCAAAATTGGCTGAAAGATGCAGTAAGTCTCTATGAAAGGAACTCAAAACTTAGGTTTTTTAACGTTTTTCGTGGAGGATGTGGATGATCTTATTCCAATTTTTCTGGATGAGCGCGCTCAAGACCACGATACCTATACCGACTCCGCTGAGAACGAAGGGGAATGAGGCTGAGCTTGCAAAGCGATGATAACCGATGTCGAAAAGATAGATGAGAATTCCGACCACACCATAGACTAAAAATACCCTGCGATGCAAGAACGGAGATGCGATGATGAATAACGCATTGAAGACGCAGTACATCGCGCTTTGGTACCAGTTGGGATCATTGACGACACTAAAACCCACCCAAAGGATAGTCGCTCCAAAGAAGTAACCCCAAAACGCAAATCTTTCTTTGTGTTTTCTGTCGAGCAGAAATGCATTCACACAGAAGAGGAGACCTAAAATAATGCAAAGGACTGTACGGATGTACCACACATGGGCGTAATAATGGGAGTCGCTCGACTTCAATGAAGAAAAGAGGGGGGCGGCATCCATGGCCATGAACCAGATCGCCAAATAAAACAAGACTGTTAGGAAGGGAAATTTGATAAAATGCAAAGTAGCTAAAACAACGAGAATCGTGGCGATTTCTAAAGCGAACCACCCATTGCTTACCCATAAGGAAAGGTCAGTGTAAATTCCCGGGCTATGTCCCGGCCACCACCCCATCACGCTTTGAAACGTATAAGCAATGAGGGGAACCATTGAAACGCCGAGAAAAATCCCCAGTCCACCCAGCAGCTCTCTTTTTTTGAATTTCCAAAAGTAAAAGCCTGTTGCATAGAAACCAATGGCGTAAAGAAGTGCAATCAGAAGCAAGTTGCGGATGCCGTATACGTCGGAACGGGAGGCCATGAACCAAGCTAAAGCAAAGCAGGCGATCAAAGTGCCGAGAAAATAGAAGACATGGATAATTTTAAAGCCCGCTTTTACAGAATGTTCTTTTCGCAGCGCTTCCCAGAGACTAACGGCATCGGTTTTGCGGATTTTAACGCGCTTGGCTGCATCTAACAATTCTTCTTTAGAAATGCTTTTTTTGTGCTCGCTCATCAGCTGACCTCTCCTGCATTCATCACTTAGATATAGGGGTGGCGTGATTTTAGGGCAAGAATCACAGGACGAGTTGGAGATACTCCTCTTTTTTTAAGAGAGTATCCATTTCTTGGGGTTTGAGTAACTTGATTTTAAAGAGCCAACCATCCGCTTCAGCAGAAGCGTTGATGAGATGGATGAAATCGATAAGCTTCTGGTTGATTTCAACAATTTCTCCTGAAACAGGTGAGTAAATGTCTGCTGCTGCTTTTGTCGATTCAAGAACAGCTACCTCCTCTCCAGCTTTAACAGTTTTGCCAACGGCTGGAAGCTCGACGTACACGACTTGGCCTAGTTCTTTTTGAGCATGATCTGTGATACCGACAATACCAATGCCGCCTTCGGCTTCGATCCATTCATGCGAATCTGTAAATCTCATCGTTGCAACTCCTATTTTGTGAATTTAAAACTTGCCCAAAGACGCGGATGTTGCTCGATGGAAAAATGCTGAGAGCTTAGCGCAAAGTGCTGCGGGTAGCCTCGGTAGCGGTGAATCCGATAAGTAAAGCCGATCCTTTCAAAGGAAGAAGGATCAAATCCGTGTAGGCATTGTGCGGGAATAAAGATCTGCATTTCATAATCTTTTTTGCCCATTTCAACGATGACTTGCAGATCAGCTGAATCGCAAAGAGGATGTGTGTCTTCCGTGCGAAAGTGTGTGATCTCCTGAGCTGTAATTCCCTGAACAGGTTGCGGTAGAAAAACAAATTGGTGGCAAAAACGCGTAGCGAAGCCAGCAGTTTTTAGATCCCGCGTGTCAAAAAAGAGCTCGATAGCATCTCCTTCTGCAAAGCGAGGGTAAGAGGCTTCTTCGAAGGGCTTATCGACAAAAACTGCTGCAAAAATACCCGCTTCGCTCCATGCTAGCGACACTTCTGCAAAACGTTCTTCTGCAAGCCATTCTGAAGTAGGGATAAGGGAATAGTTGCGCCGCAGGGATTTGGAAGAAGGATGTATTTTGGAATACTTGAGTTCACCTTCTAACGTAAAAAACTCTAAAGGATTTAGCGATGGTAATTTTTCAAAGACCTCAAGGTTCATCGACTTTCCTCTGCAATCATTGAGGAAATATCAATTGCTTTTTTCTGATGAATTTTTTCAAGGATTTGCAACATCATATCGCGCTTTGTATCAAAGGAAAGAATCTGGTGTCCTTGTTCTACATTCTGAAGCGGCGCTGATTGGGAAAAACCTTTTTCTTGAACGACATAGAAGGCTAAGGCCCCCCGTTCACCCATTTTGACCGATGACCACTCCCCAGATTCCATTGTAAACAACCCCTCTTTAGAAAATGAAACTTCCGTGCAACGCTCAATCATCTTCTCTCTGCGTTCCAGAAGCCATTGGGAAGAAAGGCTCTCTTCCGTTCCTTCTGTTTTTAGCCAAGCGGAATGGGTAGGGTTAGTTTTAAGTGCTTTTTGAGCCTCTTGCATAAAGGAAAAAAGGCGTGCATTGCTATAGAAGTTCAAGGGAAGCTCCCCTTCTTTTCCTGGAAGAAAACCATAGTAAGTGCGATAGCTCTCTTCGATCGATTTGAGTAAGTCGGCAAAAAGGTATCTTCCCACTTGATCTTTCACCTCTTTGAAAGGTTTCCACTCCCCACTGCTCAATTGGAAATATTTCACATCTTTTTTGCGCATCTCGGGATAAGCCTCTTCTAGTTTTCTATCGAGGAGTCGATCGAGTGTACCATCTGTCGACGCCTCTGCAAAGGTGAGGATTTTCTTACTCTGATTTCTTTGAAGTACTTGGATTCTGTAAAAATACTCTCCACCTGTGGAATAAAAATTGAGCTTTTCAGACGCAACGTTGGGTACTTCTTCTTTCAAAGAAGCATTTTCAAGCAAAGCGATAAGCTCAGGAGTTTCTTTGAGACCTGGGATGGGAAATAGCGTGCCGCGCAATTTCAGCCCGATAAATGAAGTTTCCGTAGAAGCCAAGTCCAAGGCTTGCTGAATTTTTTCCGGCTGCTGTTCGACCATTTTTTGGCGGGCAAACTGATCAATCTTGCCGCGTACTTTTTCATCCAATTGGCTCAAAGCGGCAATACGGGCTTGTGAAGTCTGCGCTTTGATGCTCGCGACTTCAGGAAAGTTTTTCTTCAGAATTTCCCAATGGACATCTAAAGCTTCCCAATCCCACGTTTCTTTGACGCTGATTGCTCTGCAAAGATCCTCTTTATTGATCGCTTTCCATGCGAGTTCAACCTGACGCTCGACAAATTCCGGGGCTTTTCTTTCGATTTGTTCGAGTGCAGCGATTTGGTGCGGCAAGCGCAAATCAGTACGGAGACGGGCAGGGTCTGGCGAAATTCCTTCTAAATAACACTGGAATTTTAACATGGAGCGGAAGTCTGAAAATTGAAGGAAAGCCGGAAGTTGATAAAGCGCAACTTGCACATTTTCCTTTGCGAAATGGTTGAATTGATTGTATGCAAGGGGATCAATCAACACACTCTCACTGCCATCATTAAAAAGCCTGCGAAAAAGCATGACTTTTTTCCAGCTATTGATCAATCTCGGCTCATCAAATCCCAGCATTCTCATTTTCATTTGGTAATAGCGCTCTACTTCTTCAGTCGAGAGCTTCGATTCTCTGGCAAACTGTTGATAGCCATTGCAAATGTTCTGAAAAAGATCTGCTCGTACCTCTTCGATTTTTACCTCATAGCCTTTTTCTTCCGCAATCTGGGCAGAGTTTAAAATGAATTGCGCGACTAATGAGACAAACCTTGGGCCAAACCAATCGCCCATCGATTTAAAGCCAAAAAGACTCAAATCGGAATGCGCGAGCTGTGGATCTGAAGCAAGTCCCAATTGGTTTTGCTGCATGGTCAAAATTTGTCTTAAGACATCTGGAGGTACCATCGCTTGATCGACATAAAGTTGGCACATGAGACCAAAATTTTGAATCGTAGGCTGATCACTCTTAGCTTTCAACATGCGAAATTTTTCGAGCAAAGCGGGCGTGTAGCGCGCCCACGCCCCTTCGGCGCTTACTTGAGAAGAGCGGGGATGAGCATAGGAGCGAAATTGATGAATCTTTTTTACCCTTTGGTCAAGATCAGACTTCAACTCATCAAAATAACGTTTTGCGAGAATCACTCCAAGTCCTGTCGAAAGGAAATCTTTTTCTACAACGCCATCGTTGAAGAAGTTCGGCATGCTCCCCTTCTCACGAGAGGAATGATCAAAAGGAGAACTTTCTATAAGGGCGGTTAGCGCAGCCAACTCATGCTGCATTAATGGCTTCCCACAAACCCCTCGTCCAATTTCCTTGTCCGGAATGACGTCAGGCTGTCCCATGCTGCCATAAGTTCCAAAGAAGCAGAAGGACACAACGACTGCACCCGTGATGACAAAGAAAAAATACTTCTGATATTTGCGCAAGAAGTTCAACATCGATTCCCCCTCGTAAATTGACGATGATACAAGGAAAAGCAGAATTTCTAAAATAGAAAAAAAACTATGTAACTGAAAAGCAATCAAAGCAAAGACGCCAAGATTTTTATTTGCAGAGCTCTAGTAAGCTTTAGCGTAAATTACACGACGCGAGGTTTGTCTGCCTGTGAAAGGGCAACTCCCCTCTTCCTCAGGAGAATCGAGGGGGATACACCGAATTGTGACTCCGAGATCTTTTTTAATCAGTTCTTCCGTCGGAGTGTCCTCGCTCCAATAGCAGGAAGCAAATCCGCCATGGATCTCGGGATTTTCCCCATTTTTTGGGGTAAAATAGGCGTAAAACTCTTCTTTGGTGTCGATCTTTTTAATATGGGCATCCCTAAATTTTTTTGCGCGATCAAATAGATTCTGTTGGATGTCCTCGAGCTGATCGATGATGGTTGAGACGAGTTCTTCGCGCGATTGATGGGTGAAGTCTCGGTGTCCCCGATCGCGCCTTGCTATGGGCAATCGATTCGCTGCGATATCTCGAGGGCCGACTTCAATCCGCATAGGGACGCCTTTTTTTACCCAAGACCAAAGCTTATCACCCCCCCGCATTTCCCTATCATCAACGATCACGTTTAAAGGCCGTCCTTCATAGTTCACGTGTCGCAACTCTCCTGCTAAGGAATGGCAATAGCTGAGGACATCTTTTTTTGTCTCTTCCTTATGGATAACAGGCAAAATGACGATGTGAGATGTGGCGACCCGCGGAGGCACAATCAAACCATCATCATCGCTGTGGGCCATGACCATTGCACCGATGAGACGTGTTGTCGCTCCCCAAGAAGTGGTCCATGCGTGACGCACTTCGCCATCGATATCGCGAAATTTGATATCGGACGCTTTGGCAAAGTTCTGCCCGAGAAAATGGGAGGTTCCTCCTTGGAGAGCTTTTCTGTCCTGCATCATCATTTCAATCGTATAAGTATTGACCGCTCCAGGAAATCTTTCTGAGGGTGTTTTCTCTCCTTTAATGACAGGAAGAGCGAGGTACTTTTCGGCAAAATGTGCATAAGTTTCTAGCATACGCAGAGTCTCCTCCCTAGCCTCTGCTTCTGTCGCATGTGCTGTATGTCCTTCTTGCCAGAGGAACTCGGTTGTGCGCAAGAACATACGCGTACGCATCTCCCAGCGCACGACATTGGCCCATTGGTTAATCAGAATGGGCAAGTCGCGATAAGATTCTACCCACTTAGCATACATAGCTCCAATGATTGTCTCCGAAGTGGGCCGAACGATGAGGGGTTCTTCTAACTCTCCTGCAGGAACTAATTTCCCATCTTTCCCTTTTTCAAGGCGATGATGGGTGACAACAGCGCATTCTTTTGCAAAGCCTTCGACATGTGTTGCTTCCTTTTCAAGAAAGCTTAAAGGGATGAAGAGCGGAAAATAGGCGTTGACATGGCCGGAAGCTTTAAACATTCCATCGAGGATACGTTGCATGTTTTCCCAAATCCCATAACCCCAAGGCTTAATAACCATGCAGCCGCGCACAGGAGAATGTTCAGCAATGTCGCTCGCTTTAATCACGGCCTGAAACCATTCGGGATAGTTTTCATCACGTGTGGGCTGAATGGCTGTTTGCGGCTTATTGCTCATCTCAATCTCCTACTTGTTGAGATGAATAAGATAGCGAGGCTTGGGTTAAATGTGTAGCTAAAGCTAATCGAAGGTTCTTCTTCGCTAAGCTCACCTGATCAAAAGAAGCAGTCTGACCAAGGATAGGGCACGTATGGGCTTGCATCGCTTCTCCCACCTGGGTTCCTTGGCGAAGAATGAGAGAAAGATAGTCGGGAGGGGGCATAATAAGTGCAATCGTCCCTTGGTGCAAAAATCCTTTTTTTGTTTTTCTTTGAGCGGCCCCCGCCACCTTTTTTCCCTCCCACATGACATCGTATTTGGTAGGTTTTGCCATGCAAAAATGAGCACAGTCGGAATCCCAGGGAGAAAAATCTATGGAGGTTAGGAAAAGGGGCGGTTGATCTTTTAAAAAGTCCTTAATGGCTGCAAGTACGGCATTATTCACAAAAGCGTAATTGTCTAAGGTGCTAGTCGAAAATTCGGGGCACTGTGCTGGGACCATAACGGAAAAGGCCATATCCCAAATGTGAAAAATGATGCCCCCACCCGTGGGTCGACGCGCAAGGCTTAAGGACTTTTCTTTCGCCTTGTCCAAATTCAGAAGCTTGGCCGGGTCGATGAAATATCCGTATGTTGCACAATCACCTTCCCACTCATAGAGATGGAGAACGGGTTTCGTGAAACGCTCTGCCTTTTCAAGGAGTTCAGCATCGAAGCGCATATTTTCTTCTGCACTCTGCTTTCCCGTATCTAGGATTTCCCAACCTGTCATCTAAATCCGACAATTCATTTTTTAAAAAACGATTATAGCAAACAAAATCCGCGCGCTCAACTGCAATTCGCAAAGAATTCAGATTTAATAACTTAGGAATTAACGAATGATTTATTATTATTTAATTGAGGGATTTGCCAAAAAATGAACATCCGCATACAATGCACTATGAGGGTAACCCTCACGAGGAGACTGCATGTTTGATAAATTTACTAATCGCGCTAAGCAAGTCATTAAGCTCGCTAAAAAAGAAGCCCAACGCCTTAATCATAACTACTTAGGCACCGAGCACGTTTTGCTCGGGCTTCTCAAGTTGGGTCAGGGGATCGCCGTGAATGTGCTCCGCAACTTTAATCTCGATTACGATATCATTCGCGCCGAGATTGAACGTTTGGTCGGCTTTGGCCCTGAAATCCAGGTCTATGGAGATCCCGCTCTAACGGGAAAAGTAAAAAAAGCCTTTGAGTTTGCCAATGAAGAGGCTGCGGCATTGAATCATAATTATGTCGGAACAGAACATTTACTCCTCGCCTTACTTCGTCAATCCGACGGTGTGGCCGCCCAAGTATTAGAAAACCTGAACATCAGCCTCAAGGATATCCGCAAAGAAATTCTGAAAGAGCTGGAGACATTCAACCTCCAACTGCCACCGATGGGCACATCTCCTCAGGGACCGACTGCCGGCCCTTCTTCCAAATCAGAGCGGGCCGGAGGAATTTCAGGCGAAAAAATGCCTGCGTTAAAAGCCTATGGTCACGATCTCACTGAACTTAGCCGCGAAGGTAAACTTGATCCCGTCATCGGACGTAAAGAAGAGGTGGAACGCCTCATTCTGATTCTTTGCCGCAGACGCAAAAACAACCCCGTACTTATCGGAGAAGCCGGTGTTGGAAAAACAGCGATTGTAGAAGGCCTTGCCCAAGCGATTGTAAAGGGGGAAGTACCGGATCATCTCGCTAAAAAACGGTTAATCGCCCTTGACCTAACTTTAATGATCGCGGGAACCAAATACCGCGGTCAGTTTGAAGAGCGAATCAAAGCGGTCATGGATGAAATCAAAAAGAACGGAAACGTTCTTTTATTTATTGATGAACTGCACACCATCGTCGGTGCCGGTGCTGCAGAAGGGGCAATCGATGCTTCCAATATTTTAAAGCCTGCTCTATCGCGAGGCGAGATCCAATGTATTGGCGCAACCACGATTGACGAATACCGCAAGCACATTGAGAAAGATGCCGCTTTAGAGCGCCGTTTTCAAAAGATTCTTGTCGCCCCACCGTCTGTGGATGAAACAACCGCGATTTTGATGGGCTTAAAAGCCAAGTATGAAGAGCACCACAAGTGCATTTACACAGATGCTGCTCTCAAAGCGGCAGTCTACCTTTCTGACCGCTACATCACAGGCCGCTTTTTGCCGGATAAGGCGATCGACCTACTCGACGAAGCAGGAGCTAAAGCACGCATTGCCATGATGCACCCGCCGCAGGATATCACCAAGTTCGAAGCTGAAATCGAAGCGATGCGCCTGCAGAAGGAAGAAGCGATCGGTAAGCAAGAGTATGAAAAAGCGGCAAAATTGCGAGACAAAGAGAAAACGTTGCGCGATCGTTTGGCGCAAATCCGTTCTGAATGGGAAAGCAATAAAGATGAGCACCAAGTCATCGTCGACGAAGAGGAAGTGGCGCAGATCATTGCAAAAACGACAGGGATCCCTCTCACAAGGCTGACGGAAGGAGAAACGTCTAAAGTCCTCAAAATGGAAGAGGTGCTTAAAACCAACATCATCGGTCAGGACGATGCTGTAGGCACTGTTTGTAGAGCGATACGCCGCAGTAGAGCGGATATCAAAGATCCCAACCGCCCCATTGGGGCCTTCTTGTTCCTGGGACCCACAGGCGTAGGGAAAACTCTTCTTGCCAAGCAGCTTGCGACTAATATGTTTGGAGGTGAAGATGCCCTTATTCAGGTTGATATGTCGGAATACATGGAGAAATTTGCGATCAGTCGCATGACGGGATCGCCTCCGGGATACGTTGGGCATGAAGAAGGAGGGCAGCTCACGGAACAAGTGCGTCAGAGACCATACTGCGTCGTGCTCTTCGATGAGATCGAAAAAGCACATCCCGATGTCATGAACCTCCTTCTTCAAATTCTAGAAGAAGGACGTTTGACGGATTCTTTCGGCAGAAAGGTTGACTTCCGCAACACCATCATTATTATGACTTCCAACCTTGGCGCTGATCTGATCCGCAGGTCAACAGAGGTGGGTTTCGGCGTTCAAGAAGGCATGCTAGACTTCAAAGGAATGCAGGAAAAGATCGACGCTTCAGTAAAAAAAGCGTTCAAACCGGAATTCATTAACCGCTTGGATGGCATTGTCATCTTCAGACCCCTTGACCGAGCGCACCTCTTCCAAGTGATCGAGCTGGAAATCAAAAAGGTCAAAAAACGCCTCGCCCGCAAAAAAATCGATGTTTTTCTCGACGAAAAAGCAAAAGAATTTCTTGTCAACAAAGGGTTCCAACCCGAAATGGGCGCGCGACCTTTGCGCCGGGTCATCGAGCAATATCTCGAAGATCCTCTGGCCGAACAGCTACTTTTACATCCGGGCAAAGAAGGCGGCTGGCAGGTCTCTGCAGAAGGTGAAAAGCTCATTTTTAACGAAGTGGAAAAAGCTCCCGAGTTGCCCAAAGAAGACCTTGCTCTGACAGGGGATTCTTCTAAAGAAAAACCAAAAAAATAATTTATTTTGCGGCCAGCGATTCTGCTGGCCGTTTTCTCCTCTGATTAATTAATTATTTACATTTCAAACAAATTGAATAAAATGCAACAAGTGGATATAATAATTATTATCAATATTTAAAATAAGGATATTAATTATGAACCCAATTTTATTTGATAGAGTAACCAGTCAGCCACACATTCCTTTGGTTACAATCCGACAAGAAATGAATTTTCACGAAAAGTTCCTTAAAATTATATCCAGCCCGATACACGATGAGCAAAAAAGGGAAGAACTGTCCAGCTTATTGCGCGAACGCGCCTCTCATTTGCATCACGTTCCTGTCAATGGGTTAAAAGGCCATGTGCTTTTTTTCAATATGAAACAGATTGGGCTAGCCCCAACACCGCTTTGCCAAGCTTACAATAAGATGCGCGTTCCTACCATTTCTAACTATTATGAGATTGGTTCAAACATGAGTATCATCCTTTTAGATCCAAGTGCGATCCAATATATTCCTAATGAAGTTCAGCAAATGGCAGGAGATCTCAAAGGAAAAGAGGTTGAGTTTTTTTGGACGGCAATCGATGGTAGGCGTTTTGTTTCAGGTTATATTCTTAACCGACCCAATACAAAAATTAATCTGTCAACTCATACTTGGGCCTACCCTCACGCTCTCGTAAAAGACTCTATAGAAAAAGATGTCAATATGGGTATCTTCCCCGAAATCGGTTTTAAAAATCACTCCCACAAGGGAGCGATTGCTTTTTCCAAGCTAAGCCCAATGTGCGTACACGTTCATCCGGAAAAACATAGCTCAACCATGCTTTATTCCCCGGACAATGCCCATTTTGAAACTATTCCCGGTTCCCCTTTTGGAATCTTCTGGTCCGTCACACAAAAAGATCAGCGGGTTGCTTTTTCAAAAATGCTCGTTATTTTTGACTATGATCATCCGATTTGCAAAGGTCTATTAAACTCTTTAAGAAATTGCGATACTCTTGCGGAACATTTAAAGAAGTTGGAAAGCGTTGAAAGCGAAATCAGCAAAACTTTGGATCTTCCCGAACATCGATTCATGGAGGCATTTCACCAACTCCCCCTAGCCTTTCAATATGGCATTTACAAAGAGACATGGATGTTATTTAATTCTCCAAGAGGCATCCATGGTGATTTTGGAAAAGCATCCTTCGAAAACGAGCAAAGCCTAGACAAAAAATACCATTGTGGATACGAGCAACGCAAACAAGCCGTACGCAACTTTGCTGCTCGATTGAGCGATCTCCTTATCGGTTCGCAAACAAATCTGATGTTGAATGCGCAATCCCTGCAAAAAGGGAATAACGTCTTGAAGATGTTGCGTTGTGCGGAGCTTTTTGAAGCACAAAAAGAAATGCAGGCAGCAAAACTTTTTGAGACATTTTCTCATAAAGAGAAAGAGGCTGTCTTTTTTGCGATTTGGGAACTCAGCGGCTGTCCTCGCGGAAATAATAAGTTTGGAATAGAGACTTTCTTTAACGAGAAAACCCCCCTTCCTTTGAAAAGCCAGGCATTGCTTCTCGCCGCTTCGCGCCAAACTCCAACTTTTGATTCTCTTCCAGAATCTCCTATTCCAGAAGAAATTCCTCCCGCTCCAGCAGTGGTCGAATTGCCTATCCTAGAAGAGCCCATTGTTTCTATTCCGGCTATTCCTGTGGAAGCCCTTTCTCAAGAACAAGTCACCGCCCAGGAAGTCTTGGAAAACCTGATGAATCTTGCTTTTGATGGCAATTTCCACAACTTGTCTGCAGAAGAGCGCAAGCCGTTAATCATGGCGCAGTTTAACCCCCTTCCTATAGTCACAAAACATACAATCTATGGAAAAGTCTATGAATATTCCACAGACTCATCTAAAGGCGGTAACGGCTGGGGAGAAAATCACGTTGCAGACGATCTCGAGGTGTTGATCAATGCTCTTCAAGATGTGCTCGACTAATCTCTCACTCCCAGTATTCTTCAAAGACTAAAAGGGAAAGAGGTGGCATCGCAAAACGAAAGTGAGTGGGGATTCCCTGCTCACTTTTGAGAATCGTAAGCCATTCATTACTAAAATTTCCCGTCCCTCCATATTGTACTGCATCTGAATTGAAAATCTCCTTCACTCCTCGTACCCAATACAATTCGGTATCATCGTTTAATGCAGGCAGTGGAAAGTCGTATTGAGGATATCCCATTGTCGAAAAATTATAAAAAAGCGCAAGTCTTCCTCCTTCAAAATCCAAGCGATGAAAACCGACAACTTTATTCTGGCAAAAATGGGAAATCATCTTATATCCATATTCGCCATGTTTCCAGAAGGCAGGTTTCGAGCGATATAATCGATTCAGATCGCCAACATAGTGGAAAAGACGACGATGCCACGAGGTTTCCTCATCGAGCAAATGCCACTCTACTGCTCCCTCGGAAGCGTTTAAACGTCCATTCCAAGCCCATTTTTGACCAATTTCATCGCCCATATGAATGAGATGACCGGCCCCGGGTGTTAATAAATTCCACGCATGGAATAAACGCATGTCTGCAAATTTCCTCCAAAAATCTTGGGTAGGGGTAGCGCTATAAAGCGTTCCATAGCGCTGATCCGCTGCATCGTCGTGAGAGTGAGCGAGCATCCAATGCTCTTCTCTGCTAATTTCGCCAAGATTCGCTATTAACTTACCCAAGTGATGTTCTTTCCAATCACGCTCCTGATAAGGGGTTTTGAAGTAATTGCGAATCTTCGCTTGCATATGGATTCCCACTTTAGCATCAAATCCCAATCCTCCTTCAGAAATTGGTTTTGTTACATTCAAAAAGCTCCCGGAATCTTCAGCAATCATTAGGACACCGGGATATTGTTCATGAATCAGGGCGTTAAGCTCTTTAATAAAATTTACCGCTCCCCATTCTACGTTTCCATTCCGCTCTAACATATCCCCTACAGCGTCGAGGCGAAGACCATCGATATGCATTTTTTCAACCCAATAGAGTGCGCTGGCTAAAAGGAGCCGTCGCGGTTCTTCTTTATCGAAGTCAAAAAAAACAGTCCCCCAAGGGGAATACTCCTTTCCAAATTGATGCGTGCCATCGTAGTCATGTAACGACTGTGACCTGTCTCCATGATGTTCATGTTTATAGTGCGTCGCATTCCAGTCGAGGATCACCCCAATCCCATTCTGATGACATACGTCGACAAGATATTTAAAATCATCAACGCTGCCCATCCGACGGTTCAATGCAAGAAAATGATCGACCTGATACCCCCAAGATCCTTCATTTTTATGATCGAGAACGCCATAAAGTTCAATGTGTGTAAATTGTAAAATGCGCTGATATTCGACAATTTTATGGGCGAGCTCGCTGAAAGAAATAATAGAACCATCGCGCTTTCTCCAATGTTCTGCGCTGAGTTCATAAATCGACAGAGGCTCGCGAAGCGGGTTGCGGTTTGGACGCATCTGCATCCATCTCTCATCCTTCCAAGAATAAGTATCAAGTGCACAAACAACCGACTCACAGATGCCTTCTCTTTCTACGACTCTGAAGCTAAAAGGATCGGTCCTGTTTTTCCAATGACCTTGCGCTTCTTCAACGCAATACCGATACGTTCTGTAAACGGACGCATATTTTGTAAAAGCTTCCCAGACATTCATCACATTTTTGTGCATTCGAACCACATGTTCTTCATTCCCGTAAGCAGTTAGCACTAAATATACCGCACGCGCGTTCGGTGCAAAGACTTGAAATGAAGTTCCCTCGGCTCTAGGATGTGCGCCTCGATAAAGATATAGATGTTTATCTAAAGTCTTTCTAACGGGTTCAGGTTCTGCCATTCTTTTTTCTTCGTAGCCGCTCAGCGGCACACATGTTCCTACAGGATGTATCATTTGTCGTCCTACGTTCTAGATGAATTGTTCTTCTATCGCACAATTTTTATTTTTTAAATTTGCAAGTTCCTGTAAAAAACATCTATTGCTCCCCTTTATAGACAATTTTAATCAATGATGAGGCAAAAATGCATCGAAACCTTTACCGCTTTCTCCCTATTGGATGTAGCATCCTACTATCTTCCCATATAGCCTATGGCGATGCAAGCTCTCAGTTGCAAACCGATCCTGTGGAAGGGTTGATTTCTAACGACCAACTCATCAGCGATGCTGATGCAGAAGCTAAGCGCAAAGCGCGAGATAAAAGCTTCGATTCGCGCATTAGTAAACTCGAATCGGATATGCAGCAAGTAAAAACAGAAACCGCTTATGGCAACTTTGGCGCCAAAACTGCCCCTGCAAATCCCCAACTCGATGGCTATGGTTTCTTCGCAACAGCAGATTTCTTATGGTGGAAACTGTATGAAGGCGCAACGGAGTATGTCATCAAGAGCAAATCGATCTTTCCTGATCCGGGGACGGCCAAACAATTCAATTTTAAATGGGAGCCGGGGTTTAAAGTTGGCGCTGGCTATGTTTTTGAACACGACTCTTGTAATGCCTACATGGAATATACTTGGTATAAAACCCATGGTTCTCACAAAGCTTCGTCAAACTTTGTTTATCCTCTTGTCGGAAATGAAGGATTCACTTTTGACCGCTCTAAAGGTCACTGGAAAGTGCATTTCCAAAATCTCGACATTGTCGCGGGCAGAAACTTTTTCGTGAGTAAATTCCTCGCTTTACATCCCTTTGGAGGCCTTGCGACGGCTTGGATCGATCAACACCGCTTTTTTCACTTTGTTACCCTCGACAGCAATCGGGTTTCCCTTAAAAGCAAAAACGATTTTTGGGGAATTGGCGCTCGCTTAGGACTCAATACCCGCTTGTTTTATAATGAATACTTGAGTTTTTACGGAAATTTCTCAGGGAATTTACTATGGGGAAAATTCTCCGTTAGAGAACGTGAAAAGAGCAAAACGACAGGAGCCACATTCTATAATTTGCATTATCACGTCCATCGCATGGTTCCCAATGCGGCTTTAGGCATCGGAGCGGTCTTTGAGGACAACTTCGCAGAGGATGCGTACCATTTTATGATTAAAATGGGTTATGAAAGCCAGTATTGGTGGAATCAAAACCAACTCCCAGAATTCGGGAGCATCAATAACGCTTTTCACCCTGCTTCGGAAGATATTGGTATGCAAGGGCTTACAATCGAACTGCGTCTTGATTTTTAGAGGAAAAATTAATTTTATTCTTTTAATTAATGCTGAATGTATTTGAGCGATCTTTTATAATTTAGCATTAATCATGAGTTTATTCTAATGGAAAGCAAAATCGTCGTCGTTGGCATGTCTGGGGGAGTTGATTCCTCTGTATGCGCTCTTTTGCTAAAACAACAAGGATTCCGCGTCATAGGGCTCTTTATGAAGAATTGGGAAGAGACCGATGCCAATGGCGTGTGCACTTCCTCGCGCGACTATGAAGATGTGGCTAAGGTCTGCGAACAGATTGGCATCCCCTACTACTCTGTGAACTTCGTCAAAGAATACCAAGATCAAGTCTTTTCCCATTTTCTCGCTGAGCTAAAGGCGGGTTATACTCCCAACCCGGATATCCTTTGCAATCGAGAGATCAAATTCAAAGTTTTTTTAGAAAAAGCGCTTAGCCTAGGCGCGGATTATCTGGCGACAGGCCATTACTGCAGGCGTGATGAACATCTCCAATTGTTGAAGGGTTTGGATCCGCTCAAAGATCAGAGTTACTTCCTCTACACCCTTGGAACTGCAGCCCTACAAAAGGTCCTTTTTCCTATTGGCCACTTGTTCAAATCGCAAGTGCGCAAAATCGCTAAAGAATACGGGCTTGCCAACTCAGAAAAAAAAGACAGCACGGGCATTTGCTTCATTGGCAAGCGAGACTTTAAAGAGTTCACCAGCCGCTATCTCGGTTATCATCCGGGGAATTTTGAAACCCTTTCCGGAAAAATTGTCGGCAAACACGACGGCATCGCTTTTTATACAATTGGACAGCGAAAAGGCCTGGCTATCGGCGGTCCTGGAGACGCCTGGTTTGTTGTAGGGAAAAATAGCGAGCGGAATGTTGTTTTAGTCGAGCAAGGAGAGGATCACCCCTCTCTATATAAGAGCGAGCTGGTCGCTACAGATTTAAGCTGGGTTTCCGGACTACAGCCCACTCTTCCCTATTCTTGCGCAGCGAAAGTGCGTTACCGTCAGCCCGAACAACCTTGTAGGATTGAGAGAATTGAAGAAGGAAAAGCCTACGTTCAGTTTCTAGAGCCTCAACGCGCGGTCACTCCACGCCAATCCATCGTTTTCTATCAGGGAGAGATCTGCCTAGGCGGCGGGATGATCCTCTGAAAGATTGTCAAACTTCGATGTGGGATGTTAAAAAGCTTCTAAGTTTTTGGTCCTTCTGTTCCAGCTTTTGTCCTTCTTGAATAAATTCATAAGCTAAAGGAACAATATCTCTTATTCCTCCTGTATCCAACGTTGCATCGTTTCCGGCGACATAAAAGCAGGTATGCCACTGTTGGGTTCCCTTATGTAAAAGTTCTCGGGCAATCACCGAAGTCACTTTTTCCTGCTGTGCAAAAGAAAGAGGGATCGTATTTGCAGACACATTAGTAGTTGTCGTATTTTCAAAATACTCTAGAGATAACGCATGATGTGCGCGCGGGTGAAAGGGGTAAGGGTAAAAACTCGCTCGAAATACTTTTGCATCCGTATGGATAATTTTGGTATGAAAATTTTCACCAAAAGCCCCTTCTCTAGAGAAGTAGTAATCTTCTTGGGCTTCAATGACCATGACTTTGCGTTTGGTTTTTTTATTCTTCTCAAGAAAGCCGATTAATTCTTTTTCAGGGTCTGCATCCCATCCGCTAAATTTGGCAAGAAAATAGAGGAAGTAATTCAATGGCCGCGAGTAAAGTTTGTTAACCACCTTTTGCACCGAGGTCATTCCCCGATTAATCACAATCGTGCGAGGAATCACCTTTGCTTGCTCTGGCCCCACAAGATCGATCGCTCTTGCAAATAGCATATTCCCCAAAGAGGCTGTCACAACGGAATCCACTTTAATTCCCGATTCGCCCATGGCCTTCAGAACAGAAAGAGGGCCATTGCTCAGATCTTTTACTGTTAACGGATCCCATCTCTTCTCAATTTTATCTTTTATTGAAGATTCTTTATTCACATTGTAGCTGAATAAAATGATCCGCAGTTTTTTTCCATGGACAGGTTGTTTTGATTCAAAGAGACGCACGATGAATGTACGAAGTGTTGTTCCTTCGATACAGACAGGAACATCGCGCACTGAAAAAAACTCGCGAACAACTTTCAATTGCGGGCTGCACAAAATACTTAAGTCTGTAAGCCCTTGCATGCGGGTTAAGGCTGCTTCCTGATCTTTTTGAAGATTTGGCGCCATGGCGCTTTTATATAAAGGGAGAAAAAATTCATTTCTGATGAGCGTTCTCAAGGATTCCGGACATAAATCACTTAAGCCGGAGAACTCTTCGCTTTTACCCGAATCGCGCATGTGGATACAGGAAGGGAATGCAGAAGATGAATTTAAGTCAGGTATTGTTGCCATAGAGAATATCTCCCAAAAAAAGGAAAAGCAAAAAGATTATATTATCAAATATTTTTATGGCAAACAGCTTTTCAAAAGGAGAAAATTCGATTCTTTTACTTTGAATATTAATTCCCATTGAATTATCTGTTACTAATAGAAAATTAAATAATTATATCCAGATGCGCGCGAATTATTTTATGAGAAAAATTCGATTCAAACCCATCTTCTATTTGCTTTTATTTTTATCGGGATGCGCGCGTGTCCCGAAAAGCGATTTAGCCCACCGATCTGAGTTTATTTCCTTAGACAGATCGCTCGAATCCGCCTATGCGCGAGAATTTTTTGAAGAAGGAGGATGGCCTACAGATGCGTGGTGGGAAATGTTTGGTGACCCCCAGCTCAATGCGGTCGTTGAGCGGGCCCTGGCACAAAACCCAACGATTCAAAAAGCTTTAGCGATTGTCGCAGAGGCTGAGCAGGAAGCGAGAAAGGAAAAAGCGGCTTTTTTTCCCCGTTTGGATTTCGACTATTTGGAGAACTGGCAATATTTTAGTAAAAATGGTTTGTATCGCTCTTTCTATCCCGTTCCTCCGAATGGACCTCCTATTCGAGCTACAGATAATCAAGTTGACCTCTCCCTCTATTTCAATTATGAAATCGATTTTTTTGGAAGAAATAGAAATCTCTTTAGAGCGGCTCTTGGAAGAGCTCGCGCCGAGCGGGCTGAAGCGAAGCAAGCAACCTTAATGATCACCACACTCATTGTCCAGACTTACATCGAACTGCAAACAAAATTGGCGATGCTAGACATTCTAAAAACAAGACAGAGCTTGCGCAATAGCCTCTTTGAGCTTACCGCTTCGCGAAGTCAACATGGACTTGAGCCGTTTATTCCTATCCTCGAAAGAGAAAGTGAACTCTATCGAGTCGAAGAAGCTCTATTAGACATGAATAAGGAGATCGCTCTCGATAAACATATGCTGGGTATTCTGGTCGGGGCTAGCCCTGACGAAGATGTCGCTCCAGAAGCGATGCGCGCGCTCTTTCAAAGACCGGTTAAAATTCCTTCAGACCTCTCTTGTGATCTATTGGCTCGGAGACCCGATTTGACCGCACAGATTTGGCGCATTGAAGCGGCAGCAAAAGAGATTGGCGCAGCAAAAGCGGACTTTTATCCGCGAGTTAACCTCATGGCGTTTGCACAATTAGAGAGCCTTTCTTTCAATAAGCTGTTTAATATCAGCAGTCGACAAGGCGGGCTTGTTCCTGCAGTACATCTGCCCATCTTTACAGGAGGGAAATTAACCGCCAATCTTAAACAAAAAGTTGCGGAGTTCAATCGGGAAACGCACCGTTACAACGAACTTCTTCTCAATGCGGCAAAGGAAGTGGCTGATCAGATTTCTATACTCTCCTTCACTTTTGATACACTTGGCATCCAAATGAGCACGCTAGAAGTAGCTAAAGATCAGTTTGCTCTTCAAAATTCTCGCTATGAACAAGGGGTCAGTAATGCTCTTTCCGTCATGGAAAAAGAAAACGAAGTTCTCTCCGAGCGATACGCACTTCTCGCCTTCGAGCGCAACTATTTGCTGGCGGTCTTAAAAATGGTCAAAGCTCTGGGCGGTGGCTACCACGCTCATCAAATCCCAGGTGATCGATGACAATACCCGTTCCCTCACCGGAAGCCCCCCCAAAAAACCGCAGAAGAAACAGAGCCATTCTGATCACTGTTCTGGCCTTTGTTTTGCTTGGCGCCGTCTGGTTTGCCTACTGGTTCATCTGGGGCCGTTTTTATCAATACACAGATGACGCCTATGTCGATGGAAATAATGTCGTATTAAGCCCACAAGTACGCGGAATTGTGGAGTCATTTTCTGTCATTGATGCCGATTTTGTTCCTCGGGGAAGAATTCTTGTCGAACTTGATAAGACCGATGCGCGGATTGCTCTTGAAAAAGCAGTTGCAGATTTGGGAAGTGCTGTTCGGGATGTGGTAGGAATGTTTGAAAAAGCAAAGCAGTACGAAGCGCTAATCGAAGTGAAAAAAGCAGAGTTTGTTAAGGCAGCGCAAGACTATGAACATCGAAAAAATTTGATCGAAGAGGGCGGTGTCTCTCTTGAAGATTTCGAGCATTCGATTGCTGCGCTTCGGGCAAGTTTTTCAGATCTTATTGCTGCAGAGCATCAATACGTTGGAGCAGCGGCACAAGTTGAAAACACAACTGTAGAAACTCACCCGCTCGTTGAGCAGATGAAAAGTCGGGTGAGAGACACTTTCGTGACGCTGCAGCGTTGCACCATCAAAGCGCCCGTCACAGGGATTGTTGCTCAAAGGACAGTGCAGGTTGGAGAATGGGTAGAAGCAGGGCAACCGATGATGGCTATTGTTCCTTTGGATCAAATGTGGGTCAGCGCTAATTATAAAGAGGGGCAGCTCTCTAAAATGAGAGTGGGCCAACCGGTGCGGATTCTTTCCGATATCTATGGACGCAGCGTCGTTTTTAACGGAAAGGTCGCAGGCATTGGCGGCGGAACAGGAAGCGTGTTCTCCGTTCTTCCTCCGCAAAATGCAACGGGCAACTGGATCAAAATTGTGCAGAGAATTCCTGTAAGAATCGCTCTTGATCAAACGCAGATCAAGCAGCATCCCTTAAGACTGGGATTGTCGATGGAAGTGACGGTAGATATCCACGATACGAATAAGCCTTACCTGCCCGAAATCAGACCGGATAAGCCTCTGTTTGAAACAAATATTTTCTCGTCGCAAGAAGAAGGAGCGGAATCGATCATTGCCGAAGTGATCGCTGAAAACCTTTCCACCCCTTGGATTGAGAATAACAACCCTACTGAAGAGGTAGAGTGAAGCCTCTTTCTGGGTTCTTACGTTTTATCATCACGTTCGCTTTATCGGCCGCAACGTTTATGTTCGTTCTCGATTACTCCATCGCCAACGTATCGATTCCCTATATTTCCGGAAACATGGGAGTCGCCGTGGATCAAGGAACCTATGTGATCACGTCATTTGCAGTCGGCAACGCGATCGCCCTTCCCATCACTGGGTGGCTCACTCAAAGAGTGGGAGCCGTTAAGCTCATTTGCATTTCTCTGATCCTATTCACTTTCTTTTCCTGGACATGCGGCGCGGCCCCAAGTTTTTTATCTCTGATCATTTCACGCTTTCTACAAGGGCTTAGCTCAGGTCCGATGATCCCCTTGAGCCAAACGCTGCTGGTGATGAGCACTCCTCCCGAAAAGAAAAATGCAGCTCTCGCTTCCTGGAGCACTATTGTCATCACCGCTCCTATTGTCGGTCCCATATTGGGAGGTTGGATCTCTTACGATTATGTGTGGCCTTGGATTTTTTATATCAACATTCCTGTTGGGATCTTCAGTGTGCTTGTGATTTGGTTTATTCTCAAAAATAGAGAGACCCCGAAGGAAAAGATCCCTGTGGACTGGGTCAGCTTGATTTTTTTGGCGATAGGCGTCACCGCACTTCAATTCCTCCTGGATAAAGGTCAACAATACGATTGGCTGAATTCTCCCCTCATCGTCACCTGCGCAGTCACTTCTTTGATTTGTTTTACCTTGCTCCTTGTCTGGAGTTTGACCACAGAGAAGCCATTGATCGAGATGAAACTCTTTAAAATTCGGACGTTTACGCTTTCCGTATTCTATATCGGTATCATGTATGCCATCTATTTCGGCTCTGTCGTTCTCGTGCCTTTGTGGCTGCAGACAAGCATGAATTACACTTCGATTTGGGCAGGCATTGCAGTCGCTCCCATTGGCATTGCACCTTTCATCGTCGGTCCCTTTATGGGAAAAGCGCTCGGGAAATATGGCGTTACACTCCTTCTTTCCTTATGTTTTATTCTTTTTTCGATCTCTTGCTTTTACACAGCCTATTTTGATACGGATGTCGATATTTGGCATATCGGTTTTTCCCGCTTTCTTTTGGGAACAGCGCTCGTCTTTTTTATCACTCCCCTCTTCGCTTTAAGCATGGAAGGAGTTCCCAAAGAAAAATTAGCCAGTTCCACAGGTGTTTTCCATTTTGTCCGTGCGATGTCGGGAGGAATTGGCACTTCGATTTTCACGACGATGTGGATTCGCCGCAGCGCTTACCATCACGCGACGGTAGGAGAAAACCTCACTTCATATTCACACCAGACAACCACTTATCTCGACAATCTGGGAAGTCTTGGACTTCACAAACAAACAGCTTTAGAAAAACTGAATCAAGTCCTAGGGCAGCAAGCCGATATGTTATCGATCAATGATTGCTTTTTTGTCATGGGATGGATTTTTTTAGGACTTCTTCTCCTCCTTCCGCTCAGCAGGACAAAAAAAAGCTCGACCCAGGAAGATCCTCAGCCGAGCTCTGTTGCAGAATGAACTATACCGGTTCCGTTTCAATCGGCTATAGAATTTCGATTTTTAAGCTCTTATCCTAATAACTCAATCACTTCTTCTTTGCTAAAGCAAGGCGCGCTTTGCTGTGCTTAACGCTATAGCCAAAGTAAATGGCGCATCCGATCGCCATCCAGATCACAAACTGTATCCAAGTCACGCCTGGAAGGGCAATCATTTGAATCACGCAAACAAGCGTTCCCGCGAGCGGAATCCAGGGTACAAAAGGTGTCTTGAAAGGACGATGCAATGTAGGTTGCTTGTAGCGCAACACCAAGATGCCGAAACAAACGATGGCAAAAGCAAGAAGAGCTCCCATCGAAGTCAGCTGTCCTAAAATCCCTACAGGAAAGATTCCTGCAAAGATCATGCAAACAACTGTTACCATGATGGTGGAAAGAAGTGGAGTTTGGAACCGCTTGTTAATGCCGGCGATTGGCTTTGGCAACATTCCATCTCTAGACATCGTCGCAAAGATGCGAGACTGTCCGAGAATCATGACGAGCACAACTGACGTCAACCCTGCCAAAATCGCAAGCTTAATGACAAAGCGCAGCCAAATAAACTTTGGGCCGAGCGCGTTCACCGCAACGGTAATAGGATCTGCCACGTTCAGAGTCGTATAGCTCACAACACCCAGAAGGACAACGCCGATGATCATGTAGACAATCGTCGAAATCCCCAAAGAGCCGATCATCCCAATGGGAAGGTGTTTTTGAGGATTGCGGCATTCTTGCGCCATTGTGGAAAGGGCATCGAAACCAATGAAAGCGAAGAAGACGAGTCCTGCGCCTCGCAAGATACCGCTCCAGCCGAATTCTCCGAATGTTCCGGTGTTTTCCGGAATAAAGGGTGTCAAATTGTCCCAATTGACAAAAGCGATACCGCAAACCACAAAGAGCGCGATAGCTCCCAGCTTAATAATAACCATCAAATTGTTGAAGCTTGCCGCTGCTCGAATACCCACAGAAACAAGCGCTCCGATCAGCCCTACAATAACCATCGCAGGTACATTGAGTAAAGCTCCTGTCTCGGCCCAGCCCTTACCAAGTTCATAGCTAAAGGGTGCAGAGGCAATTGCCTGCGGAATATGAACTCCCACATCCCTCAAGATGCTCACAAAATAGGCTGACCAACCGACCGATACCGTGGATGCTGAAAAAAGGTACTCCATTGTCAATCCCCACCCGATGATCCAAGCGGTAAACTCACCCATCGTCGCATAAGCATAAGTATAGGCGCTCCCCGAAATGGGGATTAGCGACGCAAACTCCGCATAGCAAAGAGCTGCAAAGACACAGATGAGTGCAGCAATAATAAATGAGATAAGGATACCTGGGCCAGCATACTCGGCGGCAGCAGGACCGGTGAGGACGAAGATACCAGCGCCAATGATTGCGCCAATGCCCATCGCGGTAAGGGTAACAGCTCCAAGGGAGCGCTTCATTCCGTGCTGGGAACTCTGCGCTTCATCAAGAAGTGACTTAATAGATTTTTTTACGAATAAACCTTTTTCTTTTGCCATACATCCTATCATGGGTCATAGAGGGCAAGCCCTCTAGTGTTCATTTCCGATTGAGAGAACCTTCAAACTCGTTCCTAAAAACAGATTTGACAGATTGTCTCTATTTTGGCTCCAAATGTTTTTAAAAAAAACCAAAAACACTTGAACATCTATACCCAACGTGACTGAAAATTTGGTTTAGGACCAAAGCGAAAGCTCCCGCGATTGGCGCGATCGAATCGCCGCCCCTATTAGAAATAGGGGCTAGATTCGATCGTCCAATCCCGGGGCTTTGGCTCGGTCTTAAATCCAAATTTTCAATCACGTTGGGTATAACAAGTGTAAAACGAATCCGGTTTTTAGAGTAGTAAAAATAGAGAAACTATCCCTCTTTCTTAGGGTGAATAAATCCTTTCAAAGAAAGCCTTCTCGTTCTGTCATGCTTAGGCTTATCCTCAACAGCGGGGCTAGATGTGTCTCGGAAAGAACTCCTTGTTTGACGCCCCTGTTTATCCATTGCGCTTGACTGAAGAAATTTTTCTTGTGGATTCGGAGTTATCCTTTTCTCATCGCGATAATAAGGTTCTCTTCGTGAGGAATGCAAAGAAGGCATTTCCCGCGATTGCTCTTCCTGGGGATATCGCGAGATTTCTCGAGAAGAGGTAAGTTTAACGGTTTCGCTACCCGAGTAAGAAAGTTTTGAACGAGGCTCTTTGGAAAGTACACGATCTAGATCTCTCCGAGAATAGGAAGGAGACGTCGAATCGCGCGAAGATACAAGCCTACGCTCAGTTCGAAAGTCAGAAGGTGTCTTTTCACCGAAAAGTTCAGAGTGAGACGATCTCAATTTTTTTTCTTCTTTTGAAGAAGATCCTGCATCTTGCGCGTTGGATCGCCGTAAAGAATTTGTCGCCTTATTTATAGTACCGATATTTTCCCAAGATTCTGTACAAGTTTGCCAAGAGTAGGATGTGGAAGGATAAGAACTTGTTTCCTCTGTGAAGTTCGACCGGTGAGGTAAAGATCCCGATCGAGAAGAAAGAGGAATACTCTCCCACGAATCTACAGAACTTCTTCGTTGTCTTGCAATAGGAGGAATGTCTAAAAAGCGAGGAGAATGCCCGGAGGAACTTCTCGGGGATGACGTTTGCATTGTGGAGGATCTTCGCCTGAGAAGTGGAGAAGTGGTTGTGTTCCTCTGAGGCATTTTTTCTACAGGAATCGAGAGCGATGCTCTCTGTCTCAGCGGCGCTGTCTTAGGCGCAGGTCCAGGATCTGTACTTAACAAAAGATGAGAGCGCTGTTGCAATTTTGAAGGAGTTGCAAGAGCCTCCTCATTCTCCGGTGGAGACACATAGGAAGTGATGTAACTGAAGATTTGAGAAACCCGGGAAGAGGGGGGATCTCTCACATCGACAACCGCGTCCAGTTGTTCTAATGCACATATTAAAGAGGGATCATAAATTAATGCGTAAAATGCATTTTTTTGATGAACAATTTGAGTAACCAACTTCTGTAATTCATCAGCCTGCGTCGAACAATTTCTATCAAGTTCTTTAAGTTGTCTATAGATATCAGGCTCATTTTTTCTAAAGATTTCTTCCTCTGAAAAAGCGCGATATGCCGGTTTAAGATAATTAATGGTTTCCATCGTTTTGTAAGCGAGAATGCTTGCTTTTACATAAAGGGATATAAATTCCGCATATTCTTCTCGAAGCCTACCTCTTCCCCCAACAACCTCAACCCGCGAAGTCAAAGGTTTTACCTCTTGCTGGTATTCTTTTATCGTTTTGAGCACCTTTTTTTTAAATAGCGCAACTTCACCATCGATTCCGTTCAGCCTAAGTCTTCCTTCGGTTAAGTGGTCATAGGCTTCCTGGAAAGCAGCGTTCTTCTTCTCCGCAAAACCCATCAACATCGGTTCTGTGATAACTGTATTTGCGGCTTTCATCCGTACTGACATAGTGGACATAAAACCTCCCCTCCATGCATGGGATTTTAAGACAAAATCTCTCAGAGACTGTTGTCAAATTAAGGCTTTTGGTCTAAAGACAAACAGAACCGAGTTTGCTATCTAAAATAGCAAATTCGGTCGATAATCTAAAGTTATTATTTTAATTTTCGAGCAGAAAAACATAAGACGATCAGACGACTCTCGTACCATTAAAGGGCACGGACTTGGCTCTCCCAAGAGCGAATATATTCGAGGAATTCCTTTTTATTTGGTTTCATCCTTAGAAAATCAAGCGCTTTGGAATTGCTCGCAAAATGAGCAAGTTTGGCAAGGAGTTGCAGATGTCCTTTGTCATTGCTGGCAAAGAGAAAGAAAAGCGCGTAAACAGGCACCCCATCCAGGGCATTATATTCAATCGGTTTTTCCGGGTAAACAATGAAGACCATATCAAGCGACCCCTTGCGGAGAAAATCGCGAGTGTGTGGGATTGCAATTCCATTATTAAGAGCTGTTGACATGAGCTCTTCTCGATCGATCAGTAGCTCAGAGAGAACTTCAGCGTCAACGTTGAGTTTTGGGGCGATCGCTTTTGTCGTATGACGGATGATTTCTTCTTTTGTAGATCCAGGGATAGTAGAAAAGATATCCCCCTGATGAATTGCCCGATATAAGCAAAAGTGCTGCATGCCACCACGGACAACCCCTTCCCGTTCCTCTTTCTGTTCTTTGGGAGGATAGATCTGCGTCTCATTAAAGAAAGAACTGCCAACTTCAGTAGATTTGAGTTTACAGCCCATCATCCAGTTCTCGATCTCAATGCGACTAAACCTGTATTGGTGATTAATGCGATAGGCCGGGATTTTGCCATCGGTAAGCCAACGGCGAATGGTTGTTTCTGAAACGTGAAGCAGTTCAGCAACATCTTTAATCTTCAGATCCATAGCAATACTCCTTAGAGACTATCCCTTCTTAGCAACCGGCAAATAATGCAATTACTTCTTTTGCATCATAAGTCTTTAATAGCTTTTTCCGCCGCTCTTCATTTTTTATCGCTATGGTTAAATGAGATAAAATTCTCAAATACTTCGTCTGTTCGTTCTCAGGTCCCCCAATCATAAAGATGAGGTGCACGGGCGATCCATCAAGGGCGTTCCACTCAATCCCTTTTTTTGGCTGAACGCCAATGGCGATAAAAAAATCATCGTAGCCTTGCAGCTTAGCATGAGGGATAGCGACGCCCAGTCCGATACCAGTGGAAACGATTTTCTCGCGTTCTAAAACCGCGTCGTGAAAGATTTGTGAGTTTTTTAATCTCCCTTCTTTTTCAAGAACGCTTACCATTTGAGCAAGAGCTTCGTCGCGCGAACCAGCATTTAAAAATAAGACGAGGCCCGCATCCAAGTAGTCGGAGATCGCCACACAACTTCCTTTCTTAAAGAGTTTTATCAAATCGCCAAAACCAGCAGCGAGTTGATGATTAATGCGTGCCAGTATGGCCAAACCCACCCTCACCGCGAGAAGTTGATACAAGCGACTCTTCGATGCAAAAACTTGCTCGTTCCACTTTAGCTAGAACGATTTGCGCAATGCGCATTCCTGGAAGCACAGCGAAAGCATTTTTTCCATGATTGATTAGGATCACTCCGATTTCGCCGCGGTAATCTGCGTCAATCGTTCCTGGTGTATTGAGCACAGTAATTTGATTCTTAAATGCCAGACCACTGCGAGGGCGGACTTGAATTTCATACCCGGAAGGGATTGCGCATCGCAACCCAGTTGGAATAAGAGCGGAAGCTCCAGGTTCGATGAGGATTTGGCTCTTGATACAAGCCTTTACATCAGCGCCTGCAGCGTGTTCTGTAGCATACGTAGGCAAAAACTCAGCATCTTCTGCAATTGTTGGAACATCTACTTCTTTCATAGCGATTCCGCGTTTACGTTAACCGAAGGTGACTAAAGAGGCAACTTGCAAACTGGCGCGAGAGAAATCGCTGAAGTTTTGCTTGCCTCTGAAAACTTATTTCACTGGTTCCATCTCTGCTAAGGTCAAAAGCTCTTTCAATTTTTGCGGCAATTTATCCAACGATTGTCCGTACATCACTCGATATGCCGACTGTTCTTGAAACGTGCGCTCGTTGCCTGTCAGATACTCCAAAAATTGGAACAGTTTCTGTTTTAATTCATGGCGATTAACAATGCAATCGATCATTCCTCTTTCGAGCAAAAATTCTGAGTGTTGCGCTCCGGGGGGAAGCGGTTTTCTCATCGCCTGCTCAACAACTCGTGGCCCTGCAAATGCAATCAATGCTTCAGGCTCAGCGATAATCACATCTCCAAGTGTTGCAAAGGAGGCGGTGACACCTCCAGTAGTGGGGTTTGTTAAAACAGAGATGTAAGGAAGTCCCTTTTCATGAAGCTTGGCAAGAGCCGCCGATGTTTTAGCCATCTGCATCAAAGAGAGCGCCGACTCCTGCATCCGCGCTCCACCGGAAGCAGATACAATAATCACAGGGAGATTTTTGGAGGTGGCGTACTCAATGATGCAAGTCAGCCTTTCGCCGACGACGGATCCCATTGAACCTGCCATGAACGAAAAGTCAAGGATTCCAAGAGCTGCTGGCTTTCCGCCAATGGTGCAGGTTCCTACAAGCGCCGCTTCGTCACGCCCTGAATTCTTCTTCGCGTTCTCTATGCGCTTTGCATAGGTTTCAGTGTCCACAAACTCTAAAGGATCGAGGGGCTTGTATTGCGTGAACAGTTCTGTAAACGTTCCTTCATCTGCAAGCAATTGAATGCGCTGCGTTCCGGATAGACGGTAATGGTGGTTGCATTTCGGACAGCAGTGCAAATTGTTTTGGAGTTCGTTTGCATGCACCATGTCTTTACAATGCGTACATTTTACCCAACCGCTGTAACCGTCTTTTTTTGTCGTTTGGACTTTAATTTTCGGTTTATTACGCGAAAATAATCCCATAAACATCCACCATCAATTTTTTAAGATTTCAACCAATATAACATAATGGAATTCCTGCGACAATAGTCAAATCAGCATCATGCGACAAAAAAATTTAATAAAGCAGGAAAGAAATTATTTCTTCGCTTTTTGAAACCTTTCTTCCACATTTTTCCAATTCACAATTTTCCAAATGTTTTTTACATAATCAGGACGTACATTCTTGTATTGCAGATAGTAAGCGTGCTCCCAGACATCGATCCCAAGCAAGGGAACATGTCCAAGCGTGCTCAACGGGTCCTGATTTGCGCAAGTTGCCAATACCAAACGGTCCGACCCCTTATTAAACCCTAGCCATCCCCATCCTGACCCCTGAACGCCTACAGAAAGAGTATTCAATTTTTCAATCATGGCATCCACCGATCCAAATTCTTTTTGAATCGCTTGGGCAAGTTCGCCGCTGGGAACCTCTCCCCCACCTTTGCCAATTGGGGCAAGATTTGTCCAAAAAACGGAGTGATTTACATGGCCGCCGCCATTAAATTTGATCGCTTGCTGCAGGCCGATCATCGCAGCGATGTCACCTTTGGCTTCCGCCTCATGATATTTCTCCAAAGCAACATTTAAATTGGTGACATAAGCATTGTGGTGTTTGGAATAATGCAACTGCATGATTTCTGCAGAGATCACTGGCTCCAGCTCAGAAAAATCATAAGGGAGTTCAGGCAATTTGTAAGGCGTAAAATTAGACATAGGCTTACCTCTTTGAATCACTTTAATGATAGACCATACTTTTTTTCCTCTATTTTGACCCGAAAAAAAAATGCTAGGAGTAAAAAAAAGAAATACCTACAGTTATGCCGAAAATGATTCAATCGGTTTCTTGAAAATTGACAGGTATTTCGATGAGCATAGCAGTTTCCTTAGGTTTGCCACGAAACATAGGTTTTTTAGCTAGTGAAGCGTCTCAAAATTCGTCGGACATCTCGAAAGACTTCTCCTTTCTGATCCCCACCATCAGCGTGCTTGCGTTGGGAATCATCTACGCGAGTAATGTTTCTGTGGGAATTGCGGTGGGATTGGGAAACTTTGCTTTGGGATTAGCCTCTAGTTTTGTTCTGCATCAGTTAAATCTATTCAAAGAAGACTCGAACAACCCGTATGAAAGCAAACTCAAGGAAATTCCTCTTTTAGCAACGCTGGTGGCTCCTTTCTTAGAAGAGAGCCTATTCCGCGGAATACTACAGCCTTGGGTGGCGCGCTCGATTGTCTCCTTTTCCCCCGCTGCTGCATGCGCGTTCCTAGCCACTGGATTAAGCATTGCTACTACAGTTGCAATTGTTGCGACGGCAGCATTTTTCGGCCTGATTCACGCCTTCAATGATCATAAAAACTCCCGAATCCAAGCAGTGATGGCAAGCATTGGAGGCATTGTTCTCGGTGTGACTGCTGCGCAATATGGTCTTGCTGCAGCAATTGCTGCTCATATCGTCAACAATACCCTAGCGATGATCTTACTAAACCTAAGAGATCGACTTCCTACCTCAACGTTTGAAGCAAGACTTGAATTTGCTGCTGTAAGAGCGTGAGAGTTTCTGAATCGACAAGATGACCTTCGCTATCAAATGCCTGGTCGGCAAAGCGAATGGAAGTTTCAGGCTCAATCACATCAGCTCCGCAATCGTCGAGGATAATTCGTAAGTGAGAAAGTCCTTTTGCTCCCCCTTTTTTTCGCGGAGACGCGCTCATCAGCGCAAACTTTTTTCCCTTGAAAGCAGCTTTTGAAGCGCGTCCATCTTCTCCGCGAGAAACCCAGTCAATGGCATTTTTTAATACGGAAGAAACAGATTCATTATACTGAGGCGAAGCAATAATGACCGCGTCGCTTGCCATCATCAAATCGCGCAGTTTTTTTGCATTCTCCGGAAGTCCTTCTGATGTCTCAAGGTCTGCATCATAAAAAGGCATTGGTAAGTCTCTAAGATCGATATAGACAACGTCAGCACCTTCTGCGCGCGCAAGCTCTGCGGCTTCTTTAGCCAAAAGTTTATTGTACGAGCCAGAGCGAAGACTTCCCGCAAAAACAAGCACCTGAGTTGCAGATAAGCTTGAGCAAATGAGTAGCAAAACAGATACGAGCAGTTTTTTCATAAGTCTCCACTAAAAAAGCTTAAGAGTGATTTAAGCAGATCTAAAATTTTTTCTAAAGAGGAATAAAGAACGGATGAACACCGTGCAGCTACTGTTTTGGCCTCCTTATTATCTTGCAGAAATCCTCCGTCTCATCTATTTCTTTGTAAGAGACTATTGCCGAATTCGACAATAGTCTCTAAGGTTAGAGAGAAGCAGATTCTTATGGAAAAAGCTAAAGATCCCCTTCCATGGCTCGTTACTTGGTTGGTCTCTTTAGGACAAACTAGCTTTTCCTTGCCCATCCCTGCCTTTCCAGCCATTTCTGAAGATCTTCATTTTGCCCCTCATGCAATGAAATCGACTCTGACAGTCTTTCTTCTGGGATTTGGTATTTCTCAGCTCATTTACGGTCCTCTTTCTGATAAATTTGGCCGCAAACCTCCTCTTCTTTTTGGTATTGGACTATTTTGTCTCACTAGTCTTATCAATGTCTGGATTAGCTCTTTGCAAGCCTTTTTCATTCTCCGTTTTCTTCAAGGTGTGGGAACTGGAAGTATCGTCACTCTTACAAGAGCGATTTTGCGCGATCGTTATGAAGGAGCCCATTTAGCAAGTGTCGCTTCTCATTTATCGATGGGATTTGCTGTGGGCTTAGGCTTATCGCCTTTAATCGGTGCCTATCTTCAAATCTTTTTTGGCTGGCGCTCCAATTTCTTGGCTCTTTGTGTCATTGGCATTATTCTATTTATTTATTCCTTCCTTCAATTACCTGAGACATCACCTAAGCCATTAGCTAAAGCCAATTGGAAGGAAGCGATGTATCGCACGCTTACTCGATACTATCAAATCATCGTCGATATTCATTTTTGGAAATACCTCTTAGCAGGCGTATTTGCCTATTCGGTGGTTATACCTCTCGTGAATCAAAAAACCGTTTGATAAAAATTCAGCTTGACATGTAACCTGCTGAACATGATTTTCTTAAGCGAAGCTCAACGCGCGCAACTCAAAACCCAACATAAGCATG
>Ga0070741_10001872_pt1 | contig 60114 bp, 51 predicted proteins | sample Coa_R1_4_FD_66440 | JGI IMG/M metagenome (GOLD analysis project Ga0070741, IMG submission 66440) | Surface soil microbial communities from Centralia Pennsylvania, which are recovering from an underground coalmine fire - Coalmine... | ecosystem: Environmental > Terrestrial > Soil > Unclassified ...
GTGGCCGATCCAATATGACGAGCTGGAACCCTATTACACGCAAGCCGAGCACTTCTATCATGTGCACGGTGAGCGCGGCGAAGACCCGACAGACCCGCCCGCCAGCGGACCGTATCCGCACCCCGCGATCAGTCACGAGCCCCGCATCCAGCAATTGGCGGAGGATTTCGCCGCCGCCGGTCTGCGTCCGTTTCACACGCCGCTCGGTGTGATGCTCGACGAGAAAAACCCGCAGTCGAGCAAGTGCATCCGCTGTAACACGTGCGATGGTTTCCCATGCCTGGTCTATGCCAAGTCCGATGCCCAGGTGCTCGGGATCGATCCTGCTTTGGAGTATCCGAACGTCGGGCTTATGACCAACGCATATGTCGAGCGGCTCGAAACCAGTGCATCAGGCCGCGAGGTTACCGGCGTTGTCGTTCGGCAAAACGGGGCAACTGCGATTTATTCAGCGGACCTCGTCGTCGTCTCCTGCGGAGCGATCAATTCTGCCGCTCTGTTGTTGCGGTCCGCGAACGACAAGCACCCGCGCGGGCTGGCCAACGGTTCGGATGTCGTGGGCCGGTTCTACATGGGGCACGTCAACTCCATCCTGATGGCCGTTTCAAAGTGCCCGAACCGGGTGGTCTTCCAAAAGACACTCTCGGTGAACGATTTCTATCACGGCTCGGATGACTGGAAATATCCGATGGGTCACATTTCATTCGTCGGCAAGCTGGATGGCATCACACTTAGCGCGGGAGCGCCCGCCATCGCGCCGGGATTCACGCTCGATCTGATGGCGAACCACTCTCTCGACTTCTGGTTGACGTCGGAAGATCTGCCTGACTCCGAAAATCGCGTCACGCTGGACCGCCACGGCAAAATCGTGCTCAGCTACCAGCCCAACAACGAAGAAGGTCACCAGCGGCTGATAGCAAAGCTCAAAGAATTGATGAACAAGCAGACGAAGTGCGCTATTCACGGGCACGACTGCCACCAGGGCCTGTTCTCGCGAAATCTGTTCGTTGGTCAGCGGATTCCGTTGGCGGGCGTTGCGCATCAAAATGGCACTATACGGTTCGGCAACAACCCCGCGGCCTCGGCGCTCGATCGGAATTGTAAGGCGCATGAACTCGACAACCTATACGTCGTCGATGGAAGCTTCTTCCCATCGAGCGGAGCCGTGAATCCGGCGCTCACGATTATGGCGAACGCTTTGCGCATCGGCGATCACCTCATCGGGAGACTATCATGATTCTGCGCCGCGCGCTCTGCACACTGGTCCTCACCGGCGGCCTTGTCTTTGCCGTACCTCATGCATTGGTCAAGGCTGTAGACTCGATCGGCCTGACCGTATCAGATCTCGATCGCTCCGTCGAGTTTTACTCGACCGTGCTCCACTTCCAAAAGGTCTCGGAGGCCGAAGCTGACGGTGAGAGCTATGAGCATCTCACAGGCGTATTCGGCCTTCGCATGCGCACGGCGCGCATGCGTCTGGGCGACGAATATATCGAACTCACCGAGTTCCTGGCTCCGCGCGGCCGGCCCGCTACCGTCGATGCGCGTAGCAACGACCAATGGTTCCAACACATTGCCATTATCGTCAGTGACATGGATCGCGCTTATCAGTGGCTCCGCGAACACAAAGTGCAGCACGCGTCACCAGGGCCGCAGCTTCTGCCCGCATGGAACAAGAATGCCGGCGGAATCCGTGCATTCTATTTCCGGGATCCGGACGGCCACCCTCTGGAGATCCTTTGGTTTCCGCCAGACAAAGGCAAGCCAAAGTGGCACGCGACCACAGACAAACTTTTCCTGGGAATAGATCACACGGCGATCGTCATCTCAGAGACAGAGGCGAGTTTGAAGTTCTATCGCGACCGGCTCGGAATGGAGATAGCAGGAGAAAGTGAGAATTATGGTCCCGAGCAGGAACGGCTCAATAATGTTTTCGGCGCGCGGCTACACATCACTGCTTTGCGAGCGGTTTCGGGACCGGGAATCGAGTTTCTCGAATACCTCGTCCCGCGCGACGGGCGCCCATTTCCGCCGGACGAGAAGGCCAATGACCTTCTTCACTGGCAAACACGATTCTTGGGGATCAGCGTGGATGAAGCCGCGCAGACACTCCGGAACAGCCGGTCCGCTTTCGTTTCAAGCGGGGCTGTAGAGCTACCGGACGGCAAGGCGGGGTTCCGGAAAGCAGTGACGGTCCGCGATCCGGATGGGCACGCTATTCAGATCGTAGAACGGTAAACCTAAGTCTTTTTTCACAAGGAGAATCGAAAATGAAGCAACTCAAAAACGTACAGTCTGTTTTTGCCGTGCTGGCGCTGCTGGTCACGGTTAACTTGTTCGCCTCCAAGATGGATATGCATACCACGTCCCAGTTCCAAGGCCCAAAGGCCAACACTGGGACCGTGGCACACTATTTGGAAAACGGCAAGAGCATGTTGAAGGTCTCGGACGACTTCAAGGTGCCAGACACTCCTGCGCCCACGTGGCGCGTCGTTGATAGCAAGGGCAACATTTACACCCTAGACGCGTTCAAGATTAAGGGCACGCTCGGTACCAACGCCGAAAAACGTGAAGTGGAGGTCCCGTCCTATGTGAAGGACATCTCGAAGGTCCAGGTCTACTGCGCCTGGGCGCAGGTGCTGCTCGGCGAAGCGGGCTTTTCTTCGCCCGTGAAGTAAGTCCCCAGCCAGAACGGTTCTTCCCTCGGGGTGCGGAGCGATCCGTACCCCCATTTTATTGGTGCGATACCCTTCAGCACCGTAACATCGCGCCTGAGTCGTGGCCGCGGAATTCTCCGCAAACATCTGGCGGGTGTGGCTCGCACATACGGCATTGGCAAAATCTTCAGAAGGACGACAGATCATGACTGAAACAAGATTTGGCGAGCAGGCGTGCCACAAATTCCGAGCGAAGCTCGATTCGTATATCGACAATGAATTGTTGACGGAGAGCAATCTCGAAATGATCGAGCACTTCAGGTGGTGCGCCTCGTGCACTCAGGAGGCACAGGAGCGCCGTAATGTGCGTTGCCGACTCCAGAATGCCGTGCGCAAAGTGCCGGTGCCTGCCGGATTGGAGCAACGTATCCGCGACCGCCTGCGTCAACCGAAGCGGCCGCAGCCGAAGAAGCTGTTTCTGCTGGCCATTGCCGCGGCGCTGTGGTCTAGCTTCGGCGTGTTTCCGTTCCGCGATCCGAGTGGCGAGTTGGTTCTAATGGTATCGGAAGACCCGCCCTGCGGCTCTCTTTCAGAAGGCCCACCCGAATGTTCGAGGAGATCCTCGCGGAAGGGCCGATGCGGATATCACGGACGCGGTTGCAGCCGCGCCGAGGAACAAGCATTGTAAATTACTGACTGCCTGGCCAGCTTCGAGCGCTGGACCGGTTTAACTAAATCGGATGTGCTGCCCGGCGGAGAGCCGTACGGGTCTACCGATCGGGGTCTGATACTCTTTGTGGTAGTCGATGCCAAGCCGCTCGTATACCGTGGCCGTGAAGTCCTCAACTGTCACCGGGCGATCTTTGACCTCCGATGCAGTCGCGTCCGAACTTCCATATACCTGCCCGCCGGGAACCCCGGCGCCTGCTATGGCGCACGACCATAGCTTCGCCCAGTGATCGCGTCCGGCATTCGCGTTGACCTTCGGTGTCCGACCGAATTCTCCCGTAGCAATTACCAGGGTGGATTCCAGCATGCCGCGCTCGGCTAAATCCGCGAGCAGGGCGGCGAACGCCCTGTCGAACGGTGGCACGAGTTGATCACGCAATCGATTGAAATTGTTTTGATGGGTGTCCCACTGGTTAAACCCTGTGGACACAGTCACGAAACGCGTGCCAGCTTCAATCAGGCGCCGCGCGAGCAGGCACCCCTGACCCATCGGTGTGCGGCCGTATCGCTCGCGCACCCGCTCGGGCTCTTCTGAAATCGCGAATGCCTTCTTTGCCTTCGCAGAAGTCATGAGGCTGATCGCCTTCTGATAGGCCTCATCAAGAGCCGGAAACTGCTTCCCGGTGTCCGCGTACCGGAGCAGCGGATCTTGTTCGAAGACAGCATCCATCTTGCGGACGAGAAAACGTCGATCGGATATTTCCGCCCAGTCTACATCACTGGGCAGACGGAGATCTCGAACCTGATAATTCCCGACGTTCGGATCACCCGCAGCGAAGGGTCCAAAGGAAGCACCAAGGAACCCGGGTCCGTAGGCGTATCCGGAATCCGGAATTGCGATATATGGCGGAAGCCCATCTTGAGAGCCCTTCTCCTTAGCTACAACCGCGCCCATCGCCGGATAGGACAGCGTCGCCAAAGGGCGATAGCCGGTCAGCATATGAGTCATAGCCTGTTCATGCTGACCCTCCCGTCCCGTCATCGAGCGAATGATTGTGAACTTATCCGCCACCTTGGCAGTATGCGGGAGCAGCTCTCCAATTTGAATCCCGGGTACGTTGGTCGGGATTGGCTTATAAATACCCCGAAACTCCGCTGGAGCTTCCGGTTTCAAGTCCCACAAATCCTGATGTGGGGGACCCCCACTTAGCCAGATAAGGATACACGACCGGTCCTTGCCTGGACCAGCCGCACTTAGCCGGAAGTAATCCACCAGGTTCAGGCCGAAGACGCCCAAGGAACCGATCCGTACGAAATCTCGCCGGTTCCAAATTTGCCGGAGTCCAGGCATTCGGTCACCTTCCTCAATGATTAAACAAGAATTCCTTGGAGTTCAACAACGCCCATGCAAACCCGCGCAGCCCCTCTTCGCGGGTTGCCTTTCTGGCCACGAATTCCTTGGCCATCTGTAATTCGTGATCATCAGGCTCGCGGCTGAGGGCGCAAAGATAGAACTCCCGGATGATATCGGAATCGGCGATACCGCGCCGCGAGAGTTTATGCAGTCTGCCCTCCGGATTGGAGAGTTTGGCTTGAATTGTTTCGCCGGCCATGAAGTGCATAGCCTGTGCGACACTGACGGTCGTATTCCGCTCACATTTTGCCGTATCGCGAATGGGGCGATCGAAAGTATCGAGGAAATAGGAAGGCACGCCGGAATCGGGCAGGTCAATGGCCCGTTTACCCCAATAAAACCCACGGAACTTCTCGGGAACGCCCGTAACGTCGCTGATCGCGTCGAGCAACTGCTCTGCTGTCAGGCGCCGCATGTAATAGTGCGAATAGTTGACTGCATCGGTGGCATTGGAGTCGTTCGTCGCAGCCGCAAGCTGATAGGCGCTAGACTTCAGGATGGCGGCAATCAACGGCTTCATGCGGTAGTTACCATCAATGAAAAACGCCGCCAGGCGGTTCAGCAGCTCAGGATTGCTGGGCGGATTGGTGTCGCGGAAATCGTCGACCGGCTCGACCAGTCCTCTGCCCATCAATTGACGCCACACACGATTCACGGTTGCCCGCGCAAAATAAGGATTGTCAGCCGAGGTAACCCAATCCGCTAGAATCTCCCGGCGGTCAACCATAGGGCGTATCATCGGCTCAGTTCCTCCGAGGAGGCGCGGACGTACAATTTGCAATGTCTGCGGATGCCGGAACTCGGCCGGGTAATCGAGCGTGACCAGGCCCTCGAACGGCCGGTACCCCACCGTTTCTTTGATCTTCACCTGCGAGAAAAATGCGGCGAGCCCCAGGAAATCATCCCGGGTCCACTTCTCCTTGGGGTGATTATGACAGCGCGCACACTCCAGGCTCACTCCGAGAAACGTTTGCGTAACAAACGTGGCGTACTCCTCATGAGAGCGCCGGTTTTCGCGAGTATAGAAATTGTTCGGGCCCACTTCGGCCCAAGTTCCGAGGCCGGTAATCATTTCGCGCGCAACTTGGTTGTAGGGCTTGTCTGAGGCGAAGTTGCGCCGGAAATATTCGTGCGAATAGGGGCTGTTGTCGTGGACGTAAAGAGGAGCCATCATAAAGAGGTCGCCCCATTTAACAGCCCAGAAGCTCGCGTATTCCGGCCGTTCCAGCAACACATCGATCAGCCGGTCGCGCTTGTCCGCGCGCCGGTCTGCCAGGAATGCAGCCACCTCACTCGGCGTTGGAAGTGTGCCGATTGCGTCAAGGTAGACACGACGGATGAACTGCGAATCCCTTGAAAGAGGCGATGGAAGCAGCTTCATCTGCGCAAGTTTTCCAAAGACCAAATCGTCAATGAAATTTCGATGCGCGATAGATACGTGCGGGATGGGGATCGTGTTCAGCGCTACTCCAATATGAGCCGAGCTTACTTTCCCGAGTGTACGCACCAGAATGGTAACTTCACCGTTTCGTTTTGGAATCACCAAACCGGCAGGGGAGACCGCTGCGACAGTTTCATCGCTTGATTCATATCGCACCCGCCGTGTAAGATCCACACGCGATCCATCAGAGTAATAGCCGATTGCGAGCAATTGCTGAGCCGGCGCTACTCCGCCGATTACGCGAAATTCAGACGGCCATACGCGAATGGAACTCAACCGCGAATTACTGGGTTTACCTTTCGGGCAGCCCTCACCGATCCACTTCAGCAGTGTCGCGTACTCGAGCGAGTCTTTCTCCATTGGCTTTCCGCCCCCGTGCGAAATGGAAAAAGTCGGCTTCCTCAAAATCAGGCTTTCTTCCGGTTTCGCAAGGTTGACGCGGCGTCCATTCGAACGTTTGACGACGGCTTCATAGTCCTCGTCTGGATCGTAGCCGAACAGGGAGAGCTTGAACCCGTTCTGACCGTTAATTGCTCCGTGGCAATTGCTGTTATTGCAGCCCAGTTTCGAAAATATGGGCGCGATGTCAGCCGCAAAATCCCAAGCAGTGGCAACGGGTGGATTGACGACAACCGCCGCTTCTGCAGAAAGCCCGCCAACGCGGGCCGCGACCTTAGCCACGCCTTCCGCAGCCGCCTCGAACAAACCCCTCCCGGCCTGTTTCAGCACACCAGGATCGGAGATCGAATACGAAGCATCGCGCGTCAGGTCCCGAACGGAGCCATCAGCATAGTATCCAGTTACCAGGAAAGAATGCTGGCCATGAGGCAAGGTTACGAAACCTGCGCGCGGCTCGATGGCGATTTTTTCGAGCTTCGGCTCTGCCTGTTGCGCAAACGCCAGAGTCACGACCCCGAATAACGCCGCCACACGGTATCCGATCATCTTACGACCTTATTGCTCGATTCTTAGGAAGAAAGCTTCTGTCGCCTCACGGTATCGGCTGTCTCCAGCTTGGGCGGAGGCCGTCACGGTAATCCGGTGTTCTCCTAAGGGAAGCTTAGCATTGTCGGCTGCCCGTAGTATCAACTGCGCGATACGGCCCTCATCCGTCAGTTCTTGTGACTCGAGAATGACGCCTGGCGGGAGGCCCTCAACGGCAAATTGGAGAGGTGCTTGAAACTCAGGACGCCGCTGCAAAGCCACAAGGACGCGTGCTGCGCGGTTGCCGCTCGCCGACATCTTAACGCGATCGTCCCGCGCATCGGCCCGCATCCGCTCCAGTGAGAACTGCACCTTTGAAACAACGCACAACCGAAGAGTCTGATCTTTCGTCTGCACGTATGCCGGTCCGTCGCCCAGCATTGCATGTGGAGTCGCAACAGCCACCGGCTGCCGTTTGCCTGCAATCTCGGCGGAACCAAAAATTTGAACCGGAACACACTTCTCTGGCACGTCGCTTGACGCGCTCAGTTCTAACTCACCGCTCGTTGCAGTAGATTTGATGGTCAGCGGCTGTGCCACAACTCCGGATGGCAAGCCATTCATCGAGACGTTCACGTCATCGACAAAGCCGCCGATCCGCCGGAGATTTATTGGCGCCTTCACCGTACCGCCTCGCTCGAGAAAAATGCGCTCGGATCGAACCGCTAATTCGTACCCGGGTGTCTGTGTGCTTGCGCTTAACACGTAAAACCGGGAGTCTCCAGCATGTTTGGAATTATCGCGCACCTGGATGTAATAGATGTCGGACCGCTTGTCACAATCAGGAGCGTTCGGAGTTTTCGTTTCGATGCGCGAGTCGCGGTTGCGTGAATTTCGGAAATCGGGCGCATCATCATTAAAGGCGATCAGTTCCCCGTTTTGCGAAAGCAGAGCCAAATTTGGATCGAGCATATCGGATCCCAGTTGGCGAGCCTGCAGCCGCAAATCCAGGGGTTCGCCTTCGCTCGCCTGAAACTGGTAGGAATCCACATCGCCCGGATGATCCATCCGGCCCAGGTACGTGCCAGGCACGGTGATCTTCGGACTTTTCTCCATGGAGTCGTTTGGCTCAGCCTCAATCTGAACACTGGTGTCGCACACCAAGAACGGAAGCGGAAACTCAGTGCCGGATTCATCGGGAACCGACAGAAAGTGAAGTCCCGGGTCGGTGTCTGGCGCGACTTCAATCGCCACCTGGAACGTGCCCGGCCGGCGGTCGTCCCGCTGAACAATGCGGCCCCGAACACCAGTCCCCGAAAACCGGAGGGGTGTAGAGGGATCCAAGAAATCGGCTCTCAAAGTAGCCTGGAGGGAGCTCCCTCGCTTGGCGGCAGGCGGCCACATCGACCACAGCAAAGCGCTTCTGCCGACAGCTAACTGATAGCTCTCCTCGAGCTTGCGGTTTTCGCATTCCGTGACAAAGCAGCTTACTGCCAAACGGCTGTGATCTACCACGATGAAATAGTCGCCTTCGGATGCGAACCGATATTGAAGATACGGATCCCATAAGAAACGGGAAAAGTTGTTGGAGAGAACTTTGCCGGAAGAATCCAGCAGCGTCAAAGTTACATTTCCGATCTCTCCCCCGGTGGCGTAGCCGTTTCGGCCAATGAAAACGTTGAAAGCCAGCCGCTCACCGCTTCGCGCGTGAAAACGATAAACATCGGAGTCATTGGTGTCGCGGATCTCCCCGTTGATTAACGTCCCCTCCGATACTGTTTGGGCTTGCTCCGGCCGGTCATTCGGCTCTTGTTCTCGAACGGAGCGCCAGTGGGAAAGCCGGAAGTGGAATTCGTTTGACCATCCCCGGCGCGTAACTAGCCATAGAGAATGCAACCCTGGAGGAGCAGAAGGCTGGCTTGTGATGCGAATTGTGGCCGACGCGAATGTAGAGTCCAGAACGGCGCCAGTCAGACTCTCTTCGCTAAAGTGAACCGCTATGGCCTGATCTAGGAAATTACCGGTCAGACGGACCGAGACGCTTTCACCTACTGTCCAGCCTTGCGGAAAAATCTGCTCGACGGAGGGCACTGACGGCTTTACACCTGGCTTCGTCGTGGCTGCCAAGACGGCGGCACTGAAACAATATGCAATCCACGAAGCGGCTATAATGCGCATTGCGACGACCCAGAGCCGTCAAAACATATACTTTAATCCGAACTGAACACTCCGGGCAGGCTGCAGAGAAGAACTGACGAGTCCGAACCGTGGCGACCCAACGGATCGATCCGGCATTCCGAATGTCGGATGATTGAAGGCGTTGAACAGCTCGGCCCGGAACTGGATCCGGTGCGCTTCGACGATCTGAAAATTCTTCATCAGCCCCAGATCGAAGTCGTTGATCCCTCCCATACGCTGGGTGCGTTGTCCGAGGTTGCCCAGGGTGAAGTCCGGCGGCGTCTGAAACGCTGCAGTATTAAATTGGCGATCCCACGTTTTCGGCACGCGCCAATCTCCCACGAGCAGCGGGCGAACGGCGGAATCGCCATTCGGCCGGGCTTGCGAAGCCGCAATGGTATAGGGAGTGCCACTCGCAAATGTGGTTGTGCCGGAAAGTTGCCAGCCCCCGATCAGTTTTGCGGCCACGCTGTGCAGAGCGCCCGATGGGATGAGCCACACATAACTGAGTGCCAGCCGATGCGGGACATCATAAAGCGCCGGCGCCTTCTCGCATTTCAAGCAGTTATTGTCCTGTGTGCCTAGATTTCCGGAGCCCGCTCCGAACAGACTGTCGGTACCGATGCTGATGCTCTTCGACCACGTATAATTGGCCAAAAACTGTAATCCGGAGCTGAAGCGGCGTTCCCAACGGGCTTGGAACGCGTTATATGTCGAGGCGCCGATTCCGTCCACATAGTTGATGGGCCCGAATTGCGGATACGGGCGCCGGGATTGAATGTTCCCGGGCCCCGGCGGAACATAGTTCGGACTGTAGCCGTACCATGGCAGGCGCGTTCCCTTATTTCCCACATACGCCAGAGTAAGAGCAGAGTTGAATGGCAATGCCCGCTCGATCGAGACATTCCACTGCTGGATGTAAGCGTCCTTCATATACGTGTTCCGCACGTTCGGGCTGGGAAGCGGTTTTTGGCCGGTGCCCAGGGGAAACGGATCCGCCAAGGTTAGATTCGGCGTACTGGGATTGCTCAAAAAATTTTCCGTAATCACGAATGGCGGGTTGAGCTCGTTCTCGGTTTGCGAGCTAAATTCCGTATTCCAGAAAACGCCGTACGCTACCCGGACGACGGTCTTCTCCCGAATACCGTACGCCAGACCGACGCGCGGGCTGAAATCTCTTCGATACGGCGCGACCACACCATCGGAAACCTCACCGGGATAGACCAGCTTGCCCCGCGCGGGATCCCAGGAGGCGAGCTTGTTGGCCCGAACCTCGACTGCGGGCGCGTTATATTCATAACGAATTCCTAAATTCAAGGTCAATTTACGGCTCGCGTGCCAATCATCCTGAAAGTAGACCCCGTAGTGCCACTGACGCATACGCGGATCGAACGCTCCCTGCGTCACGCTGGAGGACGCGAGATACCCGAGCAGAAAGTCCGCCATTGAATTGCCGGTATAGTGCCCGTCGAAGCTCATGCTGGGCAGGCTCAATAGCGGGAGATTTACGTTCTGGTGCTCCCGTAGGATCGTGCCTCCCATCTGGAGCGTGTGGCTTCCTTTGTTCCACGTGAGATCATCGTAAAAATCCAGCTGGATCTGATCGTGGCCAGAGGCACGTTGATCGGCGATGGCATTGTAGCCGAAAATGCTGATCGACGGAATGCCCCAATCGTCCGGCGGAATCGTGATTCGCGACGCCACTCTATTCAGCCCAACCGCAGACCAGACGTCCTCCTTTCCTGCCCGGAAATTGCGGAGTTTGATATCGCGGTCGTAGAGTCCAAGCCGCGCATTGTTGATCACTGTCGGGCTGAACATTCTGGTCTCGCTGATTGTGTGCTTGAAGAAGGAGTTGTTGCCGGTGTAACCCAGGCCCGCGAGCACCTGGAGCGGAACTTGCTCGGTCGGCTCGGCGGCAAAGCTATAAAAGATGCTGTCCTTCGAGGAGATTTTATGGTCCACCCGCAAGTTGACTTGGTTGACCGTGTTGCGATCAGAACCCGAGGAGACATAATTGAACCGCGGGTTACTGGAGGTATTCGGATCCGGATAATATTTTAGAATCGCCGCGGCAATCGGATTGATACGCGCCGCAGGAATGATGTTGCCAGGAAACGGAGCTCCAGTTGTGGGATCGACAACCGGCGGCTTTCCTGCGAAGTTCCCGCTCTTATCAGCGATCGTGGGAACATTCACTCCGCCTGCGCCCAACTTCCGCACGCGGAGGCCTTCCCAGTTGATCATGAAGAACGTCCGATCGCGACCATTGTAGATTTTTGGAATATACCAAGGACCTGCAACCATAAAACCGAACTGGTTGTAGCGGTAGGCAGGCTTGGGCGGCGGATTTCCCCAAGCCAGCGCATCGAGCTTGTCGTTGCGGAAAAACTCGTAGAAACTGCCGTGCGGAGTATTGGTGCCGGCGCGTGTGGTGAATGCTATCGTGCCGCCGGCCACGCGGCCTTGTCGCGCATTGTTGTTCGAGGTGTCGACGCGAACCTCTTCGATGGCTTCAACAGACGGCGAATAACCCAAGTATCCGCTGAAGCTCTGATAAATTGTGGTGCCGTCGAGCGTGTAGTTGTTATAGTGCTCGCGTACACCGGAAACTACCACGGACTTTCCATATTCGCCGCCGAGTTGAGTCTGTGAACTGGCCGATGTCCCGGGCGCCGGTTGAAAAACGCCGGCCTGTAATAGGGCCAGGTCGAGCGCGAGCCGACCTTTAAGCGGGAGTTCCACCACGGATTCATGGGTAATGGAGCCGCCGACAGATGCATTCTCGGTCTGCAGCAGAGGTGCCTCCGAAATGACGGTCACCTCCTGCTGCACTTCACCCGGCTGTAAAGTGAAATCCACTCGCGGGCTGGTACCCGCCCGCAGCATCAAATCGCTGAAAGCTTCTTTGCGAAATCCAGCTATGCTGCAAGTGACCATGTATCTTCCGGGCACCAGGTTCGTCACGATGTAATCGCCTGTCGAATTAGTCAGAGTCGAAAAGCTTACATTCGTGTCCAGGTTCGTCACTGTCACCGATGCGCGGGCAATCAGCCCCCCGGTTGAGTCACGAACTGTGCCGACAAACGTACCCTCATTGATCTGAGCAAGTAGTGGAAGGGAGATCATCAGCGCTAACCCCGAAACGCGCAGAGGCCAAATCACTCCTTTGTGCATGCAGCACCTCCGGCCAGCGAAATCTGCGCGTGAGCCTATCACAGGCGCCGCATACTGTCAACAGAACTGTCGGCAGTGTGGCGTTTATATGTCAATTGTCCGGGGAAGTTTGACTACACCGAGTTATTCGACCAGCGGCGCGGCAAGCGCAGCGTGCATCGCGTACCGCTGGCGACGGCCGAGAAAGCGCTGGCGCTGTACCAGGAGAAATACTTTGACCTGAACGTGCGGCATTTTCAAGAGAAGCTGCGGGTGGAGGAGCACATCGAGTTGAGCTACACCTGGCCGTATCAGCGCTGTGCTCCACTCGATGCACGAGTGGATTGAGTCCACACGCGGCAGACTGTCGAACACGTCGATTGTCGCCTCGGCTATCCACTATGCACCCGGGCGTTGGCTGCGCTTTTGCGGTATTGTGATGACCGCCTTCTGGAAATCGACAACAAAGCCGCCGAGCGAGCCATGTGCTGCCGTCCTTGCTAGCAAGTGCACATTGTGGATCCGCTCATAATCATGATCCTGAAATGGCGCCGGCCTGTTCGCCACGATCACCACTGCAGACGTATCCCGAGGTCAATCTCACGAGTCGCCGGTTCACCGTTCAGCACACGCGCCGTGGAAGCGATGGTACCCACAGTCCCGAGCGAGCTGATGTTGGCGCGGGGAACCGCAAAGTTCGGGTGGTTCAATGCGTTCACCATAATTAAGCGAAATTGAAGCCGCGCTTTTTCGGTCACGTTGAACCACTTCATCAGAGAAAAATCCAGGTTCTTGATGCCGGGGCCCTCCAGGATATTGAGCCCTGTGTTCCCGAACCGGCCCACGGGAGCAGGACTCTTACAAACCGGATCCGTAGCTGGGCAACCTGGGATCGCAAAAGCCGCGGTGTCGAACCAGTGGGCAATGGTGCGCTGATCCTTGGGCAGGTTTCCGTTGCCGATGCGATCCGGACGGCCGCCGAATGTGGCCGTGTTGGACGGATCGAAACTGGAGAAACTCGGAGTAAAAAACTGGCCTGATTGGAGGTTAACGTTCCAGCCGGTCTGCCAACCTCCGAGCACCCCTTCAACCCACCGGTTTGCGGTGCTCAGAAAACGCCGGCCGTGCCCGATCGGCAGGACGTACACCGCGTAACCAAAAGCCCGTTGCCGCAAGACGAGCTGATTATTCGCTTTCTCCACAGAGCGGTTGAATTGGTCCTGCAGCACTTGGCCTCCGAACGAAGTGCCGCTGCCGCCTGAATCCTGCGTATCGGTGAGATCCCGTGCCCAAGTCCAGCCAGCGCCGAAGGTGAGGTTGTTTCCGTGCTTCTTCGTCGCCGCCAGTTCCAGCCCATTGTAGAATTCATTGCCGCCGTTATCCGACCAGATGACCTGGTTGTATAGCGGATAGGGTCGGCGGCTGGCTGAGAACGGGGTCGTGCTCGCCCGCAATTCGTTCATGTTGTATCGATAGATCAGGTTCACAGTACGAACTCCCACATACGATGCTCGCAGACCAACCTCGCCCACCTGTCGCTCGACCGTCAGATTCCACTGTTGCGTGTACGGATTCTTTAAGTGCGGGTTCTTGCCTTGCACGTTCTGTGTGCCTGCCGCACCGACGGCCGACAGAAGGAAGGGTTGCGGGAAACTGAACAATGGCACGCCATTGTTGAGCGAATTGATGAACGTGGCGCTGCCCGCAAAGGGACCGCCCCCCATGTCCCGCGCCAGCGGCCGGTAGATCAGGTTGCCATAAATTCCATATCCCCCCCGAATCACCGTCTTGCCGTTACTGAATGGCTTGTAAGCGAAACCAAAGCGCGGCTGAAAATCGCTCTTATTGAAATCCACCAGGGAGTCCTTCGGGTAGCCCGCCTGGGATGCGGTCTCGATCGGAATGTTCGAGGGGAAGTACGGGTTCAGGTATTTCACGCTATTGTCGGGAATCACCAGCTTTCCGTTCTTCGGATCGAAGCTGTATATTGCTCCAAACTGATGGTAAAAGGGACCGGCTAGCTGCCATCGCAGGCCGTAATTCAGTGTGAGCTTGCGATTGACCTTGTATTGGTCTTGCGCGAACATGCCCCAGGTTGTCGCTCGCAGATACCGGGGCGGCGTGGGTGAGGCCAATTGGGTTGTTTGCGGAATGCCGAGCAGGAAATCCGCATAGCCGAATCCAGTATAAGCACCCGTGAAATTGTATCCGCCGTAGATCAGCGAGGTGATGGCAATTTCGTTTAGCCGGTCCCGGATCGCATCGAACCCAAACTTCATGAAGTGGCTTCCCTTGGTCCAGCTCAAGTTGTCAATCCATTGCAGAGTGGTACTGGGATTGTTGAAAAAGCTATCGTCGTCCGCGTCCCAGTCGAGGTAGGTCACTGGGTCGATTCGGAAAATGGGCGCGTTATGGACGCCGGAGGCGGTTACACCCTGGATTCCAAACTGCTTGATCAAGTCACTGCCGACTACGTCGAGGTAATAGTTATTGCGATGATAAGTCGCACCAGTACGAAATTCGTTCACCAATGTTGGCGAAAACGTGTGGGTCCATGACACAATCGCGCTGTGCCCGTAGCGACGCTGTGGGTAGTGGCCGATTGTCGGCGACAGAGCTACACCCGACAACGGCATCCGGCGCCAGCTTACCCGGCCGAACAGGACATCCCGCGAGGTCACATTGTAGTCGATGCGGCCATCGAACATGTCGAAGATCGTGAATCCGGTGGTCCCCGGAAACTGCTGCCGGTAGTTGGCGGCCTGCAGCCCGGGAGGGCCGAAGTTGGGCTGTGGGAACAGCACGTCCTGAGCCTTGCGGGAAACCTCGCTAATTCGCGATCCCGGGATGATATTGCCCGGAAAGGGATTGCCCGTCGTAGGGTCTTTAATGGCAGCACTCAGACCGCTGAAGTTACCACTGCGCCACTCTGGAAGTGGCACATCGGCCGTCAGGAGCCGGCGGGCGGACTCCCGGGAACCTTCGTAGTCGCCGAAAAAGAAGAGCTTGTTCCTCTTGATCGGGCCGCCCAAGCTCGCGCCAAAGCTGTTGTAAACACGGAATGGTGTCGAAGGGGAGAAAAAGTCACGGGCGTTCAGCCGGTTGCCATTGTAGTTGTAGAATGCTGTGCCGTGGTATTCGTTGGTGCCTGACTTCGTGACCACCGTGTAGTTCGCTGCGACAGCGAATTCGGCGGTCGGGTTCGATGTCACCACGTTCACTTCCTGCACCCCTTCAAAGCTCGGCTGGACGGGGCTTGCACCCCCCGAGTATGCTGTTACGGCTATCCCATCCATGGTGGGAAGTGTTCCTGACTGGGTTCGGATGCCGTTGATAACGGGAATACTCGTGTAGGTCACCGAACTCGTTCCCGTGTTGAGGAATGTGTATGTGTAGAATCCTTTGTCTGCCAAATGCCGGGTCATCTCCAACGGCAACTGTTCCAGATGCTGGTTTGTTTTTACGTCTGTTAGGGAGCTCGTCTCAGTATTGATAGCTGATGCGGCGCCGCGAACCTCCGTCACCGTGGCGGTCGCAGCTAGTTCCAGTCTGGCATCGACATTCAGTACCTGATTAGTGCTGAGAATCAGTCCTCGCTGTTCATATGGGGCAAATCCGGCCGCGCTGATGTTGACCCGATACGTTCCGAGATCGAGATTCGGTACATTGAACGATCCGCTCGACCCTGTGGTAACTTTCCTGATGTTGCCTGTGCCTTCGTTGGTCACCGTGATGATGGCGTCCGGCACAACAGCGCCGCTCGGGTCGGCGACGGTACCAGTGATAGAACCGAACGTCGTTTGAGCAACGCACCGGACAATAAACAGCAGACAAAGTATAAGCTCTGCGAAGTGCAAAAGCACCACATCTGCGCGGACCCAGCGACCGATTCTCATTGCAAGTCTCCTTCTCGCTTCGAGCCTTAGTCGATTTCCATTCTGACACCCGGGGATTTGGCTGAGTATACACCAAGTGCTTCTAAGTATTCGGGCGGAATCTATCTAATTACCCAATCACGGGCTGGCTGGCAAAAACCTGGCAGATCGAAGGAGCTTTCAGCTCTCAGCAGTGAGCCTTCATCTTGCTATAGTTTTCTGGACACTTAGGATCTACTTTAAATGAGCGCTTGCAATCCCAAGCTCTTCGGACTGCTGGCTTTGGCGGGTATTGCGCATCGTGGCGGCACAGGTCCTTTACCGGACTTTATGCCGCCGGAGGTGTTCAATGATACCTTCCAGGATGTAGCCAAACTCGATCCTGGTCACTACAAGGTTGAATTCGAGAACGAACAGATTCGCGTGCTCCGCCTTGTTCTCAAGGGCAACAACTCGGTCCCACTGCACGATGATCGCTCGGCCTGGTGGTGTGCCTCTCCGAATGCCACTTGCGTTTCAAACGGCCGGACGGCAAGCCGCAAGATCTTCATATGCAGTCTGGCGAAACGCGGTGGGTATGGAATGACACCCGCTCGGAAACGGATCTCAGTCCGCGTCCTCTGGAGTTGCTGTATATCGATATGAAATCGAAAACGGGTTAATAGCTCGATCTATTGTCAGCGAGAACGCATCTGCGGCAAACCTCGGTTCGGCTCGCTGTCTAAAACACAATACGCAAATATTTCTGCGGATTGGTGCGGAAGTCCCGTATTGTTGTTTCCAGGTCTCGCAGTGATCCTGTGATCGATTCGTAACCTCGGGCCTCCACGAGAAGATTCCCCAGCGTCCCTTGGCCGGCGTTCAAATCATCGATGGAGCGGATCCATCCCGCCAGCAGCTTCATCCATCTTAGATATAGCTCGTCGCTTGCCAGCCATGCCTTACCCGCCCCGCTGTTGTCTAGGCTGGCGATATCCTGCCGGATGCGGCCGATCGTATCGACCAGCTTTGCGTATTGAGCTTGATCGCGCACGAGCCTGCCGGCTGTTCCTTGGCCGGACTCGATTGTTCGCAGCATTTGATCGATTCTTTCGATAGGCTCACGGATTTGTTGATACGCGCGGTCCGAATATAGCCATTTGCCTAAACTCTCGGTCGTGCGCGTGGCAGCGCGCAAACCCCTCTCGAGTTCGGCAATGCGCCGCAGCAGATCGTCATAGATGTCTTCCCCGACAAAGAACTGGCCGACGCGTCCACGGCCCTCTTCAATGTCTCGGAGCATGGCATCCACGGAGGCAATCCGGGCCTCGAACTGCTGCATGTCGATATTCTTCAGCAGCTCCGGTTCGGCCTTATACGTTACTTCCGCACCCGGGCGGATCGGCTCCGCGCTGTTCCCGGCGTTGATATCCAGAAACTGGTCGCCAAGCAGATTGTCCGCGCTGACTTGCGCGGTAGAGTCGGAGGGAATTCGGGGAAGGAAAGTCAAACCGACTTCAAACTCAGCTTTCACGACCCGGTTGGGGGTACTCAGGCCGCTCAGGCCCACATTCGTTATCTTGCCAATGGTGATGCCGTCCAGGCGAACCGGGGCGTTCCGCAGGAGTCCGCTCGCATCGGGTAGGTAGCAGTACAGCTTGGTTTTCTTCTCGGCTATCGTGCCGCCGAGGAGCAGATAAATAACTACCGAAAGAATGACCAGTGACGCGCCTGTCAGACATGCGACACGAAACCTGGCCCAGCTCACCCGTGCGGCAGAAGGCATGCTTATTCGAATTGTATCCCGCCGAGGTCGGCGGCTTCATGAGAACGTCAGTTCTCGAGCGGAATCCGGAGATAGCTGGTGGCGCCGCCGCGGATCTCGAGTTTCTCAGGATCGCTGCGCTTACCGTCCTTTTCGACAACGATCGTGTACTGACCCGGAGCGAGATTGATCTGCGCCGGAGTTACGCTCGACCACTTCTTGCCATCAATGTAGATGGTGGCCCCCGCCGGAGTTGTGGACAGCATTAGTGTGCCGCCCGTGCCCCGCAGCGAAATCATCGGTAACTCCTGCGGCTTGCCTGTAACATCGATCTCGCGGGTCTGCGGATCGTATCCGGGTTGCATGACAACGATTGTGTGCCGGCCCGGGGGCGCTTCCAGCGTGCACGGAGTGATGCAAGAGCTTTCTTCGCGGCCGTCGATCGTAGCCACGGCGCCTCCCGGGCTGGTCGGAACAAAAATAGGAGTGAGCTTGCCGCCCGGGCGATCGGCCCCGCCTTCGCGCTCAGGAACGCCGACCGGTTGGCCTGCGCCGCCTGAAGGTGCACCCGCGCCGGGAGATTTGTCGGCTCCGGATTGGGGGGGTGAGCTTCCAGGCTCAGCCATAGGGCTTGGTCTCTTCTCGGCCGGCTGAGTAGCGGCGCCTCCAGGGGTTGAGGTCGGAGGAGGCGTCGCTGGCGGGACCGAGTTCGCCTCGACCGGCGCTTTTCGCGGTGGGGCAGAAAACCAGGATACTCCCTGCCATACAAGCACTCCCAATAGCGCCGCAACCGCTACGGCTCCGATAATCAGCGGCCAACGCCGATGCGACTGCTCCTGCTCGGAATCGTCGTCCCGGCGCAGAGGGGCGATCGGCTCGGCAATCGTGCGCGTGGGCGCGACGACTGTGGGCAGATTCGGCGCCGCCCCACGCGGCAGAGCCTTCCACCCCCGTGTCGCCCGGCAAGCCTCCTTTAGCGCGCCGACAAACTCTCCGCATGTCGCGTAGCGCGCATTCGGATGTTTTGCCAAGCCTTTGCGCAGCACGGCTTCGATCTCCGGTCCTAGCGTCGGGTTAAGCCGTTGCGGTGGGATCGGCTCTTCGGCCACGATCTTATACACCACGGTCGTCAGTTGCTCTCCCACGAAAGGCTTTTCACCCGTGAGCATTTCATACGCGATTACGGCGAGTGAAAACTGGTCGGAGCGGCCGTCCACCGGCAGTCCCTGGACTTGTTCCGGCGACATATAATGCGGCGTCCCCACGATCACACCCGTCATCGTGAACTGCTCATTTGTGGTCACCTTAGCGATTCCGAAATCCGTGATCTTGACCGTGCCCTGCTCGTCGATCATGATGTTGGCGGGCTTGAGATCACGGTGGACGACACCCTTCTGATGAGCATAATCGATCGCTGCTGCGGTTTGCTCCAGAATGCTGAAGATCTTGTCTGAGGTAGGCGGTTCGTGGCGGCACAGCAGCGGGTCCAGTGTCGATCCGTTCACGTACTCCATCGCGATAAAGGCCAGATCGTCCTGCTCCGCAATGTCATATATGGTGACGATGCCGGGATGTGAGAGCGCGCCGGCTGAGCGGGCTTCCCGGAACAACCGTTCCCGCAGGCGCATTCGCTCGGCAGGTTCGCTCGCCTCCCCGATGCGTATGGTCTTAATTGCTACGCGGCGGCCAATCGTGGGGTCGGATGCGAGATACACCACTCCCATGGCCCCGCGGCCAAGTTCTTTAACGATCTCGTATCTTCCGATCCGATGATCCAAACTCTATGATCTCATCTCTACCACGGCCTCCGTAATCTGGCCGAGGTACTTACCGTCGCTCATCACGTCCGCGGCAATCGCGAAGCGTGGGGCGGGCGCAATCCAGTCGCGCGGAATTGCGATCTGAAACGGCCGCGCTGCCTGTTCGTTTGGAGGCACCCGAAAACTCAACACATCCGGCTCGATCTTCCAATCCGCGGGCGCCACCAGGGCTATTTCTATTTTCATCGGGGACGGTTTGTAGTTGCGAACCCGCACCTCAGCTTTCTGCCGTTCACCTGGAACGACCAGCATCTGGTACGGATATACGTGCACCCAGCTCGGGTCCAATCCGAAGTTCACCTCTCCTTCCGGAAGAATGTCGCTAAACAGGCGCTGTTGCTTCCGTAGCTTCTGTTCCGTGGCGAGCAGCGTTGGCTGATCGACGGCAAACGGCCGTCCGTGACCCGGCGCGATCAGCGTAGGCGCATGGTCGATCAAGTTCCGAATCGATTTCATGTGGCTGTCGTTCTCCACGTGGTTCCGGAAGATGAGATTGTGCCGCAGCGTGCCGTCACGGCGCGGGTTCTCGAATAGGGCGTCCCCCGTGAACGCCACGCGGTTGCCGTCCAGCGTCACGAACAGGGCCATTTGATATTCGGTGTGCCCGGGCGAGTGAGTAATCTCGAATTCGTACTCCTCCCACTTGAACCGCTCGCCGTGCCGCAACGGCCTGCTTACTTTGAAGGGTTCCCCTAGGATGCATCCCAGGTTATGGCCGCGCGGATTCTCGAAGATATCGACCATGTTATCCAGGCACCAGACCTGAGTATTATGGTGGCGGACCAGGTGCGGGAAGCCGTTCATGTGATCGTCATGCATATGGCTCGGCATCGCGACGTCGACGGACTTCACCCCGTAGCTCGCCTTGAGGTGGTCGATGCTGTGCTCCACAAACCGGATCCGGTCGGTAGCGGCCGTCGCGCGCTCGAATGTGCTGAAATGCACCGCTGAGGCCGAACCGTAGTCGATGAACATTGCCTTGCCGCTCTGGCTCAGGATCGCGTAGAAAGAAGAGGTGGTCTGGTAGTGAGCGATGAGGTGCGGGGTCAAGGCGTAAGGCCGAAACGTATCGCTTGGTTCGTTTCCCGTTTGAAACCTATAGTATTCACTCAGCCGGCGGATCGTTTCGGAGATCGGAGTCTCGGGGTCGGTCATCGTTGCGCCGTGTGAAGGGCACAGCAGTTCCGGCTTTTGCTCGCTCAACCGCGCGAGCGAGTAGATCGCGAGATCGATCCCTTCCGATCCTCCATAGTTGACCTGCGTGTCGTACAGGTTCAGAATTTTGCCGGGCGAGTGTATCAGGTCTCCGGTAAAGGCTACTTTCTTACCGTCAATTGATGCTACCAGCGTGATCGCGCCCAACGTATGTCCCGGAGTGGGCAACACGAAGAACTCGGTTCCGTTCCAGGAAAAGGTGCTGTAATCAGCCAACACGCGCGCCACTGGTATGTTTTCGATAAGCGTGTTGAAATCGTTGCGGACGTAATAGAGGTGAAAAACCCGGCGGTTGCGCCAAAAGTTCTCGGCATCTGCGAACAAATGCCGTTCATGCGCCGGAACAGCGATCGGGATGCCGCGCTCGGCGGCGCGGTAATCGCCCTGGCATTGATCGCGGTGATGATGCGTGTGCAGTATCCAATCGACCTGGCTGATTCCCATATCCCGCAGGTGGTCCATCACCTTGCCGGATCCAAAGTCGATCAGAACGCAACTGGAGCCGCGCCGGACAATATAGACGCGGCATGTATCCTCGAACACGAAGAGATTGTCGGTCAGTCTGTGAGGCCGGCCTTGAGGAGCGAACCGGCTTCGGCGGTACGATTTGGCCACCGCCGGTTGAGCTGCCTGAGCGGAAGCGAGCGTCGGAGTAGCGGCGGCGCCGGCTGATTTCAGAAAACTGCGTCGAGACGGGCGAGCCATTGCGACATGCTATCACGCCGTCGCAGGCACCGGTTTACTCGTAGCGCAGCGCTTCTATGGGATCAAGCCGCGCGGCCTTAATCGCGGGGAGCAGACCTGCTATCAGTCCCACGGCCTCCAGCAGCAGAGTTGAAGTCAACACGGCAAACCGCGAGATTTGCAGGTGAATATCGCCCGCGCCGCTCGTGTCCTTGAATAGCGGCCCAAGCAGGGGAAGCGTCCGGAGCGTGGCCGTGACCGCATATCCGCCAAGCACGCCCAACAGGCCGCCCAATGTCACGATTGCCATTGCTTCAAAAAGAAACTGCGCCAGAACCGACGCCTTTGTGGCGCCGATCGATTTCAGCACTCCGATTTCACGCGTCCGCTGGGTGACTGAGACAAGCATGATATTGGCCAGCCCAACGCCACCAATGGCCAGAGTCAGCGTGCCGATAAACCCGAGAAGCAGCCGCAGCGCCGTTCCCATCGTATCGATGATCCGCATGAACTCGTTGAATGCCAGGATGCGGACTGCCCGCTCATCATTTGCGGCGAAGCCGTGCACGCGAGCCAGCGTCTCCCGCACCTGGCGAATCGCTTCGGCGCGGAAGATTGGATTGACCGGCGTCCAGACTATGAACTCCGGATACTTGATGTCATGCAGCACAGAGGCGGTGTCGTACGGAATGAACAGGCACTCATTATCGGGTTCGTTGTAATTGGAGATCTGCGCCTTGGTCCGCAACACGCCAATGATTTGGAAGCGCAGCCCGTTGACGGTCACTACCTCGCCGACCGGCGGGATCTCGCCGAAGAGCTTTTCAGCGGCCTTGGCGCCGAGCACTGCCACGCGCTGCTTTTGAGCCTCATCCTCGGGCCCGATCCAGCGTCCCTCCGCGAGGCTCATATTGCGTACGCGCCCGTAGCTTCGATATACGGCTCGCACCGCCATCGATTGCGTGCGATAGCCTCGCACCACGGTGGCTCCATGAATGATCACCTCAGCCGAAACGGCAGCCACGAGGGGAACTGCATCGCGGATCGCATCCACGTCCGTGCGCTCCATGCGAATGCGGCGCCCGGCGCGTTCGCCGCCTGCCTGCGTTGAGGTCTGCCCGTTGAACATCAGGATGAGATCTTGTCCTACCGCCTGGAAGGCCTTTCGCAAAGCGCCGTGAAACCCATCGCCATACGAGTAGAGAATCACGAAGCAGGCAACGCCCCAGGCAAGGCTGATCGTGGTAAGAACGCTGCGCTGGGCATTGAAACGGAGTGCTGCGGCCGACTCGCTGAGAATGGATTTAACGCTCATATCGCAGCGCCTCGACGGGCGTGAGGTTCGCCGCCTTCCAGGCCGGCCAGATCGCCGAGACGATGGCGATAATGCCCAGCGCCGCAAAGGCCAGCGCCGTTGTGCTTGCCTTTACCGGAAGACCGGCGAACATATCGCTCGCCGGCAGCGTGTTCACCGCTGCGGCGATGCCGTAGGCGCCCAGGAATCCTGCCAACCCGCTGATGGCGGCCAGTAAGACGCCTTCCACCAGAAAATCCGCCAAGATCCGGCGGCGCGTCGCTCCAATCGCCTTACGGAGACCGATCTCTCGCGTGCGCTCCGTCACCGAAACCAGCATGATATTCATCACGCCCACACCGCCAAGCGTTAGAGTCACAGCTGCGATCGTTCCCAGAAAATAGGTCATCGAGACGAAAATGCCATCTACCAGCTCGGCGCTTTCCACGGTGTCCCAGATGTGGACTGCTCCCGGATCATCGGGCTCGAATTGATGATTGCGGCCGAGTACGCGCAGCACCTGCTTACGCGCTCCCCGCCACTCCCCGAGCGATGCCGGCACGTAAATGATATTGTTGACGATGCCGGGCCGGAACTGCGAGTCGGTTGGCGGAAGGTCGCGCACGAAGGTGGAATACGGCACGTAGATCTTGTCGCTGTCCATCCCGTTGTAGCTGCTGTTCTGGTTCTTGAATGGCATCAGCCCGACGATCCGGAACGGCAATCCGTTCAGACTAACCTGCGCCCCGATCAGGCCGTGCCGCTCGCCGAATAATTGTTTGCGCACGTTCTCGCCGAGGATGCAGACGCGTTGGCCCTCCTGTTCATCGATCTCGCCCAGAAAACGGCCCTGACCGATCGGAATCGTACGAATCTGCGCATACACCGGTTCCACGCCATTCACTGTGAATGTCCCGCTGTTGAACGCGCTCGCCGCATGTGCCTGCACCTGCATTTCGCCGCAGGCCCGCCGCACCAGATAGCACTGCTCGCGTATGTCCCGGATATCGTCGTAAGTCAGCCGGATGCGGCGGCCTGCCCGTTGACCCCCGGCCTGCTTTTCGGTCCGGCCCGGAAAAATAATTACGATGTTTTCACCGAGCTGCTTCGTGTTATTGCGCTGGCCCTGCTTAAAGCCGTCGCCCATGGCTACGATCAGCACAATCGATGCCACGCCCCAGGCGATCCCGGCCATCGTCAGAATACTGCGCAGCTTGTTGCGGAGCAGGCTCGAGATCACCTGCATGAAGAGTTCTTTGAAGTAGCCCATGGCCGCACCGCTCGGCGCTCGTTCAGGCGAACGCGCTCACTGCAGAATGACTTCCTGGCCAGCGTTCAGCCCTTTCACAATCTCCGTCTTTGAACCATTGCTGATTCCGGCGACCACGGCAATCCGTCTGCGGCCCTTCTCTGTGGTCGGATCGGGCACCTCGACTTCCGTGGACCTGTCCTTTTTGTAGATAAGCGCGCCCTCCGGAATGGCTACAACTCCCTTGTGCTCCTCCAGGATGATTTCGGCATTGGCGGTCATGAGCGCACGCAATTTGCGGGATTCGTTTGAGATCGAGACCCGGACCTCGAACGTGGTCACGTTGTCCTTTTCAACCCCCATGGGCGAGATCTTCGTCACCTTGCCCCAGAATTTTTGATCCTTGAACGATTCCACGGTGATTCGCGCCGGCTGGCCCAGATATACTTTGCCGACATCGCTTTCATCCACCTTGCCTTTCACGTAAACCTCGGAGAGATCGCCGAGGGTCATGATCAGCGTGGCTCCGGATCCCATGGTCAGAATAGAGCTGACCGCGTCGCCCACTTCGCGGTCACGCGAAAGCACGACGCCATCGATCGGCGAGAGAATCGTTGCATTGCGCAAGTCCTCCTGCGCTCGTTCGAGGACCGCGCGCGCCTGATCCCGCATCGCTTCGGACTTGACAATCGCCGCTTTGGCAACGCCCAGATTAACGATCGCGGACTGCTGCCGGTTCACGGCCATCTCATAGGCCTTCTCGGCCTCGTCTCGCGCATTCTGCGCAATCAGCTTGTCTTGAAAAAGACGTCGTGCCCGCTCCATGTCGCGTTTCAGAAACGGAATGTCCGGGCCCGCGGCCTCTACCTTATAGCGTTCGTATTCCGCCTGCGCGCTTTTCAGAGCCGCTTCCGCCACGTCCAGTGCAGCCTGCGCCTCGCGTACCCGCGGTCTCAAGTCGTTCTGGTCCAGCTCGCAGATCACTTGACCGCGGCGAACTGCATCGCCTACGTTGACAGGCAGAGTTTGAATGATTCCGCTCGCCTTGGATTTGATCTCGACCTTTGTAGTAGGTTCGACCTTGCCCGTAGCCACAACGGAGCGCGCCAAATCGATTCGTTCCGCTTTGGCCAGCTTCTCCGGCTCGATCTTCGGCGAGCTGCGTCCGATCGCCTTCAAGGAAAAAAAGGCTGCTGCCCCGAGCAGCGGGATGACGAGAAAAAATACCCATCCCCAGAATCGCCTTTTTTTGTGATTCGCCATCTCCGTGCCCTGGAAACTAAATACGGATCAGGCCGGAAAAAGTTCCGAATTCAATGGGATGATTATGTTACTTTGGACGCCAATGGCGCGGTTCGAGGCGATCCTGTTTGATTTCGATGGAGTTCTTCTGGACAGCGAGCGCGTGCATTTCGCGTGTTGGGCAGAGGTCCTGAAGCCGCTGGGCCTGGCGTTGGACTGGCAGACCTATTCTCGTGAGTGCATTGGGATTTCAGATCGGGAAATGCTCGAAATGCTGGCGCGGCGCTCGAATCCTCCGCAGGATGTGGCGAGTCTCTTGGCGCGATACCCTGCAAAGCGAGACTGCTTCCGAAATCGTATGTTGCGGCAGGAACTCGTCACGTCCGATACCGCCTCCCTGATACGGGCGTTACGGCCCGACTACAAGCTTGCCGTAGTGAGTTCTAGCGCCCGCTGCGAAGTAGAGCCGATTCTCGAACTCGGTGGCGTTCGTTGTCTGTTCGACACTGTGGTCTGCGCCGAAGACGTCGAACGGCCAAAACCGGCGCCGGAGCCCTATCTGCTTGCAGCCCGGAGGCTCGGGGTCCGTACGGCGCTTGTTGTCGAGGACTCGGATGCAGGCCTGGAGAGCGGCAAGGCAGCCGGTTTCGATGTCCTGCGAATTCCCGAGCCGGCGCGCACTCGCGAGCTTGTCGAGCGAAAACTTCGCGAGGAAATGGGCCCGCCGGCGTGAGAGTACAATGAGGCTATGTGGGACGAGTCCACCTCCTCGGAGATCGCTTACATTTGCGAGTGCGGCAGGAAGTGGACTTTTGGCCGTAAGATGGTTTCCGCGCAGGCCTCGACGACCGTGCGATGCGATTGTGGAAGAATAATCGTCGTCGGTAATGGCGTGGCTTATAGCCGCCCCAAAGCGGCTGAGGCGAAGAGCCGGCGGTAAGCGATTTCAGAGCTGTGCACCGCTGTGGAAGCGCACCTTGTTTATCCCAAGAAGTCGAAGAGGCTATGTTTTGAGACCTGCGCCTGAGCACTGAGCGCCGCCTGCTGCTGTGTCTGCGCCTGTGTCATCTCCACGATTGCCGCGCTCAGATCTGCGTCTTGGACGTCGCTGAGCGATGTCTGCTGTTGAATTTGAAACTTGCTCGCCAGCGAGGCCGCTTCGGAAACCCGCTTCTGCACGGCGCCGTAGAAGCCGAGCTGGCCGTTGAGATAGTCGCCGGCGCGCTGGAGCGCGATCATCGAGTTCTCGACGGCGGATTGATCATTGTTCTCTAATGCCACAGCCAGGCCGTTTATAGCGGCAAAAACATTATCCGGCGCCAGGGTATCATCCGAGTTCCGGTGGTCGAAGATCTCCTGGGCAGTCCGCGATGTCAGAAACTGTACGCCTGTGCCGTCGTCCATCTGGCGAGTGGCTGAAGCCGCTGTGAGGCGGTCGACGCCGTTCGGCTGATTCACATTCAACTGGTACGGAGGGTCCTGGTCCTGATCGCCGCCGAAAACGAAGTGGCCCGACACATTCGTGCGGCTCAGGCCCACTAACTGCTGTTGCAGGCCTCGCACCTGCTGCGCCATCGATGCCCGCGTCTGCGCGTCCGGCAGCCCGCCGGAGCCCTGGGTCGCCAGCACGGTCGCCTGCTCGACCACGCTGATGGCTTGCTGCAGCGCCGATTCGGCCGAGTCGGTCTGCGACTTGAGAGTCGCCAGATTATTCTGTAGCTGGTCATTCTGGCTGATCTGCGCTCGAAGCTGAAGAATTTCACTGATCTGGTCTGGCGCATCGGAGGGCCGCTGCACCTTGAGGCCGGAAGACATCTGCCGCTGTGCGCGGTCGGCCGTTGCCTGAATCCGGTCCAGGTCCGCCAAAAACTGCGTGATTTGTCCGCTCGTGCTTTGAATCATTTTCCTCTACCGATAGCCGCTCAGCGCAGGAGATCGATTGTCGTTTGGGTGAGCTCGTTCAGCACCGATACCATCTGGGCTGTAGCCTGATAGGCTCTTTGAAATTCGATCAGGTGCACGGCCTCCTGATCGAGCGAAACACCCGAAATCTGGTCGCGCAGGCTGCGCGCTTGCGCCAGTAATTGCTGGTGCGTGGACTTATCCTCTGTCGCACCGGCGGCTTCTTTGCCGATTTGGCCGGCAATCTGGCCGAAGTATCCCGAAAAGCTGAGGTCATCGACCTGACCGTTGGCCGTGCCGAGGTCCGCCAGGCGAAGGGCGACGCCATTGCTGACGTAGGGCGGACCCGGATCGATAGCAGGCAACTGGTCGGCGGTAATATCGGAGTCCAGATTCAGAGTTGCAGCCGCGCTCGCGCCATCGGTCCCGTCATATGTGAACAGAGGCTTGCCCTCTTCCGGCGGCGGGCCGTCGGAGATCCGTCCGGACGTCAGAACCTCGTTCATTGCATCGGCGAGTCCTTTCGCGAGCCGGTCCAATTGGCTTTGTGTCGACGGGAGCAGGCGGTTTTGGAAATCGAGGAGTGCGCCTAGGCGCCCGCCGGTAACTTGGGCCGTAATGTCCCGGCCATCGGCTGTTTCCACTCGCACACCATCAGCGGTCGCATCGGGCGGTGAAATCAGGTAGGCGCGGTCGCTAATCACCAGCGGCGACTGTCCGCCTACGAGCACGGTTACTGTTCCGTCCGCTTCCTGATGAGCCGAGAAGTTGACGAGGTCGGCAAGCTGCTCGAGACTGCTTTGAAGCTGCGCGTCCAGCCCCGCATCTGCTCTGCCTGTCCGGAGCCTCTCGGCGTTGTACCCCTGAATTTTTGCGGCTAGCGTATTGATGGACTGCATGGTGCTGCCGGTTTGCTGGCGCGCGCTGATCGAAGCCTCCGACAGGCGCTGTGCCGTCTGCTGAAAGCTGGCGCTCAAAGCTTGTGCCTGGTCCAGGACCGCCTGCCGCGAAGCTCCGCTGGCGGGGTCTGCGCTCCATGCAGAAAAGCTGGCAAAGAGCCGGTCCAGGTGACCGGCTATGCCATCTTCGCCCGAGATATCAAAGGCGTTCTCAAGTGGTTGAACAATCGAAGCCTTTTGGTCGAAATATCCGAGATCTTGCACCTGTTGCCGAACCTCTTGGTCCGCCCATCGGTTCCGCGTGCTTTGAACCTCGCCGGCGGCCACACCGCCCGTCAAATTGTTACTCGCATCGAATGGCAGCGATTCCAGTTGCATCTGCTGGCGCGCATATCCGGGAGTTGATGCGTTGTTCACATTGTTCTGGATGACGTTGAGCGCCTGCTGATAAGCGCCAAGCGCACCGGCTGAACTATTGAGCGAAGCAAACAGATTCGACACGGGCTATCCCCTCACCACCACACGGGGACCGGGTTGGATCAAGCCGGCTTGGCCCGAACCCGTGTATCCGCTGAACGCGGCACAGAGGGTGCGCCACCCGGCGTGGAATGCCGCCGAGGAATCGAGAAGCCGTTGCAAACTCCGGACCTGCCGATGGAATGCCACTACTTCGGTGCGAGTTGCCGGAGGTGCGGCTACTCCAGTGGTTCGAGCCGCCGCGAGCAGGTCTTCCATGTTTTTGATTGCCGAACGTAGCAGCGGTTGGCACTCGGCCAGATTCTCGGGCGTTGGACTTTCCAGCATCTGCACGGCCCGGTTAACCAGATCTCGTGCGCCCTCGATGAGCTGCTTCGGACATTCTTCCGCGGTCATCTGAACCTAAATGCCTTCCGGTTTGCCCGCGCCCGCGCCGTTGGCCAGCCATTCTTCTACGATGCGGCTGCCCAGCTTCTGTGGGTCAACGGAATATCGGCCTTCCCGGTAGGCACGGGTCAGTTCCTCGACGCGGCTGGCGTGGCCGGCCGACAGGCTGCTTTCAAGTCGGCCAAACTGGGCGGCTGCATTGGAGATCGAGACTTGATCCCGCCCCCCGGTCCCTTGCGAACGCTGGGATTCCCCTGCCTTCCCGGCTTGTGTTCCAGATGCCCTCGTGGTCTGCCCGCATGCCGTTCCGGTGAGTTGCTCGTTTTGAACTCTCATAAGCTATTGAGTTGGACTTCTCCCTGCCACATTCTCATGATCTCTAATCGGCACGAATTGGAATTCTTTTAGGCAAGAAGGCTAAAAATATGCAGCCAAGGCTAAATTTCTCCCGGCACGCCGCCGATGGTGAGGTGTGACGGTTGATAACGCCCTAGAATTGGCAGAGTTTATGGACCCCGCTCAGCAGGCGGATTTGGGATCCCAAACGAGAGCAAGTCTCCCGGAGCCGGCCTGGAAGCGTTTTCTGGTGGGCACAAGTCTCCCCATTCGGAATCTGGAACAGACTATCCGGCTGATCGGCCCCCGGCGCTGTACCGTATTGATTACGGGCGAAACCGGGACTGGTAAAGAGATGTTTGCCCGTGCCGTACACCTGGCGAGTCCGCGCGCCAATCTGCCCCTGGTCGCGATCAACTGCGCCGCGTTGCCTGAGCACCTTTTGGAAGCGGAGCTTTTCGGCCATGTCCGGGGGGCTTTCACCGGCGCGGCGAATCAGCGCGTCGGCCGTTTCGAGCAGGCCCATCGCAGTACCCTGTTTTTGGACGAGATCGGTGATATGCCCCTTGATCTGCAGGCCAAGCTCCTGCGCGTACTTCAGGAGCGTGAGTTGCAGCGCCTGGGCAGTTCGGAAACAATCAAAATCGACGTGCGGGTTATTGCCGCCTCGAACCTGGACCTTAGAGAACGTGTGCGGCAGGGCAAATTTCGTGAAGATCTCTACTACCGCCTGAATGTCGTGCCCGTTCGGATGCCGGCTTTGCGGGAAAGACGCGACGATATCGCCATCCTGGCGCAGCACTTCGTGGAAAAAGTCAGTCATGCCGAAGGCATCCGCGCCCCGCGGCTTGCGCCGGAGGCCCTGGCGCGATTGTGCGCGCATGACTGGCCGGGTAACGTGCGCGAATTGGAAAACTCGATCGAGATGGCAGTCGCGCTTAGCGGAGACCGCGATGTGCTCTATGCTTTGGATTTTCCGTCTCTTCCAAACCAGCAGCCCGTGGTCGCCGTGGAGAATCCTGCTACCTTCCTGCTCCCCGAGAATGGCTTGGACCTGGAAGGGGTAATCCGGGATTTCGAGAGAAGCCTGCTCGAACAAGCGCTCGCCAGGACCGGAGGCAACAAAACGCTCGCTGCGGATCTGCTGCGCCTTAAGCGCACAACACTCCTTGCCAAGCTCCGGGCTCACGAAACAGGCGCATCGATGGCGGCTGTGGCCTGAGACCGAGGCCGGTCTCAATCTTCGGACTGCATCCGATCCAGTTTCAGCAACAGCTCCACTTCATTTTGCGGGATTGATAGGGCAGCGGCGATAGTGGCTGCCGGCTCCCCGCGCCGGTGCATGCGCAAGGCTTGGGCGCGCTTGCTTAAATTGATGGCCGAAGGGGGCGCACTCGGGATCTGCTCAAGCGGGCGCTCTTTGAGCTGCCGGCGCAATTCTTCAAGGTCGCGCGTTAGGCTCGCAATCGCAGATTCGAGCCGCTCGGCCTGGGCAGCCTGGCTTTTCTGGTTTCTGCGCATCTCCATCTTTAGAGTCCAGAACAGATACAGGCACGCGCCAATACCCGCCACCAATAACGCCAACGGCAGAACCGAATCCATTGCGTTCTTCTCTTTCGACTCTCTATTCGTCCATCCCGCCGGCCTCGGCGCTTTGGTCGTCGGATGAGGGCTCGAAATCGCCTGTAAGCCGTTCCGAGCGGTTCACGACCTGTTGAATCCGAACGCCATAATTGCTGTTCACCACCACAACTTCTCCGCGCGCCACAACCCGGTCGTTCACGATGATATCCACAGGCTCCCCTACCGAACGATTCAACTCGATGATCGAGCCGGTAGTCAGACTCAATACGTCCTCCAAGGGCATCTCAGCGCGGCCGAGCGAGATGCGAACGGGGAGCTCCATATCCATGAGACCAGATATTGCCGGCAGAGTTTCTATACGCCGCCGGGATCGGGTCAGAGCCTCTTTCGTATTATCCATTGATCACTCCTCCTTGTGGTTTCGTTCGCCTTTCACTTTCCCGTGATGTGGATCGTCCAACGCCTCTGGATGTAGCCTCGCAGGCGCAGTACTCCCTGAATTTTCAATTGCGACACGCGGGACAGGTGCACTCCCATTACCTGGGCGACCTCGCGCATGCTCAATTCCTCCTGGTAGTAGAGGGCGAGCACTGTACGCTCCATTTCCGGCATCTTGGCAAGCGCTTCGGTCAGGAGCTTCTCAAGTTCGGATCGCTCCATAATTTTCGCCGGCGAGTGGTCCTCGTCATCCGAGATGAGCTTTACCAGCTCCGTGCCATCGCCGGATGCATAGTCGAGGCTTTCAAGGTCCATCCCCTGGGCGTCCCGCAAGCGCTCGTAATACTCGTCGAGGCTGATTCCAAGCTCGGCTGCGATCTCCTCGTCGGTAGGTTCGCGATGCAGACGCTGGCTGGCCGTGTGAATTGCCGTTTGAATCTCCCGCGCTTGCTTGCGCTTCGTCCTCGGCGCCCAATCCAGGTCGCGGAGGCTGTCCAGAATGGCGCCCCGGATCTTGTGTTCCGCATAAGTCTTCAGCTTCACGTTGCGTCCCGGATCGAAATTGTCTATCGCGGAAATCAACCCGATGATTCCGGTCGAGACCAGGTCGTCCAGACTCACGTGCTCCGGCAGACGTGCGTGGATTCGCTTGGCGATCAGCCGAACCTGCGGCAGATTTTCCATGATCGCCCGTTCGCGTTCGATACCGAGTGTTTCCTGAGTTTCCTGTGTCTGATAGCTGTACATGCAAATGTTCCTCTAGGACGGCTCACGCTGCGGTGGCGGCCATTGCGACGCGCGGATTCAGCAGCCCCAGCAGCCGGGCCTTGCTGGCCGGCTCAAAATCGTCCGGGATCTGCTGGCCAGTGGACAGGAAAGAAACCGGCTTGCCCGACTGAATTGCTGCGCCGATCATCGCGCCGAAAGACGCGGTCTCATCCAGCCGCGTGAACAGCAGCTTATTCGGCCGAAATGCGTCGTACCGGGCGATGGTCCGGTCCAGATCCTCCGGCTTCATCGAGCACGGCAGCACCAGATGCGTTTCGATCTCGGGATGACGCGACAGAAAGCGGGTCAGCCCAAGGCTGTCTTCAAATGTCCCCGGGCTGAATCCGGGTGTGTCGATGAGAATCAGCCCTTTCCCCCGGTGCTCCTCCAGCGCCTGTTCAAGCGCCCGAACCGTATCCAGCGCCTGGAAGCCGACCCCCAGGATCGACGCGTATGTCCGCAACTGTTCGGCGGACCCGATGCGCAGTGTGTCCATTGAAAGTAACTGCACTGGGCGGCGGGCCGTGAGTCCGCAAGTCACAGCCAGCTTTACGAGTGAGGATGTCTTTCCCGCTCCGGGAGGTCCGACCAGCATTACGATCTTCGGCCGGTCCTCTGATAATGTGATCGCCGGATCCACCTGAAGACGAGCATCCAGTTCCGCGGTCACGCATGCATCGAAATCTCTGGGTTCGATTGCTGCCGGTCTCGCAGCAAATCGCGCCTGGCCGATATTAGCGACTACAGGCCGGGCGGACCGCCCCTGGGCCGCCTCGACGATCTCATGCGCCAGGTTGTCCTCTATGCCGGCGGCGAGCAGTCGCTCGAGCGCATCAGCCGCCTCGGGAGATAATGCTGCGGCGCGCCCGGAAAGGCCTGTTCGCAGAACCATATCCCGCATCTGCCGCATCTGGCTGCGAAGTTCCGCGAACTCTCCAAGAAGAACATCCAGCGGCTGGCCGGAGCTGTCGCGCTCCGGCTCTCCGGGCATTGCTGTGTCGAGTTCCTGTGGCGTAACCGCAAACACGACCTCATATTCTCCGAGATGCCGCGCTTCAGGCGCGGTCTTGCGCGAGTTTACGAGAAGCGCGTCGCTGCCAAGTTCCCGCGACGCCAACTCCACTGCGGCCTGGACACTCGCAGCGAAATAGGTTTTCAGGTGCAATCCTTGCAATTCGTTGTGTACGTTATTTGAGTCCTTCATGATTCCCATCACCTATGCCCTACTGGATGACACCGAGCGAGAGGATCTTGACCTCTGCCGGAATTTCGTTGTGCGACAAAAACATCACGCTCCCTAGAGAGGCTTCCGCCACCTGGCGCAGGAAATAGCGGGCTCCGGATACCGTAACGACAACGACCGGCGCCTCGGGCTTGCCGATCTTGCGCTCAATCCGCTGGAGCAGATCGCGAATCGCCTGTGGCGCCAGGGTCAGATGGCTGTGCTGTTCCCCGTGCTCCACGGCAGACTCGAACATCTGCTCGAGTCCGGGATCGAGGAAGTACGCCGGCAGCTCTCCGTTCGCATTAAGAAACGGTTTGACGACCGTGCGGCGAATGGATTGCCGCACGAATTCCGTCAGCAGGACGGGATTGCGCGATGTTGCGCCTGCTTCGCCCAGCGCCTCCAGGACCGAAACGGCATCCCGGATCGAGACCCGCTCGCGCAGCAGATTCTGAAAGACCCGCTGAACTTGGGCGAGCGACAGAAGCTTCGGTACCAGGTCTTCCACCACCTTCGGATGATCCAGCGCAACACGGTCCAGAATCTTCTTGGCATCCTGGCGCGAGAACAATTCATGGGCGTAGCGGCGAATGAGTTCAGAAAGGTGCGTTCCCAGCACGCTGACCGGATCGACAACGGTGAATCCGGCGCGCCTTGCCTTTTCTGACTGCGATGCGGGTATCCACCAGCCCGCCATCCCGAACGCCGGCTCGCGCGTCGGCTGGCCTTCCGGCGGCGCATCCAGCTTACCGACCGGGATCGCCAGCTCGCACCCTTGCGGCAGTTCGTACCGGGCGATCTCGGCGCCTTTGAGCATTACGACGTACTCCCGCGCGCGCAGCGACATGTTATCCGTGACTCGCACGGCAGGCAGCAGGTACCCAAGATCCAGAGCAAGCTGCCGGCGAATGCCTGCAATCCGTTTCAGCAGCGGCGAATTCTGCTCTCCTTCGACGAACTTCACCAGTCCGAGTCCCACCTCAACAGCCAGGGGTTCGATCCGCAGCAGCGTTTCGAGGTTCTCGCGCGCCGCGGCCTGCGGCGCTTCTTCTTGTTCGGCCTTCTCCTGAGCCGCCAGGCGCTTTCGCATCTTCCAGGCGGCTACTCCCAGACCGCTGCCGATCAGGAAAAACGGTATATGGGGCAGACCCGGAAACGCAGACAGCGCCAGCAGAACTCCACTGGCGAGCAGCAAGGGCTGCGGGCTGCTGAACAATTGCCGTTGGAAGTCGGGACCGATTCGCGAATCGGAACTCGCGCGCGTGATGATGAGACCGCCCGAAATAGAGATCATCAGGGCTGGAATCACCGTCACCAGGCCGTCCCCAATCGTCAGCACCGTATAGGTTTCGAGCGCGTGCCGCAGGTCCTGTCCGTGCTGCAAAACTCCGATCAGAAATCCGGCGACGATGTTGATGCCCGTGATCAATACGCTGGCCAGCGCGTCTCTTTGCGTGAATCGGGAAGCGCCGTCCATCGCGCCATAAAATTCCGCCTCGTTGGCGAGATCTTTACGGCGCTTTCGCGCCTCCGCTTCGTCGATCAGCCCTGCATTGAGATCGGAGTCGATCGACATCTGCTTGCCCGGCAGCGCGTCCAACGTGAACCGTGCAGTTACTTCTGAAATGCGCACGGCGCCGTGGTTGATGACTACATACTGAATGGCGATCAGGACCAGAAAGATCACCGCGCCGATGATGTAGTTTCCGCCGACAACGAATTGACCGAACGCTTCGATCACGTCTCCCGCTGCCGAGGTCCCGGAATTTCCGTTCATCAGGATCAGGCGTGTCGATGAGATATTCAGGGCGAGACGGAACAACGTAAGGAGCAGAAGAGTAGTGGGAAAGACGCTGAATTCCACGGGGCGCGCAATATAGAGCGCCACCATGAGCACGATGACCGACATCATGATGTCGATGACGATCAGCATGTCGAGAACGAAGGCCGGAACGGGCGTGATCAGAGCGACGAGAATCGCCAGAACCGCCAGCGGAACACCGAGCTCCCGCAGATTAGACAGGGCGGCGGCTCCCTTCCATCCGCCCGGCATCGCTATTGCTTTTGTCTGTGCCAATCTGTTTCCTTTCCTTTAACCGGGCATCCGCCGGTTCATCAGCCGGTAGATGTACGCGAGGATCTCCGCGACAGCGCGATAGAGATGTGCCGGAATTTCCTGGCCCACTTCCGACGACTTGTAGAGCGCCTGGGCCAGCGGCTTGTTCTCGATCAGCGGGACCTGGTTCTCAATCGCTTTCTTGCGGATTTGAAGCGCCAGGAAGTTCTTTCCTTTCGCAACCACTACGGGCGCGGTCATTGTCTGTGCGTCATAACGCAGCGCGACCGCGTAGTGCGTCGGGTTCACGATTACCGCTGTCGCCTTGGGCACCTGCGACATCATGCGGCGCCGGAGCATGTCTCTTCTCATGCGCCGGATCTTCGCCTTGACTTGCGGATTTCCTTCCTGTTCCTTGACCTCGTCCCGGATCTCCTGCTTGCTCATCCGCAGGTCCTTCTGATACCGCCTGCGTTGACGATACAGGTCGATGCAGCCGAAGATTCCGAATACGGCCGCGGCTTTCCAGAGCAGATCTTTCAAAGACAGGCCGATCTCGGCCGCGCCGCTCATGGCGCTGCGCAACGGTAGCGCAAGATACGCCCCCAGGTTGTCCTGCACGACGAAATACAGGGCCGCTCCGCAGACCGGGATCAGAATCAGGGCCTGCACCAGGGCCGGAATGTTCTGGCGGCCCAGCCCTTTCACCCTCGCGAGCGGATTGAGGCGCTTCAGATCCGGACTGAGCTTCTTCAGACTGAAGCCCATCTTGGTCGAGCCCAGTTGCATGCCGAGCGTGAGGACGACCAGAAGCGCGCCGCCGCCGACCAAAGGAAGAAATGCGCGCCGGACCAGTGTCATGCTGAGCGCGGTGATGTCGGCGGTTCCCAGGTCGGGGCGGAATGCCATCCGGAACGCGAATACGAACGAGCGCCGGATGTCTGCAACCCAGCCCCCGGCAAAGGAGCCGAGCAAGGCCACCGCGGCGACCAGTTGCACACCGCTGACAAAGTGCCGCGCGTTCGGGAAATTCCCGTCTTTGCGGGCTTTCTCGAGCCGTTTTGGTGTGGGTTGTTCGGTTTTTTGGCTCTTGTCCGACATCTCTCAGCGACCCAGGACGGCGTGGAGTGCAGCGTCCATCACAGTCCCGGCGCTTTTGTATATCGTCGGAAACAGCGCTACGGAATACCCCAGTAGCGCCAGTGCAGCCAACATTTTTAGCGGGAAGGCCAGACTGAGAAGTTGAAGCTGGGCATTGACCCTCCCCAAAAGGGCTAGCGCGACATCGACCAGGACCAGCAAAGCGAGTGCCGGCATCGCCAGGCGCAGGCCCGTCGAGAACATCAGCGCTCCGAGACGCCCGATGTGCTCCACCGCCAAAGGCGTCAAATGGAATGTGCCGGGCGGATGCAGACGCAGGGTTTCGGCCAGAATGCGAATGATATGCCGGTCAAATCCGAGCGCAAAGAACAACATGCCCGCGCCCAATTGCGCAATCACGAGCAGTACGCCGGAATCGGCCTGGGTTGTCGGGTCGATCGTCGAAGCATACGCGTAGCCGGCCTGCATACTTATGATCTGGGCCGCCAGCACGAAGATTTCGATGAGAAACGCTACAGCGAGCCCGATGGTGATGCCGAGGGCCGCCTCCGCGAGAAGCCAGCCGGTCAATTGGCCTAATCCCGTTGCACCAGCCGGGATCTCCGGCCATTGCGGAAACAGGATAAGCGTGATGCTGAGGGCCAGGGCTACGCGCGATATTTCGGGTCCGCTCTTGATGCCGGGCAGCGGGACAAAGACAAAGATTCCGGCTACGCGCGCCAGCACGAGCAGGAAGCCGAAGACCGTGGCCGATGGCAGGCTCAGCTCAGCGGGCATACCGGCCAAGATCTCCGAGCAGGAGAATGGTGTAGGCCGTGATCTTCTTGAGCATCCAGGGCATCAGTGCCAGAAGCGTGAACAGAAAGATAACCAGCCGCGGAATGGCGCTGAAGCCGCTGTCCTGAATCGAGGTAACAATCTGAACGAGGCTGATCAGAATACCGGCGATAAAACCCACGGCGAGGAGCGGAGCGCTCAGCCAGAACGCGGTAGCGAGCGTCTGCCGGATTACTTGTATGGCCAATTCCGGTGTCATTTTGGCGATCCCCTCAGAAGAAGCTTTTCATTAGCGAGCCCAGCACCAGGTTCCAGCCGTCTACCAGAACGAACAGCAGAATCTTGAACGGAGCGGAAATCATAGCCGGAGGCAGTTGGACCATACCGATTGAAAGCGTTACGGAGGCGACCACCAGATCGATGATGAGGAACGGCAAAAACAAAACCGCGCCGATCTGAAAGCCGGCCTTGAGCTCCGACAGAATATAAGCTGGAATAAGCACCTTCAGATCGAGATCCGAGGGCTGCCGGGGCGCCGGCGCGTGCGCGATTTCCAGAAACAGCTTTACGTCCTTTTCGCGGGCAAAGTGCACCAGAAAGTTTCTCAGCGGCTTGGCGCCTTCCTCGAAAGCCTGCGCGGTAGTCAGTTCATTACGCTCCATGGGCACCCAGCCCTTTTGGTATATATCCATCGCAACAGGCTGCATGATCACGATCGTCAGAAATAGAGCCAAACCGAGGAGCACCTGATTCGAGGGCGTGGACTGAGTCCCAAGGGCCTGCCGGAGGAAGTGGAGCACCACCGCGATCCGCAGGAACGGAGTGATGCACATGATGATTGCGGGCAGGAGCGTCAGCGCAGTCATCAGCAGGATGATCTGCATAGGGACGCCCAACGTGTTGGCTCCCTTGCCGGCGCCAAAGCTAAGCCCGAGCAGCCCGCCGGCGGTTGCCGCCGGGGCCGCCGATGCGATGCCGCCGCCCAACAGGGACACCGCCATGCCAAACAGAACGCGCTTCACTCGATCACCTCGGCGCGTATGTTCCGGGCCGAACTCTCGAGAAGATTGCAGCCGGAGGGCGAAAGAGCCACCAGGACGGCCTGTTGGTCCACGCGGACCAGGCACAAGGAGTGCTGGGAGCTGAGGGCAAGGCGCTCGAGTATCTCGAGCCGCCGGCCCGGACGCGCGCCGCCGATCGGCCCTGCAAATCGCGCCAACCCCTTGCTCCGCAACCACCACAGAGTGCCGGCCAGCAACACCAGCACAAGAACCACCGCCACGCCTTCCTGCATTCGTTCACCTTTCGCGAACTTCGTTCAGTCTCTGTCTTCGAAGCTCGTGATGCGAACGGCCATGGTGTTGTCTACGACGAGAATCTCTCCCGACCCAACCCGCGCTCCGCCTACGTAGATGTCGATATTCTCTCCAGCCGATCGACGCATCCCGATAACGATGCCAGGTCTCAGGTCGAGGATGTCGTGTACCGCCAATGTCCGCCGGTCCAACTCCACCTCGACGACAAGAGGTACATCGGCAAACCCGGCGATTTCGCTTATAGTGGCCACGTAATTTCTCTCCGCATTACCGCTTGAGGTTCACGGTCTCCTGGCTCAGCTCGTCGCTGGTCGTTACGACCCTGGCGTTGGCCTGATAACTTCGCTGGTAAACGATCAAGTTCGTGAATTCGCGCGCGATATCGACCGTGCAGGACTCAAGCGCCTGCCCGCGAATCAGCCCTCGGCCGCCGGTTCCTGGAGCGCCCACCACTGCTGCTGCCGATCCCGGACCGGCCTGGAAATTGTTGTTGCCCACCGAAATCAGCGAATCCGGGTTGCGCACCGAGGCCAGCGCGAGCTGACCCACAACCCGGTCCTGCCCGTTCGAGAAATGGGCCGTCAGCACACCGCCGTCGGAGAGCACAACGCCATTCAACTGGGCGGCCTTGGAGCCGTTTTGATCTCGCGTAGCCGTCGCCGACTGCTCGGCGAATTGCGTGAGCCGGGGCGATCCGTCCGGCGCATAGAGGCTCCAGTCGATCGAAAGGTCGGCTGCGCCGTTCATCAAGCCGGGAATCTTGATGGAAACCGGTGCGGCATCCGGCGCCGGATCGGTCAAGTTCCCCTTCTCATCAAAAGTAAGCGTGCCGGAAGCGTCGGGAAGATCAAACGCCTGTCCCGCGGTCCCCCCGCTCACCTCGTCTCCCGGAATGCTCGCCTGATAGCTCCACTCATTGGCGCCTGTTTTGGTAAACGTGATCGTCACGACGTGACTTGAGCCAAGCGAATCGACGACTTCGATTGGGGTAGAAAACGTCCCGTCGGCCTCTCCCACCGCAGCGCCGGCATTCAAATTCAGATCAACAGACATTTTGGTGGTCGCCACTGGCGCGAGTTCAGCGTTCGAAGGCACAGTGATATCGCCAACCGCTCCGTTGGTGTTGACAGCCCCATTCACCGCGGTCCACCCCTGCACCCGCTCCCCCGTCGCAGTCAGCAGGTTCCCCGCCGCATCAACGTGAAAGCTGCCGGCGCGGGTCAACAGATTTTGTCCCGCCTGGTCCCTCACCATGAAGAAACCCTGGCCTTGAATCGCGGCGTCAAGCGTGCCGGCGGATGCCTGAATTGTGCCCTGGGTAAACTGGCGAACGGCGGAAGGCCGCCCGGTTCCCATGCCAACCTGCGTAGTGCTCGAAGCCATCGATTGGCTGACCAGATCCGAAAATGAAACACTGCTCGCCTTGAACCCTGTGGTATTCACATTCGCCAGGTTGTTGCCGACCACGTCGACGGCCGTCGAGGTGGCGTTCAAAGCCGAGAGCGCAGTTGAAAATGCGGTATACATGCGTGCGAGATCTCCTGCTGTCGATAACTATTGGCCGCTTGTTTTCGCAACATCCTGGGCTGGAGCCTGGGCGGCTGCCGCAGCCTTTTCAGCCTGCTGACGTAAAACCTGCGTGTCGCCGCGTATTCCGACAACCTGTTCCAGTTGCGAGAACTGCGCAAGCTGGGAAACGAATTGAAGGCTATCGGTAGGGTCCAGAGGATTCTGGTTCTTGATTTGAGCAACCAGAAGCTGCAAAAACGTATCGGTGTTGGCCAGCTTGTCAGTGCCGGATGTCGCGGCTGTAGAACTGGAGTTGGTGGCTAGGCCAGCGGCCTCGGCCGCCGGATTGGTTCCGGACGTTATCGAATTGATGGATGAAGCCATGGAATTGTTCCTTTCGGATCTGATGATGTTGTAAACGTTTGTTGAAGCTCGTCCAGCCACGCGGGTTGTTCAGGCTGGCGTTGATTTTGATGCTGCCCTTGTTGTTGCGACCATCCGCCGCCGGGTTGACCCGGCTGCTGCTGGTCTCCATCGAAGCGCGAGTCAGACGGACGCCATGTCTCGCTCCGATACCCAAGGTCCGCCAAGCGGCCAACCAAGTCCGGCAGCACATCCCGCAATCCGCGCTGCAGGTCAATATCGCGGCTATGCACGGCAACCCGCAGTTCTCCGGCCCTTTCTACGAGCCGCACTTCGACCCGCTGGTGGCCGGTGTCGGTTAGGCGTAGGGCTAACTCGCGCACGCTATCTGTCTTTGGTTTCGTCTGGATCGGATCGGCCGGTTCGAGCTGGCCAGCCTGAGGACTCTGATTCTCTGTTTTCGACGCCGATTCGCTCGCGGCTCCACGATGCGGAGGGGCCGTTTGAGCAATCGCGCCAACGATGCTTGAATCTTTACCCGTCTGCTCCTGTGGGCCCGAAGCGGGAAGCTCTTTATCGCCCGGCATCCCAGCGCCTTTGAGACCGCCGCCCGCCGGCGTGCCCATTATGGACTCTACGTCCGCATACTGGGCCTCGGAGCCGGCTTGCTCGCGGCCCGGTTCGGCGACCACCCGCGCCGCAAACGCAAGGTTCTCCGAGCCGCGCAGTGCCTGAGAGCCGGCGCCCTTTACCGGGACGCTGGACCACTCGCCAATGGCCGGAATGCCATCCTGACCTTCTGCGCTCGACCCGCCGATATTTCCGGAGCCGAGCCCCGGGGCCGGGGCTTGCGGATCGGATTCCAGGCCGGAGCTCGGTGCACTGCCGGATTCCGGACCAGTGCCAGCGGATGCAGTCGAAGGCGCCGTGCTGGTGCTGCGGTGCCGGTCGCGGCGCGTTCGTTGCGCGTCGCTGCCGGCCTTCGGCTTGCGAGCAGTGCTCTGCTTGCGCGACGCTTCCTTGCGCACCGGTTCGTCGCGCACCATCGCCAGCTCCCGATCGAATTCCAATCGGTCGGGACTCGCCAGTGCCGGGCGCCTGGCTCCGGATGTCTTGTCCGCAGCCGCGGGGTAAAGCGTCACGCCGAAGATCGACACGCCCTCAGACTTGCAGATGAAGCGCCAGAGTCCGGCCCAATCGGTTCAATAGCTTCGCGGATCTGTGGCCGACCGGATTTTGACACCCGGACCGTTTCGTCGAGATCTTGACGGCCGCTCTACTGTGCATATCGGCAATTCAGACTCGAAATTCGAATATTTTCATCACGCTCCAAAGCGGTCGCGAACGTGCAAGAGGAAGGCCGGGTTTATTATGGACGCGCTGACGATTGCCGCCGCGAGCGGGCTGCAAGCTCGAATGGATTCGCTGGAGATGCTGGCGAACAATATGGCCAATGCGGCGACAGACGGCTATAAAACGGATCGCGAAGGCTACAGCCTGTACCTGGCGCCGGAAGCCGCGCCGGGAAGAGAAGGCAATCCGTTTTCAGAAACGCTGCCCGTGGTCGAACGGCAGTGGACGGACTTTTCGCAGGGAACGCTGCGATCAACTGGCAATCCGCTGGACCTGGCGCTGTCGGGAAGCGGCTTTTTCGCGGTCAACGGGCCGTCTGGACCTCTGTTTACCCGGAATGGCGGCTTCCAACTTTCTGCGAGTGGACAACTGATCACACAGGAAGGTTATCCCGTGCGAGCCGCGGGCGGCAAGACGATTCAGGCCACCGGCAGCGGCGCGCTCGAGATCGCGACCGATGGCACCGTGCGGCAGGATGGCAAGGTTCTCGGCCAACTGGAAGTCGTGAACTTCAGCGACTCCCGAGCTCTCGCCAAGGCGGGCAAGAACTACTTTCAAAACGTGAATCCAGCGAGTTCGCCGGCACCGGCCGCCAATGTGGAAGTGCATCAGGGCAAGCTCGAGGGCTCCAACACGAATGTCGCTGAATCTGCAGTGCGGCTGATTGGAGTGATGCGGCAGTTCGAGATGCTCCAGAAGGCAATTTCCATGGGAGGAGAGATGAACCGCAAAGCGGTGGAAGAGGTAGCCCGCGTGGGCTCCTAAATCGGTTGAAAGGATTTTATATGATGCAACGCTTAGATAACCATTCGACGGGAGCGGGTTTGAATCGAACCGCAACCGTTCTTTCCCGGTCTCAGACCGGAGCGCGCGCCGGAAGAATGCTCCGGCGGCCGAACTTGCAGGCGACGTTTGACAGCAAGAGTGAGACGCCTGCCGGCACGGCGACGCCCGGCACAACAACGCAAGCTACCAGTTCGGGCAGCACAACGACGGCCGCCGCTGCCAAGCCGGCCGCGCAAAGCACACCGACCGCGGCTTCCGTTTTCGGGCCGAATCCCTGGCTGAGCAATCCGCAGGGCCAGGCGCCGGATGGCACCAGGTGGTCGTTCAATCCGCAATATTTCGCTTCGGCCGAGACGGCGCAAACGGTGGCCAACATGCTCGGCGGAAAAGTAATTCAGCAGAACGCGATCCTGCCGGGCGGACCGATGGCGCAGTCGCAGCCCAACCAGATGGTGGAGCTTGCAAATGGTAAGATCGTCAACCCTGGACTGATCGCCGGGTTCTACACGCACGGGTATCCGCAGTCCTATATCGACCGGCTCATCGCGATGGAAGTTTCCGGAGGCCCCAACTCATGATCCGGGCTCTTTACAGCGCGGCGAGCGGGATGACGGCCCAGCAATTGAACGTCGACAATATCGCGCACAACCTGGCCAACGCGAACACAGCGGGCTATAAGATGAGGCGGGCACAGTTTCAGGACCTGCTCTATCAGAACATGGTGCAGCCGGGCGCATCCGCGGGCCAGCAGACTCAGGTGCCGACGGGCCTGCAGCTTGGCCTCGGGACGCGCGCCTCATCTAGCGAGATTGTTTTTACGCAAGGCAACTTCGCCGCGACCGACAACCCGCTGGACGTCGTCATCCAAGGCCGCGGATTCTTCCAGGTGCGCCGCCCGACCGGCGAAATCGCCTATACGCGCGCCGGCTCGTTTCATGTGGACCGGGACGGAAATCTGGTGACCTCCGACGGAGATCCGATCGAGCCGCAGATCACCATTCCGGCCGATGCGCAGTCGATTACGATTGCTTCCGACGGCACCGTCAGCTTTCAGGCTCCAGGACAAAGCTCCGCGCAACAGGCCGGGCAGATCCAGCTTGCGAATTTTCAGAATCCGGCTGGTCTGAACAGCATTGGGCGCAACCTCTATATGCAGACGGACGCCTCAGGCGATCCGACCGTTGCCAATCCGGGCGGTCAGGAAGGCCTTGGCACACTGCTGCAAGGATATGTGGAGCAGTCGAACGTGAGCGTGGTCGAGGAATTCATCAACCTGATTGTCAGCCAGAGAGCCTACGAGGCCAATTCAAAAGTCGTCAAGGCTGCTGACGATATGTATCAGCAGGTCAACAATCTGACGCGATGAACCTGGCCGGGCTCCTGTTAGCAGTGGCTGTGCAGCCCGCACCGGCGCAAGCGGCCAAGGCCTGCGTGGAAGTGGCGGGCGATCTCATTCGCGCGAGCGACCTCGTGGCGGCATGGCCGGCTGTTGCAGCTTTGCCCGGCGACACAACGTTCGGATATGCGCCAGTTCCGGGCGCCCAGCGGGTATTTCGAACGCCGGAGCTTGAGAGACTGGCCAAGCGCAACGGCTTCGAAAGCGGGAGAGCACAAGCATTTTGTGTCACCCGGCCGATGGAGACACTTACCGGGGAGCAGGTCGCCGCAGCCGTGCAAGGGGCCCTCGCCGATCCAGGCGCTCGCGTTGAAGTGGTTGATTTCAGCCGCTACCCCGTGCCGCGCGGCACGCTTGTTTTTCCCCGAGAAGGCCTTTCGGCGGCAGCCGGCACTCCGGAGAGCGCAAACATTCTCTGGAAGGGCTATATGCGATACGGCAATCAGCGCCGATTCTCTTTATGGGCGAGGGTGCGGATCACTGTGACGCTCGAGCGCGTGGTGGCGGCGCAGAACCTTGCCTCGGGCAAGGCAATCACCGCCGACCAGGTACGCATTGAGAGCTATACCGGTCCGCCGCTGCGCCGGAAATTCGCCCAAAAGTTTGACGACGTTATCGGGCATGTCCTCCGGCACAGCGTGCCGAAAGGCGCTCCTGTGCCGGTGGACCTGCTTGGGGAACCGGCCGACGTGCGGCGCGGAGAGCTGGTCGAAGTCGAGGTGGAAAACGGTGCGGCCAAACTGAGCCTCACTGCGCGCGCCGAATCGGACGGACGCCAGGGCCAAACCGTGTCCGTAAGGAACTTGCAGAGCGGGAACACGTTCGCAGCCCGGGTACAGGCCAAGGGCAGAGTGGAAGTGAAAAGTTTGAGGAAGACACCATGACACGTATTTATGCGGCCCTCGTTTTCTGCACGCTGCTCAGCAGCAGCCCGGCGCAGGCGGGCAAGAGGGAGAGGGTGGTCGAACCGCCCCCGCTCGATCGATATATCCAGGAAGCGCTGGCGCGGCAGGAAGAGCCAGGCTCTCGGGCGCCGGGATCGGCCTGGGTCACCGGTTCTTCATTCTTGGACCTGGCAAGCGATCTGCGAGCACGCCGCGTTGACGATATTGTCACGATTCAAGTTTCCGAACGTGCCTCCGCAGTGACGAAGGGCACAACGAAAACATCACGGCAGTCGAATGCGAAAAGCTCCGTCGGCGCGCTCGCCGGTGTGACGCGCGCGACGGGACCTTTGGCCAATCTCGCCCAATTCGGCGGCCAGACACAGCTCGATGGCGAGGGAACTACCACGCGCGAGACCAATGTAACGGCGACGCTGTCCGCCCGCGTCACACACGTCCTGCCGAACGGATACCTCGTTGTGGAAGGCGTGAAGGAGACCCAGATCAACTCGGAGCGCCAGGTGATCTCGGTGCGCGGCGTTGTCCGGCCTTCGGACCTTAGCCCCGCCAACATCGTGACTACCGACCGGCTCGCGCAACTAGAGGTTCGGATTAACGGAAAGGGTGTAGTTGCAGACGCGATCCGCCGACCTTATTTCCTGTATCGGCTTTTTACCGGTTTATTGCCGTTCTAAATATCGCCCATGTCTTCACTGAAACAATTCACTTGCTGCCTGTTACTTCTGAGCTCGCCGTTTCCGGCTTTGCCTGCGGCCGCGCGCCTGAAAGAACTCGTATCGCTTGAAGGAGTACGCGACAATCAGCTCATCGGCTACGGCCTGGTTGTCGGGCTGGCAGGCACCGGAGACCGGCGCCAGACGGTCTTCTCCGCGCAGAGCCTGACAAATATGCTGGTGCGCATGGGGGTTGCGGTGCCTCCGGCTGCGATCCAGGTGAAAAATACCGCTGCGGTCATGGTGACCGCGAACCTGCCCGCTTACGCGCAATCAGGCGCTCATATCGATGTAACCGCTGCGGCTATCGGCGATGCTACGAATCTGCAAGGCGGACTTCTGCTGCTCACTGCGCTCAAAGGCGCCAACGGCCAGGTCTATGCCGTCGCCCAGGGACCGGTAGTCACGGGCGGTTTCGTCGCCGGACAGATCGGAAACAAGCAGACGGTAAATCACCCGACAGTCGGGCGTGTACCGAACGGCGCTATCGTTGAGCACGTGGCTCCCTCAGCTCCCGTTACTTCGCCCGTCCGGCTCCAGCTCCGGCAGGCCGATTTCACAACAGCGGCGCGTATTGCCGCAGCGGTGAACAAGCATTTCACCGGAGGCACCGCCGCGATCGCGCGCGCTGAAAATCCCGGGCTGGTGAGCGTTGGAATCCCTTCGGTGTATGCTTCGCGTCCTATTGAATTCGTGGCCGAACTGGAAGAGCTGAGCGTAGAAGCGGATCGCGCGGCCAAAATCATCATCAACGAGCGAACGGGGACCATCGTGATGGGCAAAGAGGTACATATCTCGCCGGTCGCGATCATGCACGGCAATCTTACGGTGGAGATTCAAACCAGCTTGCTGGTATCACAGCCTCCGGCTCTCTCAAATGGAACGACGCAGGTGGTCCCCCAGGTCGGGGTGGGAATCAAGGAAGAGAAAGCCCGCAATCTCGTGCTCAAGCAGGGGGCGACGGTGGAAGAGCTCGTCCGGGCGTTGAGCTCGATCGGATCGACACCGCGAGACATCATCGCAATCCTGCAGAATCTGCGCAGCGCAGGAGCTTTGGAAGCAGACCTGGAGGTGATCTGACATGGACGTATCCTTGACCGCCTCAAGCGGCGATATCCGGGGCGCAGCCGACTCTCCAGCGAAGAAGCAGGAGGGTCCTGCCCGTCTTACCGATGCCGCTAGGCAGTTTGAATCGCTGATGCTTAGCCAGCTTCTGAAATCGATGCGAGAAGAAGGATCAGGTTGGCTGGGCACTGGTGACGATCAATCCGGCGATTCGGTGATGGGGATGGCCGAAGAACAGCTTGCGCAGGCGCTCTCGTCGGCGGGATGCCTAGGATTTTCGAGACTGGTCGTCTCCGATCTCAATAAGTGAGCTAACGAACCGGACGGAAAGAATAGGCTTGACCTGTCTGGAAACCGTGCTTATATTGAGTTCGACCAGCAGTGAATGGAGATGGGACGCAGGTTGATACTGCTCTCGTCGCGCCACACGTGTAACTCCCTGCGTCGGTTTTAAAAGGGGATGTCCATGACGACAGTCATACACCGTGTGGCGGGGGTCCTGTACGCAATCGTTGTCCTCTATGTCCTCAGTTTTCCGGCCGCAGCCCAATTCCGGGCGGGCATTCAAGGCACGGTGCTCGATCCTAACGGCGGTCTCGTGCCCGACGCGACAGTCACTCTGACCAATGAAGAAACATCGGTGACGCGGACTGTGAAAACTGCCGGCAATGGCGTCTTCACAATATCAAGCCTTGCTCCAGGCAGATATCGGCTCTCGGTGGAAAAGACCGGGTTCTCGATAAAAACGCTTTATAACATAGACGTTGCCGCCGAACAGGTGCGCTCGCTGAACGTATTCCTGGAAGTCGGTCAAACGACACAGTCCGTGACCGTGGATGCGGCCACGGAGCCGCCGCTAGAGACGCAATCTGCAATGGTGGGAGGTGCGCTAACCAGTAGAGATATCCAAAATTTGCCTTCTTTCGCCCGGGACCCGTACCAATTGATGCGGCTCGCGCCGGGGGTCTTTGGCGACGGCGCCCTCAGCGGCTCGGGCGGCACTTCCAGCCTGCCCGGCACGAACATCGGCGGGCCGAGTGCAACGGACAGCATTTTCAAAGTGGAGAATGGCGTTCAGATCACCGCGAATGGCACGCGGCAGAACTCCAACAACTTCCAGGTAGACGGCGTCTCAGTAAATAGCACTTCCTGGGGCGGCGCAGCAGTCATAACTCCCAACGAAGAGTCCGTAAAAGAAGTCCGGATCGTGGCCAACAATTACACTGCTGAATTCGGCCGGACCGGCGGCGCGCAAGTTATGGTCGTTTCCCAGAACGGTACCAACGACTTGCACGGCAGCGGTTTTTTTAAATGGCATCGCCCGGGTTTGAACGCGTTTCAGAAATGGAATGGCCCGGGCTCGCCGAGCCCTGTCCAGCGCGACGAGAATCGCTTCAACCAATTCGGCGGCAGCCTCGGCGGGCCGTTCTGGAAAAACAAGCTGTTCGGCTTTTTCTCTTATGAGACGCTGCGCAATAACTCGCGGACCTTGGAGACGAACTGGTACGAAACAGATCAGTTCCTGGCGAATGCCGGAGCCTCCAGCAGCATCGCCAGAAAGTTACTTTCTTATCCCGGAGAAGCACCTACTTTTACGCGAGTCATATCACGAACGTGTGCAGACGTCGGCCTTCCGGCGACACAGTGCCGCGATGCCTCCGGCGGTTTGGATTTGGGATCTCCAATGCCGGCTCCGCTCGGCATTCGCGATCCGACCTTCGGCCAACCGGGCACCCCTTATGGCATCGGTGGCGGCTTTGACGGGATCCCGGACGCGAGATTTCTGCAGACGACAAAGCCGAACAACAACACGAGCGTCCAATACAACGGCCGGGTGGATTTCAACCCGACCAGCAAGGATCTGCTGGCTTTTAGTATCTATTGGGTGCCGCTCGATTCGTTCAGCTTTAACGGCCCGGCGCGAGCAGCCAACCAGTGGAATCATTCTTCTCTCGCGCAGTCGTGGACGGGGATCTTTACTCACACCTTTACTCCCACGCTGCTGAACGAGGCCCGGTTCGGGTTGAGCGGCTGGGACTGGAATGAGTTTGCTACCAATCCTCAAGAGCCCTGGGGTCTGCCCCAGGCCAACATTGATGATGCGGGTGTCATTAAGCTCCAGTATTTCGGCGCGCCCGGCTTCAGTATCTTCAATCAGAAGACCTATAACGTGCGTGACACGCTGAGCAAAGTGCACGGCAGCCATTTCCTGAAGTTCGGCGCCGACATCTCCCATGCAAAGTTCCTGGATACGGCGCCGTGGTCGGCGCGGCCCAGCTATACATTCCGGAACCTTTGGGACTTTGCCAATGACGCACCGTATAAGGAGAGCGCCAACTTCGATCCGGTGACGGGCAAACCCACCGACGCGAGAAAAAATCTTCGTTTCAATATCCTCGCGTTTTTCGTGCAAGACGACTGGAAAGTCAAACCGAGCCTAACCCTGAATCTGGGCCTCCGGTGGGAGTATTTCTCGCCTCTGACAGAAACCAACGGCAACATCAGCAACGTGGTTCTCGGGTCCGGACTGAATACTCTAGCCGGATTGCGTATTCGAAAGGGCGGAGATCTGTTCAGCACCAGCAAGAACAACTGGGGACCGCAAATCGGTTTTGCCTGGAGTCCCAGGGAATTGCTCGGGCGGGACTTCAACAGCCGGCTGGTTCTGCGCGGCGGATTCGGCATCGGATATAACCTTCAGCAACTGGCAGTCACGTCGAACGGACGTTTCAATCCGCCCTTTCTGGTCGCGCTGGATCTGTTCGGGCCCGATATTCTATACACAACCAACTCCGACGTACACCAGTTTACGAACTGGCCTTCCAATCCGGCCGCCATACAAACCTTCGATCCCGCAACGGGAATTCCGGCCAGCGGGGCGCCCGTAAACTTGACCGGCTATCCCGACCATATGCCGTCAACAGTTACGTATCGCTACTCGGTTGACGTGCAGTACGAGATCGGGCGAAATTGGGTCGCAACCGTCGGGTACCAGGGCAGCCAGAGCCGCCATTACTCGATTCAGAACAATCTCAATTTCCTGCTGTATCCGAATTTGAATGCCCGGGTGCAGAACATGACCTGGTTTTCGAACGACGCGAACGCTCACTACAACGCGTTGCTCACGCGGCTCCAGCACCGGTTCTCCAGTTCTTTCGAGCTTGATATGCAGTATCGGTACAGCCGGAACACGGACCAGGGCTCTCAGGATTACTTCATGGACCCATATCCATGGAATTTATCTCACGCCAAGGGTCCGTCGGATTTCGACGTAACCCATAGTTTTAAGCTATGGGGCGTGTGGAGCCCGAGGATCTTTCGCGGAAGCCATAGCTGGTTGGAGAAGATAGCCGGCGGCTGGACGCTGAGCGGCATCTTAAACTTCCATTCGGGCTTTCCGTGGACGCCACTGTATTGCAACACAGCGGGCAATGTCGTCTATCCCAACAGCGGTTTCACGTGCTTGTATCCGGCAGCGTACAACGGCGGCGCGGGTGCCGATTACAGCACTTCGACCTTCATGAAACCGAACGGCAATTTCCCGCGAGGTGCACTCAGTTACTTTACGGTGCCAACCTGGCCCGAGCGAGGCATCCCTCCAGAGCCTGCGGCCAGTGTTCGCCGCAACTCCTTGCGTGGGCCACGCTATTTCGGAAACGACGTAACCCTTGCGAAGTCGTTCGTCCTGCCGCGAATGAAGATTCTCGGTGAAAATGCCAGATTCAATCTCCAGGCGAACTTCTACAACTTGATCAATAAGCTCAATCTGCAGAACTTCACTCCGATCGATCCGAATGACCGCGCCAATACCGCAATCAGCAACGACGGTGTGACCAGCAATCCGCAGTTCGGGCAGGCGAAAGGCGGCTTAGCCGGCCGCATTATCGAGCTGCAGGCGAGGTTCAGTTTTTAGGTTGCCCCAGCGACATGGCATTCCTTCGAGCAATCTTCCTGAGGTCCTTTCCAATAGTGTTTGGCCCGGCTCTCCTGGCACAGACCCAGGCGAATACAGGTTTCGCCTCACTCGCTGCCAAGGCCGACGAAGCGCGTGTGTCGAATCGTTTGGATGAAGCAGTCACGCTCTATTCAAACGCTGTCGCCATGCGGCCGGACTGGGCTGAAGGATGGTGGAGTCTTGGAACGCTCTATTACGACAAAGACGATTATGCCCGTGCCGCTGAGGCACTGCAGAAGGTAGTGAACTTGTCTCCTCGCGCAGGAGCCGCTCTCGCGATGCTCGGACTATGCGAGGCAAAACTCGGCCGCAACGAGGCAGCGCTTCGGCATATCGAGGCGGGCGGGGCATTGGGCGGCGCTGAGGACCCGCAGCTTCGCCGCGTGATGCTTTTTACCAAGGGGACGCTGCTTTTAGCTGCGGGTCAATTTGGGAAAGCGCAGGACGTGCTTGGCGCGCTCGCCCGCGACGGCTCCGATCGAGATGAGCTGATTCTGGCGCTTGGGCGATCGGTGTTGGGCATCATGCCTTCGGATGCATCCGCCCCGCTGGATCTCCTCCGGCGCGCGGGCCGCGCCGAATACTACGCCGCTCGCCGTGAGATCCAGAATGCTTCCCGCGAATATGGCAGCTTGGCTACCGATTTCCCCAGAATGCATAACGTGCAGTTCGCCTATGGTCGGTTCCTCCTCGCGAATCATGAGGACGATAAGGCGATTCCAGCATTCGAACGGGAGATTGAAAATACCCCGAATCACCTGCTGGCCCGGCTGGGAATCGCCGGCATTAAGCTCGTGAGAGATCCTGCTTCCGGGCTACCCTATGCCGAAAAAGCGGTGGAGCTTGCTCCGGAATTACCGGAAGCGCACTACCTGTTAGGGGCGTTGCTGCTTGAGACAGGGAATAGCCGGCGAGCGATCTATGAACTGGAAACTGCGCGGGCGGGCGCGCCCAAAGAAGCCAAGATTCACTTTGCTCTGGGACGAGCCTACGCAAGCGTGAATCGCAAGGGCGACGCCGCCCGGGCCCGGGCGATCTTCAAGCAGTTGAACGAACAGAGCGAGGGCGAGGCATACGGCAAGCACCCGGCGCCCTGACGCGGTGATTCGGACCCAAGCCTTTCTAAAGGCTCCATGCCTGGTATTGATAGGTCGGGACAGACCCCATCGCGTATGGATTCGGCCGGCCGGCGCATGCGAGCTCCTCTTCCTCCCGGGCCGGAGCGTCGATATTTTCCGCCGAGGCGCTCCGTATCTGCTCCCACGCTTCCGCCAGTGTAGCCAGCAATCCCAAGCTCTCGGCCATAGGCTCGTCTATCTGCCGAAAATTGGCATCCAGCAAGAGCCGGCCTATGTAATCGTATAGGCGCGCCAGGTTCTGACTTAGCTCGCCGCCCTTCTCATGATCGAGCGAAGCCGTCAACTCTGAAAGAATATCGATTGCGCGGGAAATCGCAGCCGATCTGCCGGCTATGTCCCTTTGGGACAAGCAGGCCCGTGCCTCGCGGACCGCGTTTAGCGCTCCCTGATAAAGCAACTGCACCAGCTCAAGCGGATCAGCGGAAAGAACCCTGCTCTCGACGTACGCGTTAATTGCCATTCATGCCTCCACTGAACATATCGTCCAGAGAAATCTATGTGTACATTCGAGTTTTCAGATTTTTTCCGCTCTCGAGCGCGGCGGCAGCACGCAGTATGTATTCCGATGGAACCTGCCGGATAACCTCCTTCGTTTTGCGATCCACGAGCCGTACGACAATGCGTTGCGTGTCGCGATCCAGAAGAAACGTCAGCTCCTGATCGCTGCCGAAGAGTTCCGCTTTGTTCATAGCTTTCAGAGCAGTGATGACGGCGCGATCCTGAGCGGCCTGCTCGGGATTGAGATGCGGCGCGTCGTTCATCGGCGCAAGATTCTGGTTGTAGAGGGAGTTGATCTCCATGATTATTCTCGTCGGAGGTGATCTGGAACCGTCGAAACGCTCCAAGTTCGGCTGTTCCGCCCCGTCACATGCTCTTATCGGTGGGCGCGGCACGAATTCCAGCGAAGGTTTTTGCGAAGATAAGAGGTCGTGCTGCCCCTGATCCGTAAGGAGATCCAGAATCAGGCTGACGAGCTGCGCCGGCAGTTTCTCTCCAACGATCCCTTTCCGCATCTGGCGATTGATGACTTTCTGGATGCGGACTTCTGTTGTTATCTGATCCGCGAGTTCCCGGCCTTCGACCGGCAGCATGCGCAGAACGAATTGGGCGAGGTTGGCGGCAAAGCGGTGTTCCAGGAACTTGCGCGCCTCGGGCCGGCTTATGGCGCCTTCGACTCAATGATCCGGTCGGGCGAATTTCTTTCTTTTCTGAGCAGACTCACAGGCATCCCCAAGCTTCTCTACGATCCCGAATACGTCGGCGGAGGCACGCATGAAAACCTGGCAGGGCAGGAGCTGGATCCGCACGTCGATTTCAACTACCATCCGAAAACAAATCTGCACCGCCGGCTGAACCTCATCCTGTATCTGAACGAAAACTGGAAACCGGAGTGGGGCGGTTCGCTCGAGCTACATCTGAACCCTTGGCTCCCGCGCGGGGAAGATCGAGTGCGATCGATCGAGCCGCTCGCGAACCGCTGCGTGATATTCGAGACCTCGGAGCGGTCGTGGCATGGCTTTCGCAAAATTGAGATTCCCAGCGAATATGCAGGCGTGTCACGGCGATCCATCGCCGTGTACTTTTACACGCGGGAGCGGCCGGCCCAGGAGACCGCACCTCCACACAGCACTGTGTACGCACCACGGCCGCTGCCGGAGCATTTGAAACCCGGCCACGTCTTGCGCGAGGAAGACCTGGAAGCGCTTACGGTCCTGCTCGCGAGGCGGGACATGCAGATCCGGTTCCTATACGAGCGGGAAGTGGAATTTTCTTCCGCCTTGGCGGCTCTTCCGCGCTCGTTTTCTTTCCGGCTTGGCCGCGCGCTCACGTGGCCGGCTCGCAGAGCGGCCCGGCTGCTCGGTATACGCCGGAACTGAAAGGAGCGGCGCGAAGCTAGAGCTTCAGCAGTTCACGAAGCCGCTTGGTTTGCACGCGGCTGACCGGTATTTCAGTCTGGCGCTTATCATCCATGCGAAGCTGATAGCTGGACTTGAACCACGGCACGACTTCCTTGATTCGATTAATGTTTACGAGATACGACCGGTGCACACGCCAGAATGTGTCTCGATCAAGGTTGGCCTGCAAATCCTCAATTGTGCGGTAGTTGGAGTGCCCTTCCACATTAGTCGCGACCAACGTGATCAAACCGTTGTCGATTGTGGCAAAGATCACATCCTGGGCGTCCACGATGAAATTGCGGTTGCCATTTTTGACCAGGAGCTTGGAGCGGTGCGGCCCCAGGCGGGGAGCGCTGTCAGGCGCCGCCCCTTTCTGCTTCTCATGGATCACCCGGCGCGCGCGATCGATCGTCTCGGCGAGCCGGAGTTTGTCCACCGGCTTAAGCAGGTAATCCATTGCTTCGAGCCGGAACGCTTCCACGGCATACTGTTCGTGAGCTGTCACGAAAATGAAGTGCGGCAGCTCCAGTTCTTTTTCGCGCAACTGGCGGATCACGCCCACACCGTCCAGCCCCGGCATCTGTATATCGAGAAAGACGAGATCCGGCTCCATAGTCTGGATTAGTTGCACGGCTTCCAGACCGTTGGCGCCTCGTGCGATCACATCCACTTCCGGAAAGTCTTTAAGCAGGTAGACCAGTTCGTCGCATGCCAACTGCTCATCATCTACGACGATGGTCGTTAAGGTTGCCGTCGCGCGTTCGCGCATCGAGTTGGTATTATAGCATTTCGATTCCGTAAACCGTGGCGCTGAAGCCCGCTCGGCACCGCATCATTGCTGTGTGCCCGATCCGCCCCGGCCACTCAAAGCAGAAGGAGAGAGCGAGTTGTCCAGCAAAGAAAATATCAAGATAGCACCGGCCGAAGGCAACCTGGGAATCCTGATCCCCGGCATGGGAGCGGTAACAACCACGTTCATCGCCGGCGTAGAAGCCGTCAAGCGCGGACTGGCGCAGCCCATCGGATCGGTTACGCAGTTGGCAACCATTCGTTTGGGCAAGCGCACCGAAGGCCGGAGCCCGCGCATCAAGGATTTCGTCCCGCTGGCGGATCTGAAGGATCTTGTATTCGGCGGCTGGGACATCTACGAAGACAATTGCTATGAGGCCGCGACGCAGGCGGGTGTGCTTGACGCCTCGCTTCTCGAGAAGTTGAAAGAACCGCTGTCTGCGATCCGCCCCATGCAGGCTGTCTTCGATTCCGATTACGTTCGGCGGATCAACGGGCCAAACGTCAAGACCAAAGCGTCCAAAATGGATCACGCCGAGATGTTGATGAACGACATCCGCGACTTCCGGGAGCGCACCGGCGTATCGCGCATGGTTATGATCTGGTGCGGCTCAACCGAAGTCTTTCACACGGCGTCAGCAGTTCACCAGAGCGTTCGGGACTTTGAGTGCGGTCTTCAGAAGAGTGACCCGGAAATCTCGCCGAGCCAGATCTATGCGTATGCTGCGTTGAAATCGGGTGTGCCCTACGCGAACGGCGCGCCGCACTTGACAGTGGACGCGCCGGCCTTGATGCAGCTTGCGCGCGAGCGGGAGATACCGATCTGCGGCAAAGACTTCAAGACCGGGCAGACCTTTATGAAAACGCTGCTGGCTCCCGGCCTGAAGTCGCGCATGCTCGGAGTCTCCGGCTGGTTTTCGACCAATATCCTGGGCAATCGGGACGGCGAAGTGCTGGACGATCCCGGCTCGTTCAAATCTAAAGAAGAGACGAAGCTTTCCGCGCTCGAGCAGATTTTGCAACCCGATCTTTACCCCGAGCTGTACCGGAACATCTATCATAAGGTCCGCATCAACTACTACCCCCCGCGAGGCGATGCGAAGGAAGGCTGGGACAACATCGATATTTTTGGGTGGTTGGGATATCCGATGCAGATTAAGATCGACTTCCTGTGCCGCGACTCGATTCTGGCCGCGCCGCTGGTGCTCGATCTGGTTTTGTTCCTGGATTTGGCTCAACGAGCCGGCATGCGTGGCGTCCAGGAATGGCTATCATTCTATTTCAAAGCTCCGATGACGGCGCCCGGCCTCTATCCGGAGCATGATATCTTCATTCAGCTCATGAAATTGAAGAACACGCTGCGGTGGATGAAGGGCGAAGATCTGATCACGCACCTGGGACTCGAGTATTACGACTGATGTGAGAGCACGGATGCCACGGCGACGATGCGGAGTCGTCTGCGTTTTTTGTGTCCGTAGCAAGCTATGCGAGTTCTCGTAATCGGAGGCACATTATTTATCGGCCGCCTGCTTGTCGAAGCGCTGGTCAAAGCCGGGCACCACGTTGCTGTACTTCATCGCCAGCCCCGGCATGATCTGGGCAAAAAGGTGCAGAATTTAAAGGCCGATCGCAACAACGCCGAAGAGGTGCGCCGCGCGCTCGACGGCCACCGCTTTGAAGTTGTCTTCGATAACGTGTACGACTGGGAACGGGGCACGACGGCTGCTCAGGTCGAAGCCACAATCCGAGCCGTCGGCGATCGTCTCTCGCGCTACGTCTTTATGTCGAGCGTGGCGGCATATGGGGATGGCCTCAATCATTACGAAGGCGATCCGTTAGCGCCCGACAATCATCCGGTGCCCTACGTCCGCCATAAGGCGATGTCGGAGCGTATGCTCTTCCGCTTGCACCAGAAGCACGGTCTGCCGGTCGTTACATTCCGGCCGCCCTTTGTATACGGCCCAGGGAATCCTTTCTATCGGGAAGCTTTTTTCTGGGATCGCATGCGCGCGGGGAGGCCCATTATCGTTCCTGGCGACGGGCATCGCCTGATGCAGTTCGTCTACGTCCATGACCTGGTGAGGGCCTGCCTGCTTGCAATGGAGCACCCGGGCGCAGTCGGCGAGGCTTTCAATATCGGAAATCCGCGGGCGGTCACCCAGACGGAACTGATTAAAGCTCTGGCGAAGGCTGCCGGCAAAAAGCCGGAGATGGTCCGCGTGCCGCGGGAGACCATCCAACAGCTCGGCGGGAACCCCATGGGCGATCCCATGTACTTCGGCGTGTATCTTGACGTCCCGCCGATCACGGAAAAAGTGACGAAGATCAGCCGTGTGCTCGGTATCCGCCCGACGCCTTTTGACGAGGGTCTGAAGGAAACCTATCGATGGTACTCTCGAAACCGAGGCCGGGCGCCGGCAGACTACACCTTCGAAGATCGCCTGCTTGCGGCCGCCGCAGCCGAACCTAAAAGGCAAGGCCTCGAAATTTAGAGTGCCTGTTGCCGCCGCCGCAGATCAAGGTACCGTCTTCCCATCGTCGCGCCGTTGTTGTATGATCGCGACTGGTTACGTGGCCTGCGGCCGGCGAGCGACGTCCTCCGCCGTCGTGAACCGGAAGTGGTACGTATCCGCGGGACCAAGGGTCTGCCCCAGTTCGATTACTGCCGGAGACGGCGCAGGCCCTTGACCGTCGTTTGGTTTTTCGGATGAAACGCGAGCACATCTTTCCGGGCAGGGTTCTGCACCTGACGGTGGTGTGTCTGGTTCTTTCGCTTGTTGGCCCATTCGTGACGCCGCTGGCCGCGGCTCTCACGCTTCGGCTTGCAAAATCCTGCTGCGCGCGCTCGTGTTGCTGCCGTGCGCATAAGGATTCGGCTGCGCCGGCATGGAAAGCCGCCGGACGATGCCCTTCAGGCTGTCAGACTGGCTGCGCGGTTTCGTTCCAGCCGGTTTACAACGGAGATTCCCGGCTCGTCCAGTTTGAGTTGACCGCCCAAAGGAACTGCCTGCGCCTGTTGCGGCCGGCTGTTCTCAGCTTCTGTTCCTCCTATCTCGCATTCCTCTATCAGATCCCTCCTCCGCTTCGCTGAATGCGTTCAATGGCGGCATCTTTTGCCGCCGGTGAATTGACTTGGCGAAGGGAGGTTTGTGTCAATTACTACGTTCTGTAGATTTGCTTTATGCGCTACGGCTATGTGGCCGCTCTGCGCGCAGCAGTCCATCACTACAGCCACGCTCAGTGGACGCGTTGAAGACACGAGCGGCGGCGGAATTCCAGAGGCAACCGTCCAAGCAGTTCAGCTTGCCACAAATGAGTCTCGCAGCGTGTTGACCGACCGTTCAGGCCTTTTCCGGTTTCTGGCGCTGCCGCCCGGCAACTACGAATTGACGGTGACACGGGAAAACTTTGCGCGCGCCCGTCTGACTGTCACACTGCGCCTCGGCGAGGCTCTGGAGGTGCCTCTGCGCCTCGCCTTGGCCCGTGCCAATCAACGGCTCGAAATCACAGCCAGCGCGCCTGTCGTTGAAGCAGCGCGAACGCAGATCACAGATTATGTGACACCGGGTGAAATCGCCGCCTTACCGCTCAACGGACGGAATTACCTGGATCTCGCACTGCTTGTGCCCGGCGTTTCGCGCACGAACACCGGCGCAGCACAGCGGTTCGCCGAGACCTCGGCCGTGCCGGGCACAGGTATTTCCGTCGCCTCGCAGCGCAACTTGAACAACACATTCGTCATTGACGGCCTCTCGGCGAATGACGATGCGGCGGCCCTGGCCGGGACCTTCTACAGTCAGGAGGTCATTCAGGAATTCCAGGTCGTGACCTCAGGCGGTATTGCGGAGTTCGGACGCTCGTCAGCCGGCGTCGTCAATATAGTGACGCGGGGAGGAACGAATCAATGGCACGGCCGCGGTTATGGTTTTCTCCGCAACCAGCGGCTGGACGCCCGCAATCCACTTGCAGCTTCCAAGGATCCGCTCACCCAAACGCAGGTCGGCGGCACGGCAGGCGGACCGCTGCGGAAGGATCGCACGTTTCTGTTCGCCAATTTTGAGCAGACGCGGCAGAATGCCGCGGGATTCATTACGATCGCTCCAGTCAACGTGAGTTCCGTGAACCAGATCCTGGCGCGTAGGACTTACCCGGGCCTTCCTGTGCAGACCGGCGAGTTCACTACCCGGCTTGATACGACGAATTTCTTCACCCGCTTCGATCATCAGCTCAGTACTGCCAATCGGCTCACACTGCGCTACAACCTGTACGACGTAGGCAGCAGCAACGCGCGGACAGCCGGCGGGCTCAATGCTGTGAGCCGGGGAACGTCGCTTGGCAATCGTGATCACGTTATCGCGGGAACTCTGTCCACGGCGATTTCACCGGCGACACTCACGGAGACCCGGCTTCAATTCGTGCGCAGCCGGCTCCAAGCGCCGCCTAACGACCCCGCCGGGCCGGCGGTGAACATCTCCGGCATAGCCAACTTCGGAACGGCCACGTCCTCGCCCACAGGGCGCGATACAGACCTCATCGAAGCGAACCAAAGCCTTTGGACCCTACACGGGCAGCATTCTCTCAAAGCCGGAGTCGACATGCTCCTCAATCGCGTGAACATCACCTTTCCTGGAGCCTTGCAGGGTGTCTACACGTTTTCCTCTCTCGCCGACTTCGCTGCCGGGCGGTATATCAATTTCCAGCAGGCCTTCGGCGAAGCACGCCAGTTCCAGTCGAACCCGAACCTCGGCGCTTTTGTTCAGGAAGAGTGGAAGCCCAGGGGCAACCTGACGGTGAATGCCGGCTTGCGTTACGACGTTCAATGGCTGAGCGAACCGGTCCACACACGCCCGCTCAACGTCGCTCCGCGACTCGGGATCGCGTACAGTCCCGATCGCCGCAAGACGGTGATCCGCGCGGGCGCAGGCGTCTACTTTGACCGTGTGCCGCTGCGAGCGCTCGCTAATGCGCTTCTGCGGGACGGCGTTCGCTATCGCGTGGCCGTAGTGCCCTTTGGGGCGCCGGCGGCGCCGTCATTCCCCGCCGTGCTGCCGGCGTTTCCGGAGGGCCTGCGGACGGCGATCACGCGCATCGATCCGCAGATCCGGAATAATTCCAGCTATCAGGCAAATGTGCAGGTGGAGCGCGAGCTGTCACCTACCACTTCCGTTTCTGCCGGGTATCTTTACCTGCGCGGGCTGCACGTCATCCTATCGCGCAATCTTAATGTGCCGACGCTCACGGCCGATCAGGCCGCGCGCCTCGGCGATCCGAATCTCGGCCGTCCTGATGCGCGCTACGGCAATATCAGCTATTACGAAGGATCGGGCGATTCGTACTATCACGGGCTTACCCTGGCCCTCAACCGCCGCGAAGGGCGGTGGGCTTCCTTCCGGCTCTGTTACACCTTGTCGAAAG
>Ga0070741_10001873_pt1 | contig 60093 bp, 54 predicted proteins | sample Coa_R1_4_FD_66440 | JGI IMG/M metagenome (GOLD analysis project Ga0070741, IMG submission 66440) | Surface soil microbial communities from Centralia Pennsylvania, which are recovering from an underground coalmine fire - Coalmine... | ecosystem: Environmental > Terrestrial > Soil > Unclassified ...
GCGGAGATCGGCGAGCGTGTTTGAGGCCAGGTGTAGCGCAGGTGCCAGAGGAAGTTGTGGAGGAGCGTGAGCTCGACCGCCGCGGTGGATGTGAGGAGGTAGAGGTGCGGGAGCGCGCGGTTGAGGATTGCGAGGGTGGTGAGTTGGACGATGATGCCGAGGAGGCCGACGAGGTTGAAGCGGAGCAAGCGCGTGAGTGGGTTCATGGTCGTGCTCATGCGAGCGGCTCCTCGCGGAAGAGTTGGGCGGTGTGGCGGACGGTGAGGGTGATGGCGAGGGCGATCATGCAGAATGCGCCGATGAGGCCGCCGAGGTCGAAGAAAAGAATGCTGTGGGCTGGACCTGGCAGATACGGGATGTGCGCGTAAGGGCTGCGCAGGAGGAAGAGGTTGCCGGTGATGAGGAGGAGCCGGAGCTCGGTGGGGCCGAAGAGGAATTGTGAGAGCTCGAAGCGCGCGAGCGTGTGAGTGGCGAGGAAGGATTCGGCGGAGAGCAGAAGGAAGCCGATGAGCATGGCGGCGGCGGTGAGTGGGTGCGCGAGGCCGGAGACGGCGAGGCCGGCGAGGAGTGCGGTGGCGCCGAAGAGATCGGTGATGTGGTCGACGTAGAAGCCGAAGCGTGGGCGCTGCTGGTGGCGGACGCGGGCGAGGGTGCCGTCGAGGGAGTCGCCGAGCCAGTTGAGGATGATGCAGGCGTTGACGGCGAGGAGCGCGAGCGGGTGCGTGCGGGAGAGGGCGTAGAACGCTCCTGCTGCGAGCTGGGCACTAAGGCCGAGAAGAGTGAGGTGGTCGGAGGTGATCGCGCGGGGTGTGTGACGGGCGAGGTGCTCGAGAAGGCGGCGCTCGACGGTGGCGGTGAGCGAGCGGTTGATGCGGAGCGCGGGTGTGTAGCTGCGTGTTTTGGTAGTGAGTGGAGTGGTGCTCATGGGATCGTCTCTCTAGTGGTTAGTGGTTAGTGGTTAGTGGTTAGTGGTTAGCGCGGAGAGCGTTGCGGGCCGAGGTGAGGGTGAAGATCAGCGATTCGCGGGGGATCGATTCGAGGTATGGGCGGACGGCCCAGGCGAGGCCGTGTGGGATGGCGCGGGTTAGGGAGAGCGATTCGAGCTGGAGATAGAGGCCGCCGTCGCGCTGCTCCCAGGACCAGTAGGTGTTGAGGCGGTAGAGGAGGCCGTTGTCTGAATTCGGAGAGAGTGGTGCGGGGGTGATCTCGTCGATGCGCGTGCTGCGCGAGATGGAGTAACCGTGGGTGGGATCGAGGGCGGCGAAGGTGACGTCGCAGGTGGTGCCGAGGACGACGGTGATGACGTGGTGCTGGCGGGTGCGGAGGCGGAGCAGGGTGTGTGTGGGAGTTGTGGCGAGGACGGTGGAGGTGAGGATCTCGGGCGCGAAGTTGTGCGGGTAGGCGGAGAAATCGCGGAGGAGGCGCTCGAAGTCTGCGGGTGTGGCGTTAGGGACGAAGGCGGTGGCGCGCCAGTGGTGGAGGAGGGCGTCGGCCGGTTGGGAGGCGGGTGTGAGGTTTTCGATGAGGAGCTCGCCCGAGCGAAGGCGGGTGCGGGCGGCTGGGGTGATGGCGAGGAAGGCGTCGGTAGAGCGGTGCTGCTGAGCGAGGCGGGACTGGAGTTGGGCGGCGTAGGTGTTGAAGGCGGCGATGGCGGCGGGCGAGGCTTCGGCGAAAAGATGTGGGGATTGGAGAAAAAGAAATGCTCCGAGGAAGAGCGACAGGTGGCGTTTCATGGAGATGAATTTGAGGGCTGTGGGCGCTTACGGCAATGCAAGCGGGGTAACGCGGGGAAGAATTGAATCTCACGGCGGAAGTGGTTTGAGGTGAATGGGTTGCGGGGTGATCTCAAATGCGTGAGGAGCGCTTGCGCGGAGTGCGTTGGGTAGACTGGAGGCCGTGACGGTGGAGCGAGCGGCGGCGAGGCGGTATCGGTTTGGCGCGTTTGAGGCGGATGCCGCAACGGGCGAGCTGCGCAGGCAGGGGCTGCGGGTGCGGATTCATGCGCAGCCGTTCCAGGTGCTGCTGATGCTGGTGGAGCGGCAGGGCGAGGTGGTGACGCGCGAGGAGATCAGCCGGGAGCTGTGGCCGGAGGGGACGTTTGTGGACTATGAGCACGGCGTGAACTCGGCGGTGAACCGTGTGAGGGAGGCGCTGGGGGATAAGGCGGGAAGTCCGCGATTTGTCGAGACGCTGGCGCGGCGCGGATACCGGTTTGTGGCTCCGGTGGAGAGGATTGGGGAGCCGGGCGATGTTGTCCAGATGGAAGAGCAGCGCGTGAGCGAGGGTGTGTTTGATCGGGTGCTTGCCGGGCCGGAGGATCTGCCGCGGAGCTCGCATGCGATAGCGCGGACGTTATTTTTGCTGCTGCAGGTGATGTATGTGGGGTTTTATGTGGGCGCGCTGGCGAACCTAGGTGAGATTGGCGAATTGTTGAGTCCGCTGAGTTATGCGCGCGTGGCGTTCCGGGTGATTGTGGTGACAGCGGCGGTGCTGATTCCGGCGCGCGTGTTTGTGGTTTGTGCGGTGTTGTTTCGTGCGCCGAGGGCGAGGGAGAAGTTTCTGCAGTTGTGGCCGGGGTTGTTGGTCATGGACTTGTTGTGGGCGCTCAGCCCGGCGCTGCTGCTGCATCACATCAGCGTGGGGGTCGCGATCGCCTGCATGCCGCTGTTGGTGTACTCGCCATTTGCACAGCGGTCGCTGATGTTGATGGGCGCGGCGGAGTGACGGAGCCGGTGAAGGGCCTGAGGTGAGTTTGGAGCCGAGCGGAGCAAAGAGATTAAGTCCCATGTCGCATGCCTGGCGGGCGCTGCGGCATAGAAATTTCAGGCTGTACTTCATGGGTCAGGGCACGTCGCTGATGGGGACGTGGATGACGCGGCTGGCGACCGCGTGGCTGGTGTATCGGCTGACGCACTCGGCGCTGCTGCTGGGTGTAGTGAGCTTTGCGGGGCAGATTCTGACGTTTCTGCTGGGGCCGTTTGCGGGTGTGTGGGTGGAGCGGCTGAACCGGCGCAAGCTGCTGGTGTGGACGCAGGCAGCGGCGGCAGTTCAGTCGCTTGCGCTGGCCGCGTTGACGCTGGCAGGCGTGATCAATCTTTGGGAGATCATTGGGCTCGCGGCGCTGCAGGGAGTGATCAACGCATTCGATATGCCGGGGAGGCAGTCGTTCCTGGTGCAGATGGTGGAGGACCGCGAAGATCTGCCGAATGCGATTGCGATTAATTCGTCGATGGTGAACGCGGCGCGGCTGGTGGGGCCGGCGGTTGCGGGCGTGGTTGTGGCCACGGCGGGTGAGGGCTGGTGTTTCTTCATCGACGGCGTGAGCTATCTGGCGGTGATCGCGTCGTTGCTGATGATGCGCATTAAGCCGCTGGACGTGCGCAGACATACGAAGAGCATGGTGGAGCAGATGCGCGAGGGATGGGCGTACGTGCGCGGGTTCCGTCCGATTCGCGTGGCACTCCTGCTGTTTGCTGTGGTGAGTTTGATGGGATGGCCGTATGCGGTGCTGCTGCCGATGTTCGCCGGCAATGTGCTGCATGGAGGCCCGAATACGCTGGGTTGGCTGACGGGAGCGTCGGGCGTGGGCGCGCTTGTCTCAGCGTTGTCGCTGGCGGTGCGGAAGACGGTGGTCGGGCTGACGCGGATGATTCAGATCTCTGCGGCGGTGTTTGGCGCGGGGCTGATTCTGTTTGGTCTGTCGCATGTGCTGTGGCTCTCGTTGGTGCTGATGCTGTTTGTGGGCTTTGGCATGATGCAGTGCGCGGCGGCTGTGAATACGGTGATTCAGTCGCTGGTGACCGAGGACAAGCGCGCGCGTGTGATGAGCTACTACACGATGGCGTTTGTGGGCACGGCGCCGTTTGGGAGTTTGCTCGCCGGCTTCCTGGCGCACAAGATTGGAGCGCCGCACACGGTGATGATTACAGGTGCGTGTGTGTTGGCAGGAGCGATCTGGTATGCGGCACGGCTGCCAGCCGTGGATCGCGAGATGCAGCCGGTGTATGTGGAGAACGGATTGATGCCGCGGAGCGACGACGCAGATTTGTGCGTTGAAGAGAGCAGCACAGTCTGAGGAGAAGCTGATGCATTGGTACAACTACGTTGGGTGTTTCTTTGCGGGGATATTTCTGGCGAATGCGGTGCCGCACTTTGTGCATGGGATCTCGGGCGATTCGTTTCCGAGTCCGTTTGCCAAGCCGCCGGGCAACGGCTTGTCGTCAGCGCCGGTGAATATGGTGTGGGCGCTGGTGAATATCGTGATCGGCTATGTGCTGTTTCGCGCAGGTCATGTCGGCAGTGGAACGCCCGCGGTGCTGGTCTTCTTTGCCGGGATTGCAGTTATCGGTTTGTGGATGAGCGTGGAGTTTCAAAAGAAGCAGCCGCGCTGAGATTGCAGGCAAGCGAGGATTCTCTCATCTTTTCGAAGGCTCACAACGAGTTCAGGAAGGCAACAAGATCCTTCTGCTGTTCGGCGGTGAGGTTCATCTGGAAGCGCTGGTCGTAGAACCTGACGAGCTGCTGCAGGTCGGCGGCGCTGCCGTTGTGGAAGTAAGGAGCGCGTGCGGCGAGCCCGCGCAGGATGGGACCTTTGCCGCGATTCACATCAGAGCACAGGCCGCTGATAAGCGCCTTGCCGGGATCCGAGGTGTAGAAGGTGAGCGTCATGCCGGGGTTTTGAGGGTCCGGGCAGCCGCGGATCTCGTACACGGGAAGGTCCGGCGTGCTGAGCTGTTGCAGCGCGGCAATGATCGCGGGGTTTGTCTCGTAACCGGGCTGGCGGCTGGTGCCGATGTCGAGCGGAAGCGCGACGGAGTGATTGCCGATGTTGGGCGTGTTGTGGCAGGTGGTGCAGGTTCCGGTGATCGATGCGGGGCTGCCGATGGAGGCGTTGTCGTTGAGTCCGCGAACGCCGGTGATGATGAGCGGCTGGGTGTTGAAGATCTTTTCACCGGCAGCGATCTCGCGCTTCCTCTCGTTGCGGGCCGCGGCGGGGCTGGGGAGCGACCAGGGAAAGCCTGGTTGCGCCGGAAGATTCTCCCAGGCGGTGTACAGCGAGAAGGCGTTCTGGTTGAAGCTGGCGCCGAGTGGATTGCCGGCGAGAGGATCGTTCATGCCGGGTGAGTATTTCTGACTGGAGATTGCTTGGGGTCCGCCGGAGACGGAGCCGGCGGAGAGCGAGCCGGCTTGGTTGTCGAAGGTTTGGGCCGTGGAGAGCCCGGACTCGAACTGGACGATCTCCGCAAGCTGTTGCGCAGAGGGAGCGACCGCGCCCTGCGCGTGGCCCATCACGGCACTCTTCGCCTGATCGGTTAGGTCATAGGCGAGATTCGTCTCGAAGCTGTTGGTGTCGTTGAGCGGCAGAAGGGTCTCACGGCCGTCAAACATCACGGCGCTGAGGAAACGAAGATTCGTTGCCGGGATGGGACGTCGGTAGACGGAGATGATGGGCGCGCCCGTGTTGGGGTCGTAGGTGATCGCGCAGCCGTAGGGATCATGCACGACGCTGATGGTGAACTGCGCGTTGGAGGGAGGCGTGAGGCCGACGCGAATGAGTCCGTTGCTGAGCAGGAGGCTGTGTGCGGACGGATCGCCGGAGGTGTTGGTGGGGCAGTTGGCTCCGTCCACTGCGGCGAAGAGGGGATCGTTGCCGTGGGTGCGGTCATAGACGCGCCGGGCACCGGTGGCGCTGAGGCTGAAGGCCTGGTCGGGCTGATGACAGGTGGCGCACGTGCGGCCATTGGTGCCGAGGCTCTGGAAGAAGGGATTTTGTTCATCAATGGCGCCGGCGGGGATATAGGTGGCGACGGCGCCCGTCTTATCAGGAAATGGCATGAGGTTGGGAATGAAGGCGAGAAGGGTGGCTCCAGCGCTTAGTGATACAAAACTGAGAAAGAAGAAAAGTACGCGGCGATGGCGGAGCCTGGTCATATCGCACCTCATTTACCAATGCGCGACTGCCAAACCAAAGGGGCCAAAAAATTTAAATGTCGGGCGGGGGCCGGTGGAACTTTGTGGGCCGCAAAGGGGACAAGGCGCCACCGTGGTAGATTGGCAGCCATGATTCTCCAGTTCGATATTCGGAAGCCGAGTCCCGGAGTTGCCGTGGTGAGCTTTGTGGGGCCGCTGACGCTGGGCAGCAGCCTACATGCGGCGGATGCCGAGTTGCAAAAGACGATCAAGGAGGGCTGCCCGAAGGTTGTGTTGAATCTGGCAGAGGTTCCGTATATGGACAGCGCGGGCCTGGGGGTCCTGGTGCAGGCGTCGGGGATTGCCAATGAACAGGGCGGTGCGCTGCGGTTGTGCGGAGTCTGCGAGCGGGTGGCAGAGTTGATTAACATGACGCGCACAGGCGGGCTTCTGCCGATAGATGCGGATGAGGCTGCGAGCTTGAACGCGCTGGCCTAAGTGGACCGGCAAATGCACGGGACGGCATAGGCTGGTGCCCGTAACGATCTCTTGGATCAGTAACTGGACGTTCAAACTTGTAATCGGTTGCGACTTCCACCGCAAACGTGGAAATTTTCGACCTCCGAGCGAGGGCACAATAAGGGCACACCTATACAGAAAATGTGCTCCTAATGCTCCTTTTTGTCCGCTCTTCTTCCGCGTAAGCCTATGAATCTATGGGTCACCTTACACAGTCCCACGGTGGAAGTCGTAAGTTCGTTCCTGGAGTTGCCCACCAAACAGTCACAAATAGGTGATTACAGCTGACATCCGAGAACAAGAAGGGACACCAACCAACCGTGAAATGCTCGCCTGCCGGGCTCCCCAAAAAAGCTGCGATGCGCGTTGTGACCGGTTCGATATCCCAAGTGGCTGGGAATAAAGTCGCGAGCTGAATGGCGGCTCTGTGTAAGTTATGGATTCAAAAGCCTTATGCGGAATCCGACTTTCGGGATGTTGCAGACCCCCGCAACCATTTCGAGGTGATGAACCCCGCAGAACTCCACACTCATAGTGGGGTTTTTGGTTGGAGCCGCAGCATCACAACGCCATGACCGGGCACCACGGCTGTGTAGCTTCCATGCTGGATGCTGACCTTGCTATGCGTCCACAGGTCCTCTGCTTCCGCGTTGCTGTGAATTCCGGCATCCGCAAGGTTCAGGGTGATGTGGGTTGCAGACGTGAGCTGATTGAAGAGGCCTACGGCTACGGCGCCCCCACTCAGCGGACGTGCCCACACCTCAAGTGCGCCTTGCTGCCATACGCGATCGCCTGCCTTGCCGAGAGGATCCTGATCAACCGCGATGACGTCGCGATTTAGCAGAATGCTTTTGGTTTGCTCTGACATGTTGGTGAGATCGTTGCCCGCCATCAACGGGGCGGCCATCAATGCCCATAAGCTGAAGTGCGACTTCTGCTCGTCGAAGGTCATACCGCTGTTTCCGACCTCGAGAAAGTCGGGATCGTTCCAGTGGCCGGGTCCGGCAAATCGCGAAAGTTCGGCTTGGCGGTCCGCAATAGACATCATGCGTTCGTAGGTGTCATTGATATCGTTGCTCGTACGCCACATATTGCCGCCCACCTGTGGACCCCACTCCCACACTTCACCGAGCCCATACTGGCACATGCTGAAGACCATCGGCCTTCCGGTCTTGAGGATCGCCTGGTGCATCTTCTCGTACGCCGCCCGCATCATCGACTCAGCCTTCGTTACATCGCCCCCGGACTCAATCTGCATGATCATGCGATAGCTGCAGAGGTCGTATTTGAGGTAGTCCACGCCCCAGCTTGCAAACATCCGGGCGTCCTGTTCCTCGTGCCCGTAGCTCGCTTCGGCGCCGGCGCATGTGACTGGCCCGGGCCCGCTGTACAGACCGAACTTCAGTCCCTTGGAGTGGATGTAATCGCCGAGCGCCTTCATATCAGGGAAGGTCGGCAACGGATGGAGCATGCCATTCGCATCACGCTGGCCCTCCCAGCCGCCGTCGATGTGCACGTAAACGTAACCGGCGTCGCGCATGCCACTCGCGACCATTGCATCGGCCTGTTCGCGGATCAGCTTGTCTGAAATGTTGTGGGCATAGTGATTCCATGTGCTCCAACCCATCGGCGGCGTGGCGGCCAAGATAGGCGTTCCGGGTGGTTGGATCGCAAGTGTTCGGTGCGGCGTTTGTGCCCATCCAGCGGGAAACATCAGCAGCAGCGCGCATGTAAATGTGCGCATCGTTCTTTCCTCCTAGCATCCGTTCTATCAAGCGTGCGACGAAAGCTCTTGGCGTACGAAGGCCATGTTCGCAACCGTGTCTGCAATGCATCGCTCCGGCGAGGCGTGCTCGGTCTCGAAGCAATACCAATGGTTGTAATGGATCTCACGAAACTCGCGGATCGCTTCAGTCCAGTTCACTTTCGAGGGTTGCTGGTTTAACAGCCGGTCTCCATTTTTCAGGTGAACCTCGCCGATATGGTTGCGAAGAGTCAAAATGCCCGGCAGCGACGAACCCGGATGATAGGTTTCGGCGTTTGTTGCGTCGAAGTAAACGCCTACCGCGGGATGGTTAACCAGTTCGATCAGCTTGCGATCCTGCTCCGGAAGCAGGGAAGTCTCCACACAAAGCTTTGTCTTGGCATCTGCTGCGCGCGGGGCCATTCTGCGGAATAACTCTACGACTGGACCATACGACTTTGGGTCGGCCATATCGGGGCAGTTTTCTTTAAACATGACGACGAGGATGACACCGGCTTCGAGTATGGCAGCCGTGCTGATCGCATTGTTAAGCGCATGCTCGGCGACCTCGCCCGCGAAGATGTTTTCGCCGTGCTGCCAGATGCCGGCAATCGATGGCGTCAGTATTCCGTTGTCTCGCGCCTGCTGATTCAGCTCGCGTGTGCGGTCACCCTGGGAGATATCCTCACCGTGCCAGATCATCTGCAGTTGCACGCCGGAGAGTCCTGGAATCTTCGCGGCAAACTCGAACACATTCTGGCCGGGCGGAAGCGGCATCTGCGCCTGGCGATGCGCGAATCGCGGTGGCGCAGGGTGAAATGGTTGTGCGCCAACTGCCGTGGCCGCCAGAGATGCGGCGAGGAATTCGCGACGATTCACGCTCACACCCCAAATATCCTGCGGATGTAAGCTCGGTCAGGCCCGACGGCCGCGCTGTCCGCTGTCTTGCCACCACCTTCTTCATCGATCAGCCAACCGGCCCATCCCGTACTTCGGATCGCCGCAGCAAGATCCTCAAACCCGAAGTCACCTTGGCCGAGAGGCACTTGTTCTGTTTTGTTCCTAAAGGTTTTCAAATGGCAGCCGACCAATCGGCGAGGATTTCGGCGAAGGAACTCTGCAGGATCGCCCCCACCTTGATAGCCGTGTCCTGCATCCATGAGGAAGCTGACTAATTCGGGATTCGTGTGGTCCGCGAGTCCTTGCATCTCGGCATTGTGGTTGGCGAACTCTGGCATGTGGTTGTGGTACGCCAGGGTCATGCCGTGAGCGTTGCATATCTTTCCGTAGCGCTCTAATTTTTCGGCCTTCTGTTTCAGTGCGTCCGGCGTGAATTCACCCGTGGGAGAAAGCCCCGCGGAGCTCATGACGACGTTATGACAGCCGAGCGCTGCACCTCCCGCGCAGATCGAGTCAAGTTTGCCATCAGCTTCATTCGTCGACATGTGCATCCCGATGAACTCGAGGCCTGTCGCCCGGATTTTCTTGCGTGCCTCCTCCGGGTTAAGAAATTCGCTTTGCAAGAGATGGTTGTTGCACTCAAAGCCGGCGTATCCGAGTGATGCGATGGTCTTCAAGACCGGCAGCAGCGCTTCGAAGTCGCCGGTGCGCGTTACAAACCCATTCGCCTGACAGCCGACACGCGGCTTCGGGCGCTGCGCGATCGACCTCCACGTTAGAGTTGCTGCGGCCGCTGTGCCGAGGAATGTTCGGCGATTGAATTTTCGCATGCTCACCCGTATCTCTCCATGGACGTTCCGGTATGAGAGACGGCGCCCTGGCAGAGCGCCGTCTCGGTTGAAGACCAACGGTGGCTAGAAGATAATCTTCGCGCCGAACTGGAAGACGCGTGGGAGGCCCTGCGTTCCGGTGCCTGAGGTGCTGACCGTGGAGGTGATCTTGCCGTAGTTGCCCGAATTCACCGCGGACGTCGGGTTAGCGAAGTTTGGATGGTTGAAGAGGTTGAAGCACTCGGCTCGGAACTGCCCGTGCACGCGCGCTTCCGCAAAGAAGTTCTTGAATAACGACATATCCAACTCCTCATAGCCTGGTCCGTAGAGGTTATTACGATGCACATTGCCAAAGGTGCCCGGTGCAGCCGGGACAAATGCCGCGGTATTGAACCATTCTTTGTGGAAGTCTGCTCCGCGGGGCCGCGTGGGGTTCACATTTGGAACGACATCCGCGTAGTCGTTGCCAACACCGGAAAGTGAGCGGTCGGTTCCGCTTGTGACTGTAAATGGGAGGCCGCTCTGGGCTTGATAAATTGCATTGACTTCGTAGCCGTTCACAATCTCTTTGACAAAGCCGTTGCCTGCGTGAATCGTCTTCTCTACGTAATTGACTGAAACGTTGGCGCGGATTCGCTGGTCGAAATCGGCTGGACCGTACGCCGCATTGAGGTTGAACGGATTGTTGGGGCCCGCACTGCCTTCGGTGCCGCTGGAGGCATTGTCCATATCTTTCGAGTAAACGAGGTTCGCCATCACCTCGAAGCCTTTCGAAACGCGCCGTGTCAGCGTCATCTGCAGTGAGTTGAATTCAGCGAACTCGTAGGCGTCGGCGAGTTCTACCTGCCCGAGGCCGGGGAATAGACGACGTGCGTTTTCATTCGTACCGGAGCTGCTGCAGGTCGAGCACGTGGAGTTGTTCAGGTTTGCGCAGGGAGCGCCCGGAGCGCAAACCGCCGGGTTGAATTGCCGCGAGCTCATGATGTGCTCCGCATGATTGCCCACATACCCAATCGTTCCCGAGAAACCCCACGGCAGCTTCTGGTCGATCATCAGGTTGTAAGCCTGCGTGTATTCCACGTGCGAGTTGGGATTGAGCACTCCCCCCGAGACCGGAAGCAGGAACTGATAGGTGGAGAACTGGCTGGGCGAGACGTGCGCGCGCGGAAACGGGTCGCCGCCGGGATAATTGGCGTAGATGTTATCCCACGTTCCGCCCGGGTTGGCGCCGCCCGGTGCTGCGAGATTGAAATACAGGTCAATCGGCTGCGTCGCGTCAGTCCGCTGATAAAGCAGCCCTTCTGGGAAGCCGTAGAAGATGCCGTAGGCTCCGCGGATGACGGTCGAACCCTTTCCTCCGATGTTGTACGCGAAGCCAAGGCGCGGCGCCACGTCCTTCCAGTTCTGACGAAAGATTGAAGCCGAAACGCCTGGGTCGCCCACGAATTGCATTCCGACCGGGGCATTCGGCGCGACAGTGGACTTGAAGCCGGGCTGGAAGCCGACCAGCGTCTGGTTTTTGTCGATTGGCGGAAGCCAAGGATCCCAACGCAGACCGACGTTCACGGTCAGCTCGTGAGATACCTTATAGTCGTCCTGCAGGTAGAGCGCAGGCCGGCTTTCACGAAGGTAGAACTTGCGTCCGTTGTCCTGGTAGAACTGCGAGTCGAGGCCGAAGTAGAAGTCGGACATGCCGATCCCGCTGCGGCTGCCGTCGAACGTGTTGTCGCCCGGCGTGTAAGAGTAGTCGTTTGCGTTAACCGCATCGCGCTCAAAAGTGAAGCCGAAGCTGAGCTGATGCGGGCCGAGCACTTTCACGGCCTCGGCGCGGTACTCCCACGACGTGGGATCCTGTTTCAGCGCGCCGCCCGAGAAGATGTTTACGAAGCCCCCCGCGATATTGTCACGAATGCCAGGAAAGATCGGCACGTTAGTACCCAGCGCCACCTTCGACCCGAGGTCTTGCAGGGATTTCAAGCCGGGCGCTACCGGAATCTGGGTGCGTGCATAACGACCGGCACTGATGTGGAACATTGCCGTCAGCGTATTGCTGAAGGTCTGAGTGTCGGCGAGAGCCAGATTCTGGTTCCGGTATTCATTGAGCGCAAAGAAACCTAAGGGCGCTGCGAACGGACGCTGGAAGTTGTCCTGGTTATAGAAATAGCGGCCGCTGAAATGGTTTTTGGCCGTCACTTGGTGATCGATGCTGATGAGGTACTGCGTGCTGTCGATGTTCTGGTTCTCGAGCGTGGTATATCCACCGCTCACCGGATCGACGCCAGTCAGCCCGAGCGTGAACTGCTTGGCCACGGCGAGAGACAGCGAGTTCACAGGGTCAGTGATTTTGTTGTTGGGATATGCCGCGCCTGTAATCGGATTTTTGATCTGCTTGCAGACAGTGGTGCCAAGCGGCAGTTTCGAAGTTGCGGCGAGGCAGGTTGTTTTACCGTTGGAATCGAGGGTCGGGTAAAAAGCGGAGAAGTCCCCCGACATTTCCGCCGCGGTCGGAACCCAGATATTCGCCGTCTGGGGCGAAGAGCGCCGCTGCAAGTCCTCGGCGGAGAAGAAAAAGAAGGTCTTATCACGCCCGTTGTATAGGTGTGGGATCACAATCGGTCCGCCCACTGTTCCGCCGAATTGGTTTAGCTTGAACGGAGGTTTCAGCGTGCCCACGGTATTGAACCAGTTGCGCGCATTTAGTGCAGTGTTGCGGATGAACTCGAAGGCGTTGCCGTGCAGCGAGTTGGTGCCGGACTTGCTGGATAGCTGGACCAGACCGCCGGCCCCGGCGTACTGCGCGCCAAAGTTCGCTGCTTCGATAGTGAACTCGTGCAGTGCATCCGGATTCGGCAGTATCGGCACTGAATCGAGGAAGCGGTTTTCATACGTCACGCCGTCGAGTTGGAAGTTGTTCTCTGTGGCGCGGAGACCGTTCACCACGAGCCCCGTTTGATCCTGCTGAGTACTTTCGGTTCCTACGCTCGTCAGCACGGCGCCTGGTGTGAGCGACGTGAGTTGAAGTGGATTGCGCTGGTTCAGCGGCAGGTCTACCATCTGCTGCTGGTCGACAGTACTGGCGACCTCAGATGTAGAGGTCTGCACTTGTTGGGTCACAGTGCCAACCTCGACCGTCTCCACTTGCGTTCCGACCTTCAGCGAGACATCAATGCCGATGGTTTGTCCAGTCAGCAGTTCAGTCGCGGACCGCTTCTGCGTCTCAAAGCCGGTTTTCGAGATCTGCATCGTGTACGAGCCGATGGGAAGATCGGGAAACAAAAAGACCCCGCTTGCGTTGGTCTGCACTGAGCGGCTCTGGCCCGTGCCCACGTTGTTCACGGTGACCGTAGCATCGGGAATGGCAGCATTCGTGGGATCGCTGACAGTGCCGGTGATGGTGCCGGTCGATTGCGCCTTTGTGCCGACCGCGGCGAAGAACATCAGTAAAAACGCGAGAGCCAGGTAAGTGAGTTTGCGGTTCTTTTTTCCAAGCGTCATGGCGGAGCGGCATCCTTTCAAGGTCAATCGAGCAACTGCGGCTTCGTTTTTACTGTGATTTCCGGGGGCCGTAGAGTTACGAAAGGTCTTCAGGAGTTGCAGTCTTGTGCGACCAATATGACTTGAGACACATTTGTACCGGCAGCGTCGCGTCCAAACCTGCGCTGAGCGGCGCACTGACGGGCGTTCCCGTGATGATCGCGTCCAGGAAATTCCTGGTGTGCGCCACCTCTAGATCCTGCGTCGATTTGAAGGTCACCGGTTCACCTTTGTTGGGTGTGTAGGTGTAACCGGCACGTGTGATGTTCAGCGTTCCATTCGTCCCTTCGAAGAAGACCGACGGATGCTCATCGCGCAGAGAGAGCACACTGGACTCGAAGTTCAGATTCCAGTTCTTGTACTGCACGATCGCGCTGACAGTGTCAGGGTTTTGGAAATAGCCATGCAGATCATAGAGTCCGCCCAGCGCTGCTGCAGAGACCGGATGCGGATCGTTCAGCATCCACTGCGCGACGTCCACCCAGTGCGTCAGAATGTCGGCGAGCACGCCTGCGCCGTAGTCGGGGAAGGAACGCCAGGAGGTATAGCGCGGATACTCATACGGAACCTTGGGCGCGGGTCCAAGGAAGAGATCCCAGTCCAGGTCCGCGGGCTTCGGCGTGTCCGGAAGCTGACGGCGCTGCCACGGAAAGTTGTGCCACACGGCGCGCGCGAGGACCACCTCGCCCAGTTTGCCGGAGTCAAAGAACTCCTGTTTCGCATTCGCATAATGCGCTCCGCTACGCTGCTGCGTACCGCATTGCAGAAGCTTTCCACTGCGCTCTAGCGCCTGCTGGAGATGCACACGATCGTTCCAGTGGTGAACGGTGGGCTTCTCCAGATACACATGCTTGCCCGCCGAAAGTGCATCGCTCGCGATGATTACGTGCAGGTGGTCCGGCGTCGCGATATAAACCGCGTCGACATCTTTTCGCGCCAGCAGGTCGTGATGCCGAATCGACAGAGCCGGCTGAGAAAGATGTGCCTGCATCTTCGATTGGTAATTTCGTGTCTGCTCTCCGTAGATATCGCATAGGGCGATGATGCGCACCCGCGGGTCCTGCACGAATCCGTTGCTCACGATCAGGCCGCGCCGTCCCAACCCGATCACGCCCAAGCCAACTCGATCGTTGGCGCCCGGCACAGCAGCGTACGATCGCGCAGTCATTCCGGCACTAGAAAGCGTTCCAAGCGCCGCTGCTCCGGCCACAAATTCACGACGGTTCATCACGCAAATGCCTCTTTCATTGCCCGGTATGCGGGCTCGATTACCTTGGCACCGTTATGCGAAAGGTCTTCCCGCTCCTCTTCGTTCTCAACCCAGCCCTTCCACCCAATCTCCTTGATGGTTGTCGCAACCTTCTTCAGCGGAAACGTGCCGGTGCCGAGTGTCACCAAATGGCCGTCCTTGTAATCGCGTAGATGGAAGGCCACAATCCGATGCTGATGGGTACGGATGAACTGCGGCACATTGGCCCCGCCTCGATACGCATGGCCCGCGTCCAGCACAAAGGAGACCAGCGTTGGGTCGGTACGCGTGTACAGCGCTTCGATCTCGCCGATCTTGGATTCGAACTCGGGCCAGTGGTTGTGATACGCGGCGGCCTTGAGGCCGACCGATTTCGCAAAGGTTCCCGCCTTGTTCAGCGCGTCGATTTTGCGCTTCAGCATGTCGCCGTCTGATGCCGGCGCCCCGCTCAAGATAAGGTAGCGGGCGCCCAGCGCCGCACCGCCGCGGGCGACTTCCTCATACAGGGACCCGGGTGCGATACCGGTCGCGCTGTCGTACATAGGCGTGCTCAAGAAAATGTGGATTCCAATGAAGGTCAATCCGAACTCTTCAATCCTTTTCCGCGCCGGCCCGGGATCGTTGAACTGTCCATTCACAAATCGAAAGCCGCTCTCGAACCCCTCATAGCCGATACGCTTTACCTCCCCGAGCGCGCTGAGAAAGGTCTGAAAGTTTTTCGGATCGATAGGAAATGCGTTGAGCTGTACGCCAAAATGCACGTTCGAGTGAACTCCTTCGTTCTGCCCAAGAGCCGAGAATATTGGCGATCGAGCGAATGCTCTCGCCGCTGTTCCGGTCGCGAGACACTTCACCAGGGACCTGCGCGTAAACCGCCGTCCATTCAGCATTCGGGGACGCTCCAAGCAAGTGTGTTTTTTCGGCGGCGAGTATAGTTGCGCCATGCCAAAAGTGTCAATCGATTGAAATCGATCACGGTAAATCTATATCGGGCAGTTACTGGGCGTCGAGGTCAGCAAGTCATTGCGGCCAGAGTGTTCGAGAAGCACAACAGCGTGGCTGAGTGAAGCGCCGGCTCCAGAGATTGGTTCTTACCGGATGGTTCCTACGCAAGCTCCTGTGCTGCATGCAGGCTCGACCCGAGCCTGCTACCCCCCCGTTTTCGCTTACGTGGCTTCGCATGGCGCCTATTATGCACTATTCCATGGGCGGCGTAAAAAGATATGGAGTTGGGGTAATTGCCGTTCTCAAACGGGCGCGAGCGTTTCAGCGTGCAAGTCATTCTTGAGAGATTGCCTGGGGTTCCGCACGATCACCGAGATCGGCCTTTGGCAAGATTATTGTGAATACAGATCCGCGGCCGGGCTGACTGGTGACAGTAATTGACCCGCCGTGAGCATCGACAATTGCGCGGCTGATCGCGAGACCCATTCCCGTACCTGAGGTTCCAAGAACCTGTGAACGGCCGCGGTAGAACCGCTCAAAGATGAGGCCCTGCTCGGCGGGATCAATCCCTGCACCCTGATCCGCAATGGACAGGGATACTTTGTGGTCATTCGCCTCGGCGGAGATCGTGATGGGCGAGTGTGGCTTTGAATACTTCGCGGCATTTTCGAGCAGATTTGAAATCACCTTCTCCATCATGCCGGCATCCGCTTTGACGCGAAGACCTTCCGGGAGAGAGAGCCGAAGTTCATGTTGCTCTTCGATCCAGGAATATGTTTCACGGGCGGCATCAATAATGACGCGCAGCTCCACGGGTTCGAAATGCATTTGAACCTGCTGTGCATCGAGTTGCGCCATCTCTACGGCCTCAGAAACGAGGCGATTCAACCGATCGCTCTCCTCGTCAATGATCGTCAAGAGCTCATGACTCTGTTCGTGGTTCATATAACCTTGGAGCAATGCGGTCGCCGCGCCTTTGATGGAAGTAAGCGGCGTCCGCAGTTCATGAGTGATGGAGTCGAGAATAAGGGTGCGAAGGCGCTCGCTCTCCCGTGCGGCTTCATTGCGTGCGATGCTCTCCACAGCCTGAGACCGGTCGATCGAAATCGAAATCAAGCCTCCGATCGCGTCTGCCGTTACGGGCGAAAGAACTGCGCCACGCAGAATGAGCAGGCCTTTGGGACGTACGCCCGTGTGGATCGGCACCTGCAACTCGTCTCGATCTTCCGTGACACCGCTTAGTGAGGTCGCAAGCTTCCGCAGGTGAGGAAGTTCGATCTCTGAGACTGGCTTTGTTCCTGCTTGATACAGTTTGTCTCCATCGAGAAGATAGAAAAGCGTGGATGTAGCCCCAGTGATGCTTGCGACCGCGGCGGGAATTGAGCTCACAAGGCTGGAGACGCTTTCAGTCTCGAGCAGCTCGCGGCTAAGCCGGAATAGAGCTTCTACTTCACGCTGACGCGCCCGAGCGTCGCTGGCTTCATTGCGTGCACGTTCGGAGAGTCGGCTTGCGATGATTGCCGTGATTAGAAAAGCAAACAGCGCCAGCCAGTTCTGTGGATCCGTTATGGTGAACGTGCCAATCGGCGGTAAGAAAAATAAGTTATACAAAGCCGTTGCTACAACAGAAATTGCCACAGCATATCGAAGACCCCATTCAGCCGCTAATAACAGGATCAAAAGCAACAGTGTAAGCGCGACTGTCGTTGGGTTGACATGAATCCAGCGGTGGTACACGAGTACAATTCCGGCCAGAGCGACCAGGGCCAGTGTCCACCTGGTGATCGCAATATTGCGGCGTGAGTTCATGAGGAGAATTGTACGGCGTGGTGGAAACTGAGAAATCACCGAAGATTGGCTTGCAAAATTAATAAAGCAAGACAGACGATCGATTCGAAGCCTTTTTTGATCGCAAATTTCATCGCATTCCGAAAGAGGGCTTTGCGGCGCGCTCCGTTGTCAATCGACTGCAATCTGCACGGTTGCATTAGACGCAAGAATATCGAGCGCTGGACCGTTAAGCCGCGATTAAAATCATGTCGGAAGCTTCCCTATATCGACCTGCACATAGTAATTAGGAGAGACATTGAAACGTATTCTAGTTGTAGATGATGAACGCCAGATCACTCGAATGCTACGTGCCTCTTTGCAAAGCAGCGGATATGAGGTCTTAACGGCGGCCAATGGAGTTGAGGGTCTAGAGAGATTTCAAGCCGACAGACCGGACCTCATCATCACGGATTTGGCAATGCCGGAGATGAATGGCCTGGAGCTTACAGAGGCCGTGCGCAAATTGGATCGAACCCCAATTATCGTTCTAAGCGTGCGCGACACGGATGCGATGAAAGTAAGAGCTCTTGACGAAGGCGCAGATGACTACCTCACAAAACCGTTCAGTATGCCTGAGCTCCTTGCTCGTATTCGCGCTCAACTGCGCCGTGGTGCAATTGAGGAGCCGCCACAGACGCACTTCGAAGTGGGAGATTTTGTCGTCGATGCTGATGCGCACACCGTCTTCGTACGTGGCCAGATCATACGTCTTACTCCAAAAGAGTTTGATCTCTTGCTGCTCTTTGCCCGGTCACCTGGCCGTGTTTTGACCCATAAGGTCCTGCTACGAGCCATTTGGGGGCCTGCAGGCGACGATCAACCAGAGTACCTACGGGTGTTGATCGCTGGATTGCGAAAGAAAATAGAAAAAAGTGAAGGTCAAAAATATATCCAGAGCGAACCGTGGGTAGGCTACCGGTTTCAACCCAGAGGTGTCGCCGAACTTGCGGATTATTAATACGTCGCTCCGATTTAGTATTGCCATAAGAGCATCGTAATTAAGTTGAAATAGAGAGTTTAATCTAATGAAAATCATGCGAACGAATCTCAAGCATATCTTCGGTAAGCGCGACTAAACGAACTGCTTTCACATGAATGACGCCTTCCTGGCTCTGAACGGGACCCTCTGCGAGAATGAACTTACTGTGTGTAACAATTGCCCGGTTAGCTTCATATAGCGCCGGTGTTACGATAACGTTCAAAATACCAGTCTCATCTTCCATAGAGAGAAAGATAAACCCCATTGCAGTTCCCGGTCGCTGCCTGGCGATCACACAGCCCGCAATTCTCACGAAGGAATTATCCGGCACATTGTATAGCTCAGATGCAGAAAGCACCATCTCGCGACGTAGCTCTTGTCTGCGAGATGCCATAGGATGGCTAGCGATTGTTACCCCTGTTCCCGCATAGTCAGCGATCATTAGTTCTGAGGTTGTCATTTTCGGCAAGGCCGTGTGGTTTAGCGCATTAAATAGGAAGCTATTGGCACGTAGTAGTGGGCCTTCGGGTCGCCCGGCGCGCTGCACCTGCCACAACGCATCGCGCCGATGCGTTGAGAGCTTGTTGAGTGCACCGATACGAGCCAATATCGTCAATTCCTTCTGATTTAGTGACGGTACACGGATAACAACCTCATCAATTGATTGATAGGCTCCATGCTGCTGGCGGGAGGCAGTTATAGCAGCAGCTGCCTCTCTGCGAAGACCCCTTACATACCCTAGACCGAGGCGGACAGACCGTGTCCCGTCCGGCTCATGCTCAATGGTGCAAGCCCATTCGGATGTTTGAATATCAATTGGCTTTACCCGAAGGCCGTGCCGCTGAGCATCTTTTACGAGAACTGCGGGCATATAGAAACCCATTGGCTGATTATTTAGAATTGCGCATGTGAAAGCAGCCAAATACTTGACTTTACAGTAAGCCGATGCATAGGCAATCAGAGCAAAGCTCGCAGCATGTGATTCAGGGAATCCGTAAAGCGCAAATGAGGTAATGTTCTGGATGATCGTCTCTTGTGTTTCTTCGTCGATTCCATTTGCAGCCATCCCTGTTCGTAACCTTTCTTCGAGATTCTTCATCCGTTCCCATGAACGTCGCATGCCCACTGCTCGACGGAGCTCTTCTGCCTCGGCTCCTGTAAAGTTAGCTACGATCATTGCCATTCGAAGCAGCTGTTCCTGGAAAAGAGGAACTCCCATTGTGCGCTGCAGAACAGGGATAAGCGATGGATGGGGATATGTAATCTCTTCCTTGCCCTGGCGACGGCGCATATAAGGATGCATCATCTTTCCTACAATCGGGCCTGGTCGAATAATCGCTACCTGAACCACTAAATCATAAAATCGTTCCGGCCGATTACGCGGAAGCGATGCCATTTGTGCGCGGCTTTCCACCTGAAACATGCCTACTGTATCCGCACACTGAAGCGTCTTATAGACCTCTGTGTCCTCAGGTAGATGGGCAAGATCAACTTCATCACCATAGTGCTGCGGAATAAGGTCCGAACAGTCTTTGAGAACTGCCATCATCCCCAGACCAAGGAGGTCCACTTTGATGATTCCAAGATCGGCACAGTCCTCTTTGTCCCACTGAACAACTGTCCTTCCCGGCATTGAAGCGCGTTCTAATGGAACAATAGAATCAAGGTTTCCCTGGCAGATCACCATCCCTCCAGAGTGCTGCCCGAGATGGCGCGGTAAATCCTGTATGCGCATGCAAAGCTCAAGATATTTTCCGATGCGCGGATGTGTCGGATCAAAACCCGCATGCTTAAACGAATGTGCCATTGTGTCGGTTGGTCCGCGCCATTCGAAGTGATTGACAAGCCCAGCGAGCCGCTGCAGCGATGATTTATCAAACCCAAGGGCCTTACCTACTTCTCTTGCAGCAGATTTAGGTCTATAGGTAATAACATTTGCACACATTGCAGCACCAAGTTCTCCATAGCGCTGGTAGATATGTTGAATAGCCTGCTCACGTTTCTCTTCCGAGGGAAGGTCCAGATCAATATCCGGCCATTCACCGCGGTTCTCACTCAGAAATCGCTCAAATAGCAGCTGCATGCCGATAGGATCTACGGCTGTTATCTCTAGTGCATAGCAAACTGCAGAATTGGCCGCACTGCCGCGCCCCTGAATAAGGATGTCATGCTTTTTGCAAAAGGTAACGATGTCCCAGACGATTAGAAAATATCCAGCAAATCCCAGGTGTTCTATCAGTGCGAGCTCGTGCTCTACCTGCTTCTTTGCCTTCTGTAGTCGGTTTGCATTCGAAGTTCCATAGCGTCGTATTACACCGTCTCCGACACGTTTGCGAAGAAAACTGTCCATTGAATCGCCCTCGGGAACTGGATATTGTGGAAATTCATACCCAAGATTCGCGAGATCAAACTGCAATCGTGAAGAAAGATCAACTGTGGTATCAACTGCGCCGCGGATATCTCGAAAAAGATAAGACATCTCTTTTACAGACCGCAGATATCGTTGGCTGTTCAGCGATAGAAGTCTGCCAGCACCATCGAGCTCAGTATGATTACGAATGGCGGTAAAAATATCCAAAATTTCTCGGTCATGCGGAGTCGCGTACCGCACGCCATTCGTTGCGATAACAGGTAAATTCAGTGATCGTGCTATTCGTAGAGCAGCTTGATTGCGCCACTCCTCTTCGCGTTCATGATGTCGCTGCAGTTCAACATAAACATTCCGTGCTCCAAAGATGCGAATTAGTGTGTTGACAATCGTACGGCCAGCATCTTCACCGCCACGCATCAGTGCCGATGCGAGCGGGCCTTCATCGCCGCCGGTCAGGCACACTAAACCTGCCGAGTATTGCTCGAGATCATTAACTGTGGCGGAGCCCTCTTCCTTTGTTTCTTCACGCATTTTCAGCCGCGTAATCATTCGGCAGAGATTCTGATAGCCATGACGCGACTCACAGAGCAGCGAAATGCGGGCGGCCTCAGCGTTCTTTTTGTGTGGGAGCCACAATGGAGGAACGAGCCGTTGCCCTAATTCAGAAGCGATCTCTGCACCTATATGTGTGCGAAGCCCATTCTTCTTCGCACTCGTGTGAAATCGGGCCGAACCGTAGACTCCGTTTCTATCTAATAATGCCAAAGCAGGCATATCCAATTCGACTGCACGTTCCACAAGGTTCTCGGGCTGAGAAGCTCCCTCTAAGAAGCTGAAAGCGCTTGCGGCATGTAATTCAATGTATTTTTCAGTCATAGATTGTCGTTAGCTGCCATTGATCACGAAGGAGATCATGTGTCACGGAGCAATAGAGCGGCGGGCCATTGAGCGTTGCTGCTATGAGATCCCATTGCTGGATGTTCCATATTGATTCGTTCCACCATTCGCCTCCCAACATCCATGGACCATAGGCGTGTTCCACGATGAAGCGCTGCGCGCGGAAAAAGAAGGTTCTGGGCCGCGAATGATGCAAGTTGATCAAAATTGTTTCTGAAGGACGAACAAAACGTGCCGATGGTCGTCGTCGATCGGTAATAGCTGGCTCAGAACTAGAAGAGGGGATACTGAATGGCTCCATTTGAAAGCTCTCTGGTGTATGAGAGTCCTGCAGAATGGGACGGCCGACATTCTCTTCCCCAAGAAGAGCCTTCAGTTGGGCGAGGGTGACGTCCAATCTTGCAGGTTCAGGGAGCGGTGGAGAGAAGAGGCCGAGTTGTATTTTGTTGGTGTTTCCAGGATCTGCCTCCACTCTGACTGCAACAACAGCAACTGGTGGTGGATGTGTCTGCAACTCAAGGTGCAGCAACCTGAGCCAAAAGTGTTTATCGTTTCCGGGTTGCGCAGGGCGAACTCTGCACGTGTGAGTCGCTCCGCCATCAAGCTCTAGAATCAACGTGACCCGGGCCAACGCGATCAGTTGAATCGTTGCTCGCACAATTAATTGGTCGAGCATAACCGCTATGCTAAACATCAGCGAGTCGAGAAATTCGATAGGGAATTCCAACTCCTGTCGCTCCTCGAGGCAGAGAGGAAGCTCGATTGGTTGAAACAGGTGGGGCAGTTCGCCGCGGGCAAGTTGTTGAAGTTCTCTTCCATCCTGGCCTATGCGTGCAATCAGTTCGCTGTCGGGCAATGCCGCTAACATACCAAGCGTGTTAATCCCCCATAAGCAAAAGAGCTCGGCCTGTTGCTCCGTAAGTGGTAGTACATCCAGGGGTAACTCGGACAAAGCTGTTGCCTCTTCTCCAAAAGGAATTACAGTAATTGAGTGCCGGCGGGTGCCTTTCGCAAGACATACTGCCGTATGGAAGTTGCTGCTGATAGTTAGGCGAACAGACAAACCGAGCGATCCTAGATGTTCTAGCAATCGGTAAGCGAGCTTCTCTGGGGGGCCAAACAGATGTTCTGTTCCGGCGATATCCATTGAACAAAGGAAGTAGGTTGCACCACTGCCGTCTTCAATTCGTGGAGAGTACGTGCCAGCATACTCCAGCAACATCTGTCGTGCCACTGACTCCGTCTTAAGCGAACGGGACAATATCTTTGCCTCTGGAAACGCATCTACATCTGCGCGTCTCATACCGCGCTGAATCCCGAGCAGTCTAGCTTTTGTATTGAGCGAGCACACCTCTTCAAAAGGTGGTTCGCCGTCCATCACAACGCAGGCGCAATGTTTCAAGTCCGGTCGAAGCCGGAGTATTGCTTGTGCGGGAAACTCCCGGACATACATGCATGCATATAGTTCGGCAGGTCGTCTCATCGCACATCGGCCCATGCCGTCCGACTTGTCCATGTCGTGCTGTTCTCGCGTTGTGGTGGTTTACGCATTGGAACGACATTGCTCGTCTCTGGCGAATATCTCTGGCGCACAATCTCGACACGCAGTTGAATGCCTGTAAATACAGTGGATTCGTCACAGATAGCCTCTGCGGGGTGCAATCGAAGCACTAGCTCGGCACTGCTCTTCGCGCAGGCGTGCTGTGTCAGCAGCAGAATGCTGGATTGCATCCTCTCAGCCGCAGTGCGATAGCGGTACCAGGTCGCTAACGGCACGCATGAGACGAATTCTGGCGCGAGGCTGCCCATATCCAACACGATTGCGCTGAAGCCTCCTGCCTGAAGCAGAAGATCCGCACTGCGCAGTGCCTGCTCCATGCGTGACCAGGGTTTTGGAGTGGCACGAGAGTAGCGGGCGGGCTCTGCTTGCACTATGGGATTTGGGGCAACTATCTGTGTGGGACGCTCGCGGACGTGAGGCTCTGCACATCTTGGCGTCAAAGGTTCGCCCTGTAATAAGCTGCCGACTGCGTTCGATAAACCTCGAATCTCCTGCCGCGGATGTGGACCAAACCCTCCGCCGTGCAGCCCCTTTTTCGTGGGTGGTGGTTCGAGGTATTTCTCTGCAAGCGTGAACTTATATGGCGCTGGTTGCGCACGCTTTGGTGTAGCGCCGCACCTCAACCAAAGCAGCCGCCTGAGATCCACACCAATGGCCGCTGCGGATTCCGGATCGAGAGCATTCGATACATCAATCCAGGCGCAGACGTTTGCCTGCTGTGTCATCCGCGCCACAAATGAAAGCGCGATAGAAGTGCGGCCGGAACATTCAGGGCCAACAAATTCGCTAACAGCTCCCTGCGGAAGTCCACCCTGCAGCAAGTGATCCAAAGGCTCAATTCCAGTTGGGTTAACAGCGCTCCGAATCTTCGGAGCCGGAGTCAAAGCAGATGGAATCCTCTTTTCGAGAGCTGCTTCAATTTGGCGTCGGAGAATGGCGGCAGAAGGCATAAATATTCGCCTTATATTCGCCCTATATGAGATGGAATTGCAATCTCGATTGCACTAATTCAGGTGCTCCTTACCCGATAAACAATTGAAAATCTACGAATTATTTTTTCTACCAGGCCCGAGACCACCGAGTGCCTGTTGAGTTATCACGTAACCGTGCATCGTCTCCCGCGTTTCGCTCAAGCATCCGGCCATAGAGCCAGATCAAATCTGACAGCCGATTCAGATACGCGATCGCCTCCGGCTGCACCTCCTCGCCGCCTTCCGCCAGCCGAACCGCGCATCTTTCGGCACGGCGGCATACCGTGCGTGCCACCTCAAATGCCGACGAGGGTACCTGCGCCCCCGGCAGGGACCAGTCAGCCAGTATCCCGTCCATTGCCTCGATGCGGTGGACCTGTTCTGTGAGGTCGTCCACGTCAGTGGCGGTCAACACTGCTGCGCCTTTTCGGCTCTGTGCTGGAGTGGCAAGCGACGCGCCCACGTTGAACAGCATCTTTTGGATCTTCTCCGTGGCTGTACGGATGGATTCATCCGGGCAAAGGCTACGGGCGAGTCCCAAGGCCGCATTCAGTTCGTCCACCGTTCCATAGGCCTCCACGCGCAAATCTGCCTTTGACACGCGCGAGCCTCCGATAAGACCTGTCTGTCCACTGTCTCCCAATTTCGTCGCAATACTCATGAATGTCTCCTTGGCAATTAATTCCAATGGTAATGTGGTCATCTACCATACACGCGCCTTTAGCCGAGAGCGTATTCTTGCAATCAGGAGCGAATACTTGGCCACACAATCGCGCAACACGCGTCAGAAGGCGGCAATTCGGGAGGCTTTTCTCCGAGCCGATCGTCCGCTTTCGCCTGAAGAGGTGCTGACCACAGCGCAGACCGAGGTCGAGGGGCTGAGCATCGCTACCGTATACCGCAACATCGGTTCACTGCTGGAGAGAGATTGGCTGACGACTGTGTCAATGCCCGGGGAAGCCTTGCGGTACGAAGTTGCAGGCAAGGCGCATCATCATCACTTTCGCTGCAATGGATGCGGTAAGGTCTTCGAACTCCAGGGATGCGATCTCAGCGCCCATCCAAAACTTCCGCGTGGTTTCCGCGTCACCGGTCATGAGTTCTTCCTGTTTGGACGATGCGCGGATTGTGCCTGATATTTCTCGCTAAGACGCGAGCCGTGTGGCAATAAAGATGAGCAAAGCACCGCCTGCTACAGCCAGCGCCAGTGGAATTCGCGGCGTACTGTCAGCGCGCAGTTGAGGCAACAGCTCGTCGGCGACCATATGGAGAAAGAAGCCGGCTGTAATTGCGAGTAGCGCAGCTGAGCCAGTCATCGATAGCGGCAGCCATGCAGTTAACAATCCGCCGGCGAGCGGTGCCAGACTATCTGCGGCCAGCATCAGATAGTCGATTCTCTCGGGTTTGTGGCCACGTGTGCTCAATAAAATCGTGTTCACGCCGTCGCCGATATCGTGTGCGGCAATCCCTGCCGCAACGACGTAACCGGCCGGGCGCGACGCGGCGTACGACAAGCCGATCGCCATGCCATCCCTGAAGCTATGCGCGATCAGCAGTCCGCTACCAATCCGTCCCAACGCACGTGGAGGGCTTTGCAGATTGAGGTGGGCACTCCATGTGTCAAACAGATTCTGAAGCAACAGAAATGTCACAAAGGAGAGCAGCACCAAAGCAAAGATGGTCGCTATTCCGCGCCCTGCGAGTCGTTGGAGGTTAACTGCCTCTGGCAGCAGATCAAGCAGCGCTGCTCCGAGCAGCAATCCGGTACTCAGCGCGGCCAATATGCCAAGCGACGACCGTAGACGCAGTGCGAGCAGCCCCCCCAAAAGGGTTGAAAACACCGGCACGACAAGGAGCCAAATTGGCAAATGAGCAAGCTCTCCAGTATTTCTAATGATACTAGATTCGCAATAGAGCGGGATCGTTTCACCCCATTTTGTCCAAAGCCAACTCACTACGCATCCACATCATCAGACCAGCCAAAGGAGCTTAGAGAGCTAAGTCGCGTACGCGATGCAGTTTGAGCCTCTATGCAAAGTGGAGGACGCAAGCGGATCTTCCTGGTCGGCACCGAGAACCTGAACGGGTAGCAAGGCGCATGCACATCGTAATCTTCGGGCTGACGATCTCATCCTCATGGGGAAACGGTCACGCCACACTTTGGCGATCCCTCGTCAAGGCAATGCTGTGTCGTGGTCATACCGTCATTTTTTATGAACGCAGCGTCCCTTACTATGCCCAGGAGCGCGATCTCGACGAGCTTCCTGCAGGCGGCCGGCTTCGCCTCTATGGCTCATTCGAGGAGATCGCTCACGAAGCCAGGCACGAAATAGACAGTGCGGATCTTGCGTTGTCCACAAGCTATTGCCCTGACGGACGCTTCGCCGCGGAACTCATTCTCTCGAGCTCTGCTGACATTCGCGCGTTCTACGATCTGGACACGCCGGTAACGCTTGATGGTCTTGAACAAGGCAAACAGGTCGACTACCTACCTGCAAAGGGTCTCAGTGAATTCGATCTCGTGCTCAGCTTTACGGGTGGGCGTGCACTTGACGAGCTTCGGAGCAAATTAGGTGCCCGAAATGTCGTGCCGCTGTACGGCTCTGTAGACCCCGACGAACATCGGCCAACGACACCGCGCTCCGAATTTTGTGCAGATCTATCGTATCTCGGTACATATGCAGCGGACCGTCAAGCAGCTTTAGAGAAGTTGTTCCTCGGTGCTGCACGTCTGCGGCCGGAGGACACGTTCCTCATCGGCGGGACGCAATATCCCGAAGACTTTCCTTGGCTGCCGAACGTCGCCTTCGTGCGTCATATTCCTCCACCAATGCACGCGGAGTTCTTTAGCTCCTGCCGGGCGACGTTGAATCTAACACGAGGAGTCATGGCTCGGTATGGCTACTGTCCGTCCGGCCGTCTCTTCGAGGCAGCGGCTTGCGGCGCTCCAATCTTATCCGATCGATGGGATGGTCTTGACTGCTTCTTCTCGCCAGGTAATGAGCTGCTCTGCGTCGAAACTGCTGACGATGTCTTCGCGGCACTGGAGCAATCTGAGGAGGAACTGCAGCGAATCGCAAAGCTCGCGAGAGAAAGAACGCTCGCCGAACACACAGGCGATTGCAGGGTACGAGAGCTAGAGTCCATTTGCTCGTCTGTGCTTGACTCAACAGCGGTGCAGGCCTGAAACGAGGAGATTATGTGGGGCATTATTCCGGCAGCTGGAGCAGGTAGCAGAATTCAGCCACTCGCGTTTTCCAAGGAGCTTCTTCCTGTTGGCAGACGCATCGAAGAAGGGCAGGAGAGACCTCGCGCGGTAAGTGAGTTTCTTGTCGAACGCATGATTCGCGCTGGCGCAGATAAGTTGTGCTTCGTTATCGCTCCATGCAAGACCGACATACTCGAGTATTACGGCAGCCGTTTATGGGGTGCGGACATTGCGTACGTCGTGCAGCCCTCGCCAGGCGGTCTATGCGACGCCCTGTTCCGTGCCGTGCCTCTGATCGCTCCTGACGAGTCGGTGGTTCTTGGCCTTCCTGACACAATCTGGCACCCTGCTGATGGATTCGCGCAGCTTCCGGACGATGAGCTTTCATTTCTGCTTTTTCCGGTCGAACATCCGGAACTGTTCGATGCAGTTGTCACTGACAATCAGGGCCGCGTTGAAGAGATTCAGGTCAAACAGGAGAACGCGCGCTCTAACTGGATATGGGGCGCCGTCCGCATGCCAGGTTACATCTTCCACGAGCTCTATCACCTGTGGTGCAGGCCTGACCGCATGGACGAATATCTGGGAACCCTTGTAAACGCCTGGATTCGTGAGGGTGGAAAAGCCGTAGGAGTTCGGGCCGGAACCGCGTACGTCGATGTAGGCACGCTCCACGGCTATCGGGAAGCCGTGCATCTCTTAAGCAATGAAGAAACGGAAGGTCATGTGGTTACTGGAGCACGAAGATGATCGCGGACCAGCATTCACCAGCTACACACGACGTGATGCGGCAACGGATCGAGGAACTCGGTCCCTGGTTTCATAATCTTCGTTTGAACGGGATCGAGACCGCGCCCAATCATTTTCTTGGCGATTATCCCGGAATCAAGTTTCAACACTTTCGCGATGCGATCCCATCCGATCTTACGGGCAAGAGCGTTCTCGACATCGGATGCAATGCCGGCTTCTACTCCTTGGAAATGAAACGCCGCGGTGCCGAGCGTGTGCTCGGCATCGACACCGACGAGCACTATCTCAGGCAGGCGCGTTTCGCCGCTGAAGTCACAGGTGCCGATGTTGAGTTTCGACGCATGCCTGTCTGGAACGTCGGCGGACTTGGAGAACGTTTCGATCTCGTGATCTTTATGGGTGTGCTCTATCACCTCCGCCATCCTCTCTTGGCGCTTGACCTGATTCACGAACATGTTGCCAAGGATCTGCTGCTGTTCCAGAGCATGCAACGTGGCAGTAGCGATATCGTCGAAGTCGCTGAGGATTATGACTTCAACGCGTCCTGCCCATTCAACGAGCCCGGCTATCCGAAGATGCACTTCATCGAGCACCGGTACTCGCACGATGAAACCAACTGGTGGATTCCGAATCGTGCTTGCGTTGAGGCCTTGCTGCGCTCCTCAGGATTTGTAGTCGACTCGCGACCTGAAGACGAGGTTTACCTCTGTCGGTGGAAACCGATCGAAGTGCCTCCTGACGGACCTCATTGTGTCTACCCGAAACGGGGCAGCGCCGAATGTTAATCGCCGAACCCGGCGCACGCGCTGTTGAACTCCTCGAGCGCGCCGAGTGCCTTCTCGATGAGCGTTCTCTAGATTCAGCGTGGCAGTCGTTCATCAACGCTGAATCTGCCGGCGCCGATCCGGATCGCTGCGGCGCAGGTCGCTGGCAGATCGCAATGTTACGCGGCGACTTCGAATCAGCCTGGAAGGAAAGCGATGCGATACGTACTCGTGCCGCACATCCAGAGTCCTTCTGGTCGGGGGAAGACATTGACGATAGGCGAGTAATCTTACGGTGCCTCCACGGGTTTGGGGATGCCGTCCAGATGCTCCGGTATGCTCCGCAACTCGCCGCTCGTGCCGCTAACGTCGTTTACGAAGTCGCGCCTCGAATGCTGCCATTGGTGCGGTGCTTCAAGGACGTGAGTAATGCAATCACTTGGAATGATGTGTCGCCCGAATGGGATCTGCAGATTGAGCTAATGGAGCTCCCTCAGCTTTTTCGCACAACAATCTCAGAACTGCCATTAGCCAGAAATTATCTAAACCTTCCTGAATCGAGCCTTCAGCTCGCGGCTGACTCGCTGGGGCCCAGACGGCGTCCTCGCGTTGGACTCGTTTGGAGCTGCGGTGACTGGAATCCTTCCCGAAATGTGCCGCCACATGAGTTCGCCGGTTTGGCTGCATTGGACGTCGAGTTCTGGAATCTGGAACCTCAGTCTTCGACCAAAGATTGCTTCGGACTTCAGATGAGTGATGCGCGACCGTTCACCGATGGTCTTCTTCCGCTCGCTGCGACAATCGCCAATCTTGATCTCGTTATTGCGCCGGACACGCTCGCTGCTCACCTCGCAGGTGCATTAGGAAAGCCAGCCTTTGTGATGCTGCAATACGCCGCAGATTGGCGCTGGATGGTAGAACGCGATGACTCGCCTTGGTATCCATCGCTGCATCTCTTCCGTCAGCCTGCACCGGGAGACTGGTTGTCCGTCATCGAATCCATCAAGACGAATTTGCACGGTTTAGTAATGTGAGCTTTATGGAAGCAGGCACACTGGCAAGGGCGTGGGACGAATTCGACGCCTACCTCTTTGATATCGATGGAACGCTGCTCAACTGTACTGATGCAGTCCACTACTTTGCGTTTAACGATGCTTTGAGCGCCATCGCCGGTCGCCCGTTGACAATCGACGGTGTAGTCGCACACGGAAACGTGGATGTTGGCATCCTCCGCGAGGCATTTGCTTTGGCCTATATCCCAGAGAATCTCTGGCGACCTCGGCTGCCCGAGATTCTCGCTCGTATGTGCTGCTTCGTCTCTGAGCGTCAGCAGGATCTCTGTATTTCGGTGCTCCCTGGCGTGCGTGAGGTGCTTGAGTATCTCCGGTCACGAGGCGCCGTGTTAGGAACAGCTACGGGTAATCTTGAGCGGATCGGCACCATAAAACTGAATCGCGTCGAGCTTCTGGATCTCTTCAACTTCGGATCCTGGAGCGATGCATGCGAAACGCGTGCCGAGGTCTTCCGGCACGCCGCTGCAAAGGCGAGAGATTTGGCTCGGGGCCATAAAACGATTTGCGTAATCGGCGATACTCCCGCAGATATTCAGGCCGCACGCGCCAACGATTTGAAGGTGATCGCAGTATCAACCGGCATCTTCACTCACGAAAGGCTCGCAGCTCACAATCCCGATCTTGTGGTGCATTCGCTAACAGAACTGATGCAGCAAGTGAGTCAGCCCTCTACGCCGGTTGCGAAGTAACACAGCCCGCTAGGACCTCTTCAAACTGCCGCGCCCGGTGTTCTGAAGTGTGCTCGTCGAGAATCCGCTGACGAGCACGTTGGCCAATTCGGATGCGTTCTTCATCCGGAATCTCTCTAAGGATTTTGACTACATCGTCAGCATCTGTCGGCAAGAGTATCTCTTCGCCAGCTTCAAGAAAGTCATCGAGCCCGGCCCAGTAGTCCGAAAGAATTGTTGCACCACACGCGGAGGCTTCAAACAAACGAACCGATGGCGAATAGCCCGCGGCGACCATGTCGTCTCGCGTCACATTCAACGTAAACTGAGAGGAAGAATAGAACGATGGATGCTGCGGAGGCGATAGATGAATGATGCGCTCTACGTTGTCCGCCCATGGGATGCCCTCTGGATACTGCGGCCCCGCTACCATAAACTGCTTGCCCGGCAGGCGTTGTGCAGGCTCATTCAGTAATTCCATGAGCTTCGGCTGCCGATCAGGCGCATAAGTGCCCAGGTAACTCAAATGGCACTTGAACTCTTGGACAGCTTCGGTCGGATGATACATATCGGGGTCAACAGAGCAGTAAAACGCGAGAGCCTGTCGAGCGCCGAAAGTGTGCTCCAATTCCTGTAGCGTTGGCCCTCCCGTGAAACTCAAGTACGCGGCGTATTGCGGAATCAACTCTGCGGAGAGATACTCCGTTCCTCCCACGCGGCGCAGCTGCGTGATGGTGATCGGCGTGTCGATGTCATAGAACAGAACGGGTGATCGATAAGACTCCACCAGCAAGCGTGTGGCCTCAATTGCATTTGGAAAATAGGATCCAACGATCACTGCATCTGCATCTCGGCTCAAGGCAAGCAGCGCTGTCCCCTCATCATCCCACGAGTCGTAAAGATGAACAGTGCAGAATGCCGGCTTCGGCAGGTCACGGTTGCTCCGGTACCATTCGACGTTCTTCTCGACAAAATGAATTTGGTGGCCCCTCCGATGCAGCGCCTTCAGCAGCGAACGATAGGTAGTCGCGTGCCCATTGCCCCACGAAGAGGTCACCGTCAATCCATAGACGACGAGCTTCATCGGTGTCCCACCTCAACCGCGACTTCGTCTCCGATATTACCGATCGCAGTCGCAGCATCTCGCCACCCGCGGACTTCATTCCAGTCGCTCATCGTTGCAAGAGATTGCTTTTGACCGCCGACAGAGCCGCGGCGCCGTGCGAGGCATTCTCGAAATACGTAGTCGGCCTGTGCTGCTCGTTGAGCGTAGGTGTGATCGCGAAGTGCGCGGCGACGAAATGCGTCGCCGATCTGCTGGCGGCCACTAGTGCCATAGTTAATAAGCGCATCTGCGATGTGCTCAGCATTGCGCACAACAAGGATTTCTCGTTCCGGCTCGAAGCAGTCGCTGATCCCTTCCCAATCGTCGCAGAGCATGCACGTTCCAGTCCCCGAGACCTCAAAAACGCGCGTCGGCGGCGAAAATCCAAAGTCCGCCATCGACGCGCGATTGATATTCAACACCATACCCGCCGAGCAATTCAGGCGGTTGTGATCACATGTCGCAACATGACCGATCCACCGCACGTTCTTCGGCAGCGGCTTATCACCCCAGCCTTCACCACCCAGCAGAAATCTTTGGTTCGGAATAAGAGTTGCCGCACGCAGGAACAACTCTTCCACGCGTGCTTCGCGGTCCGGCAGCCGATTTCCGAGAAATGCCACATCACATGCGAAGGCAGCGTCAGGCGGGACAGGGAAGTGCGTCTCCGGATCAAGCCCGTTGTACATGCTGTAGTATGCACGCGCGCCGAACTCAAGATAGCCGTCGCGAGCCTTGGGTCCTCCGCCATACGTCAGGATGGCATCGTATCCAGCGCACGCCCTCGCCAGCGCATCGTCAGGGTTCGAGCGCATTCGATAAATAGTTGCCGGGGAATCCACATCCCAGATAAACGTCATCGCGGTAGCGGAGCACTCGGCCGGCACCCTGCGCTCCAACTCCGCATCGTCTACACCAATCCCGGAGTGTTTTACAACGATGTCTGCCTGTCCCGCTAATGCAAGCATCGAGTCCAAATCCACTGTGGGTCGGTACACAATCGAGTTCACATAATTGAAGTCATCATCATCCCGGTGCTGCTGCCGTCCATACGCGTCCGGTTCCGCAAACGTGATGTCATAGCCGAGTCTCGCCAGGTACTTGTAGCAGCCGCGATAATACGTGGCTGCGCCGTTCCAGTACGACGAAATAATGCTCGATCCAAAGGCAAAGATCTTCACGCGCACAGCTCCTCGTAGATCTGTGTCAACTGTTCAGCCCGATGATTGCAAGTGTGTCGTGCCAGCACGGTCTCCAGACCGCATGCTGCTTGCTCTTGTGCCATCACTGGGTCACGAAGAAGTCGTTGCATCGCTTGGAGCATCTGTATAGGCGATTGCGCCATAGCGAAGTCACCTTTGCGGAATAGCTGCTCTGCATCAGACCATGGAGCTGACACCAGCGGGATTCCGCACGCGAGCGCCTCAAAAACTCGAATGGTCGGAATTCCCGTCATCACCTGTGAGTACTGTTGGCGTGGAATGTGTACCGTGAGCCGCGCTCCCGCATACACTCGCGGCGCGTCGAGGTTCGGAAGATAGCCAGCGTACGCCACTCGATGCGTGCCCAACGCCTCGATCGCGTCTGGCGGATAGCGCACTCCATAGACGCGCGTGCGAAACTCCGGCCCCAGCTGTTTGGCTGGCTCCAGGAGATAGTCATTGATTTCTCTCGACCGTTCGCCATCTCCCCAATTTCCAATCCACACCACAACTGGATCTCGCGAAGCCTCGGGTAGCGGATGGAAGGTGGTGGTATCCGCGGCTTCGTGGAACGTCCATACCTTCCGAATTCCGAACCGCTTCCGATACACCATTTCCAAAGCCTTACCAAACGCGAGCACTCCGTCAAAGTCCTTCAGCCGAAACTTCGCAAAGCTCTCAGGCGACGAAGACGCACGATGATGGGTGTCGTGAAAGAGCAGCTTATATCCAAGCTCGTCGCTCAACTCCATCAACATTCTCGCCAGGACAGACGAATTCCATTCATGCAGGATTACGAGCTCGGTTCCGCGGAGACGCTCTCTCCATGACTCACGAGAGTCGTCAGCCGAGTACGTCTGCACATCCAGGTCTGAAAATGTTTCCGTGAAGCGATTGAGAGCCCGTGCGCCATTTTCTTCTGCACGAAGATTGTCAATCGACCACCCACTCTCCGGTTCATAGACGGTCACGTCAGCACCTTTGCAGCGTAGTGCGCGCAGAAGTCCGCGGAGAAAATGTGCATTGCCGTTGTTCCAGTCAGATCGAACCGAATGTGCAAAGTAGCTGATTCGGAGCCTACGCTGCATGCGCCGCAAACCCCGGTTGCATCTCTGCGGGCAGCCGAACCCCAGTGCGTCCGGCGAGCAGCGCGCGGTATATCTGTTCGTACCCATTCGCCATCCGCTCAGCCGTAAGTTCGCTCGCTCGCAGGAACGCCTGCTGCCGCAATGCCGTCAGCTCCCACGAGTTGCGGTTCAGCTGGTGCAGCACTGTCGAAAGCGATCGCGCCCCGCTGAAATACACGGCTGCATCGCCCCAAACCTCTCGCAGAGATGGAATATCGTTCGCCACGACTGCGCACCCGCATAAAGCTGCCTCCAGCGGCGCGAGGCCGAACGGTTCGTAGATCGAACTCGCAATGTAGATACTGCTGCGCGCAAACAGAGAGACAAGGGACTGCTCCGAAAGTGTACCCAGCAGAATCGAATGGCCGAGCTGCTTTGGCGCCACAGACGTTCCATTCTGTCTCTCGCCAGCCACGTAAATAGGAATCGGCGAGTTCACCGTTCGCAGCATTCCAACATTCTTCGCCTCGTCCCACAGCCGCCCGACCGTCACTGCCTGCACCGTTCGCAAATTACACGCCGGTGCACTCAGGCTTCGGCCATTCAACACTACGTAGCAGCCTGGCAGGCCGTTGTAATGCTGCGCAAGTGCGTTTGCCATCCAGCGCGTCGGTGTAACCACGACGTCACAAGCATGCAGCCCGTGCGTGACAAGCGAGCGATACTGCCTTAGCCAACGCGAGTCCTCAAGCCCGCGCGGCCGGCAGGCGTCTGCCCAACTCAGCACATCGCTGTGCGCGGTGATCAGCTTCGGAATATCCATCGACATAGCGCCGAAACAGAACTGGTTTGAATGCAGCAGGTCTGGCCGGAAGTGCCTTGCAACATGGGACAAAACTCCCGCGCCCTGACTAAACACAAACTCATTCTTTTCCATCCACTCCAGCGGAGCATTTGAGGCCGTGAATTGAAAGTTGTCCCCGTGGATCAGGTGTAGTCCTGCACACCATGCCTGTTGCTCGTGAGACGGTTGTCGCCCAAAGCTTACGAGTGCGACTGCATGACCCCGCTTCAGAAGCTCCGTCGTCAACTCTTTGGTAAACGTCCAGACGCCGCCAATCGTGTCAGTCGTTAGCAGGATGCGCATGCAAGCTCCTTATTCAAATCAGCTGACGACTCCAACTGCTGCAGTGAAAGAGGCTGCTGGTCCTGAATGTCGCTCCAGCCGCGGCTCGCGAAAAGTTGCAAATAGAAACTGTGTGCGCGCTCCCATGCCTGTTCATCAGGCTGAGCGCCGAACGTCGTAACGTACTCCGGACTTCCGGGGAAGGGAAACATCGGCACAGGCTCGGACACCCACACACCATGGGCCTTCAAATGGTTCTGCCATGCCGCAACCTGCGCAGGATCATCCTCCGGCACCTTGATCAGGTTGGCCTGAACCCACGGGATTCGCTGCCGCGCATAGATCAGCAGCTCCGCAATTCGATTGGTAGAGATGCGGCAGTTCTTATTCATCGCGTCGCGTCCCTCGTCCGTAATCGACTCGATTCCGCACTCAAAGCTGACGCAGCGCGCGCGCGCCAGCAGATCGAGCGACTCCTCGTCCCACAGGTCAATCCGCGTCTGAAATCCAATCGACACCGGTCGTTTCGCGATCTCCTCCAGCAGTTGCCGCACCTGCTTGCCCACCCCGAAGATCTCGTCAATGAAGTAGATGTAATCCACACCGCGCGCGATAAGCTGATCAATCTCCGCCAGCACGGCATCGAGCCGGCGCTCGCGATACTTATTGCGAAACAGCGTCTTGTTGCAGAACGTGCACGAGTACGGGCACCCTCGCGCGAACTCCACCTCCGCACCGCGCTTGAGATGATCGGCGCCATTGCCACGGAAGATGTGGTGGAGATGTGAGTGCCACTCGACGGGATATTCGGAGTAATCCAGCGTTCCTACCGCCCGCATGTCCGTCGTACCGAGCCCCGGAGTCGAGTGCATCGCACCGTCTTGGTTAATCCAGCAGCAACCCGGGATGAGCTCCCGCGGCGTTGTCGCAAGCTGCGGCAGCGTCTGGTCTGGCTCTCCGCGCAGCACAATGTCGGCGCCGGTCTTGCGCAGTGTTGCCAGCGGTGTGACCGACCCGTGCGGCCCGATCACAACCTTCTGCGACTCGCGATGTAATGCCGCGATCCACTGCTGCGGCACGCGAAGCTCCGGCTGCGGGCAGCGCCAGAACAGATACGACGGCGCAGTCGGTATTACCAGAAAGTCCTCGTCGAACTGCTCCAGGTTGACTCGCACGTCCTCCGGCGAGAGCCCGCTCATCCAGGCATCGACGAGCAGCACATCGTGCCCCTCCGCGCGCAGAAACTCCTGCGCGCTGAGTAACTCCAATGGAAAGTGCGGTTCAGCGCAGCCGAAGTAGGTTGAGCCTCCGAAGCTCCACACCGGATTCACGAGGGCGAACCTCACGCGACCTCCCCTACAAGCTCATGGGCATGCAACATCTTTTGATGCGTCCCGAGCAGCCTGCGGTGACCCCGCCAGAACCCATAAATGTCACCCAGCGTGTCATTTAGTGACCTGCGCGGACTCCAACCCGTCTGCGCCGCCAGCTTGGAGGTGTCCGCGATATAGAGCGGCTGGTCCCCGGGCCGAACCTCGCTATAGCAAAGCGACGGCGGAACGCCGGTCGACCGCTCGATAGCATCCAGCATCTCGACCACAGAGACGGCCCGAACCGTGCCGCCACCCAGGTTGTAAATTTCCCCGCTTGTTCGTGGAAGGTGGGCCCGCACCGCGCTCATCGCATCAATCAGGTCATAGACATGCAGTACATCGCGCACCTGAAACCCATCCCCATAGACCGTGATCGGCTTGCGGTCCAATGTGGAGTAAAGGAAGTGCGCCACCCATCCCTGGTCCTCCGTTCCGAACTGGCGCGGTCCCGCAATGCATGACATCCGAAACACAACTGTGGACATCCGGTAGATCCGGGCATAGTCGCGGACATACTGGTCGGCCGCGCCCTTACTGCAGCCGTACGGCGAATGGAAATCGAGCGGCTCTTCTTCGTTCACTCCGCAGAAGTCCGGAATCGCCGCTCGATAGTGCGTCCTCTCCACCTCGACCGGAATGCGGGGCAGGGAACCATACACCTTGTTCGTTGAAGTGAAGAGAACGAACGGCCGCTCCGAGGAAAGCCGCGCCGCCTCGAGCACATTCAGCGTGCCGCCGACATTGATCTCAAAGTCCTCCCGCGGATTCTCGACCGAAGTCGTCACCGCCACCTGCGCGGCCAGGTGATAGATCTCGGTCGCCTTCCGTGCCGCCGCCGCCACAGCAGGCGCATCCCGAACATCTCCCTTGACGAACTCCAGCCGTTCCGCGCCCTCCAGCCTGTGCAGCCACTCCAGGTTCGCCTCGACGCCCACTCGCGAAAGATTGTCGAAGATGCGCACCCGCGCGGAGGGGTCTGCAAGCAATCGCTGTGCCAAATTGCAGCCAATAAATCCTGCGCCTCCTGTAATCAGGATGGTTCGCGTTGTTTTTTTTCCCATGTCCATCTAGCCCTTTCTCGCGCCCGGCGAAGTCCTGCAGTCGTGATTACGCCGTCAAACCATAGGCGCTGAGTTCCTGAAGCATGGTCTCCGCTTTGTCCTCTGCCTCCTGTCCGTGCAGCCATTCCGCCAGTTCCCGGAACCCCTCCTCATGCGTCACCTGCGGCTCATAACCCAGCAGCCGTCGCGCTTTGCTGATATCCGCAAAGCAATGACGAATGTCGCCCGCGCGATACTTCTGTGTGATCACCGGAGCCACGTCGCGCCCCAGCGCGTTTGAAAGAATCTCCGCCACCCGCTTGATCTTGATCGGCCGCCCGCTGCCGATGTTGATCACCTCACCGTTCGACTCCGGCCGCTCCATGGCCAGCAGGTTCGCCTGCACGATGTCGTGCACACTCACAAAATCGCGCTGCTGCTCACCGTCCTCGAACACCAGTGGCGCCTGGCCATTCAACATCCGCGACGCAAACACCGCCGCGACTCCCGTGTACGGATTCGAAAGCGCCTGCCGCGTTCCATAGATGTTGAAGAACCTCAGCGCGGTGACCGGCAGATCATAGTTGCGCCCATAGATCAGGCACAGATCTTCCTGATCGCGCTTCGACAGCGCATACACCGAGTTGATCTCCGACGGCTTCGTCTCATCGGTCGGCAGCGGCGCCAGCACACCGTTGCAGGTCGCGCAATGCACCTCCCACTGGCCCTCGCGCAACTGCTTCACCGAGCGCACCGGCGGAAACGACTGCCGCCCGCACACCGTGCACACATATCGCCCTTCGCCATAAATCGACATCGACGACGCAACAATCAGCTTCTCCGGATGCAGCTTGTTATCCAGCAGCGCCTGCAGAAGCTCCGCGGTTCCCAGCGTGTTCACGCTGATGTAGCGGCTGATCTCGTACATCGACTGCCCCACGCCGACAGTCGCCGCGAAATGAAAGATGACATCCACGCCGCTCAGCACATCGCGCAGCCGGTTCGGATCGCGCACATCCCCCTGGACCAGCTCAACATCCTTCGACAAATAATCCGGCCGCCCCGCCGGATGCACCTGCGGTGTCAGGTCATCCAGCATGCGCACATGATGTCCTGCTCGCAGCAGCCCATCCGCCACATGCGATCCCACAAAGCCTGCCCCTCCGGTAATCAACACCTGTCGCGAGCGGCGTGAGTTGTGCGCTCCGTTCTGCATCGAATTCTGTCCCGAAATGTGCATCAATTCTCTCCTTGCGCGACCTTCTCAAGGCTGGCAGCCTCTGCTGTGGTTTCGGACGGCGCATAGCGCTCTACCGCCCAGCGGGCAAAATCCGCAAACTGTTGGTTATCGCGTGGCGGACTCGTGTGGTGTTCCTCGATCCCCAGGTGCGCCGGTGTGAAACACAGCGTCAGCGCGACACGAAATGGCCCCAACGCCTTCATCTGCCGGTCAAACCACTCAGTCGCATTCGGCCGGTACGAGTCCGCCCAACTCAACCCGGTGCGCAGATACTGAACGCCATGCGCTTGCATCCACTCCACAGCGTCGCCCAAGCGCGGATCCTCGAAGTGGAACCACTGGCAAAGCCCGACGCTACCGTCAGTCGGGAACTGCGGCTCTGCCATCTTCGCCGTGCCATCGTTCTTCACCAGTCCCAGATAGTAATGCCGGTAGTACGACGAGCCCTCCGCTTCCTTGTGCCGCGTCTCCGCCGGCCACGTCGGCGGCAGATCAAACAGGCTGTACCAGTGAATTCTTTCCACGCGGCCCTGCAGCAACTCCAGCGTTCGCCGCAGTCCGAACTCCTGCACCTCTTCGGCGCCAAACGAAGAGCTGCCTACCTCCGTCACCCACACCGGCTTGCCCGAAACCTCTCGAGCTTCCGCAACGCGCTCGGGCCATTCACTAATCTGCCAGTGGTTCCAATCCAGCGGAAACCCATGCACACCAACTGCATCGACGAAGTCCATGACGCCGTACGAAGACATCAGGCGCAGAAAATCTGAGTCGCACGAAGAGACGCCGCCCAGAACAATCGGCACCTTCGGGTTCACTTCTCTTATCGCGGAGGCCGTTAACCGGACCATCTCTGCAAACCGTTTCCACTGCGGATCCAGGTGAAAGTTCCAGTGAGAAAGGTTGTTAGGTTCATTCCAGACAACGATTGCTTCCACCAAGGGAGATACCTCTTCTTTCAGCGCTGACTCCACTGAGAGGGTTGGCTCGCATCGTTTGGAGTTTGTCCCTGTGAAGGCGTGCAGGAAGCAGCATCGACTGCCGCCACCTCACCGGGTGTATGTAGGCGTAGAAGCTTTGTAGATGGCCTGGGTTGCCTTTGTTGCTTGCTTTCAATGTAGAGCGTGCGTATTCTCTGCAACTTGTAAATGCAATGCGTTTATTGCGTCGGATGCGCGACACAATTGGCCAAATCCGGCGTCTGTTCGACCACATCCACGCTGCTGGTACGCTAACTTGCCATGGACACAGTCGCAGTAATCTCACATCTTGAAGAACTACGCTCACTTACAGCGGACAACAATGGAGCGCAGCGCATTGCATGGTCGCCGACTTGGCTTCGCGCTCGCGCTTGGTTCGAGCAGAAGCTCTCAGGCCTTCCCGTCGAGCACCACTACGATGCGGCAGCGAATCACTGGATTACACTCGCCGGCGAATCCGAGCGCGCACTCGTTCTCGGCAGCCATCTCGATTCCGTCCCCAACGGCGGTTGGCTCGATGGCTGCCTCGGCGTCCTCACCGGTCTCGAAGTGCTTAAGCGACTCGCGCGCCAGTACAACAACCGCCCTCCCTGCACCATAAAGCTCGTCGATTGGGCGGACGAAGAAGGTGCGCGCTTCGGCCGCAGCCTCTTCGGCTCCTCCGCTTTCGCAGGAACTCAGACCATTGAAGCTGATTGCAAGCGCACCGATCGCGATGGCACGACACTCGAAGCCGCACTCGCCGCCTGCGGCATCTCCGTCGATAACGTGGGTGAGGCCGCCGTCGAGCGCAAAAACCTCGCCGCTTACCTTGAGCTCCACATCGAGCAGGGTCCTATCCTCGAACGCCTCAACAAACCTCTCGGCGTCGTCCTCGGCACCAAAGGCGTCGAGCGCTGGGCCATCACCTTCCACGGCCAGGAGGCTCACTCCGGCTCAACTCCGATGGAGGTCCGCCGCGACGCCCTCGCCGCCTGCGCAAAGCTCGCGCTCGAGATCCGTCCCATCGCCCGCAAGCATCCGAACTCCGTCGCCACCATGGGTAGCGTCAAGACCTTTCCCGGGATTGTCACCTCTGTCGTTGGTCGCTGCGAAGCCACGCTCGACATGCGCGACCTTGACGCAGACGTGCTCGCGAGCATGCTCCGCGAAGCGAGCGATGCTAGCGAACGGTTCGCTGCCGAAGAACGCTGCACCGTCGAGTGGTCGAAGATCTGGTCCATCGAACCCATTCCCTTCAACTCCGACCTCATCAGACTCTGCGACCAGGCCATCCGCGAAACTGTCGGCGTCAGCGAACAGCTTCCCTCCGGCCCGCTGCATGACGCTGCCGAGGTCGCCCGCCTTGGCATTCCCACCGTCATGATGTTTGTACAGTCGCTCAATGGACTCAGCCACAACCGCGCTGAAGACACAAAGCGCGAGCACCTCGAGCAAGCCGCCATCGCGATGAATCGCCTCGCCGAACTCACGATGGACTGGATTCTGCGCCACTAGAGAGTTACGGGCGCGGTTCACCATTCCAGCCAAAATGATGCATAATCGTGACTTCCAATCCGCCGGGACGGAGAGGCTTGTGAGCCTGCGGCGCACCGCTGCAGTTCCATTGTCTTTCCAGTTGCCGGCGGGAACAGGAGTGCACGACACCTTTGAGTGAGCCGTTGACCTTCTTTGAGCAATCCCCGCGTTCGCCCGAGATTGCTGCGCGTTTCCCGGACCTGCACCCGGCCTTCGACAAAACTGCCGCCGTTGCCGAAGCCAACCGTTGCCTCTATTGCTTCGACGCGCCCTGCACCACCGCCTGTCCCACGCACATCGACGTTCCGCGCTTCATCAAGAAAATCGCCAGCGATAATCTCGAAGGCTCCGCGAAGACCATCCTCGACTCCAACATCCTCGGTGAAAGCTGCTCGCGCGCCTGCCCGGTGAATGTCCTCTGTGAAGGCGCCTGCGTCATGCATCGCTACAACAAGCAGCCTATCGCCATCGCACGGTTGCAGCGCTTCGCGATGGACTCCCTCACCGAAGCCGGCGCAGGTCTTCCGTTCACTCCCGCACCAGACACTGGCAAATCCGTCGCACTCATCGGTGGCGGCCCCGCATCGCTCGCTTGCGCCGCCGAGCTCCGTCGCGCCGGCATCCGCGCGGTCATCTATGACGCGCGGCCACTCCCCGGCGGCCTCAACACCTATGGCGTCGCCGAGTACAAACTCACACCCGCCGCCAGCCTCCGCGAGATCGACCGCATCGCGCAGCTCGGCGTCGAGTTCCACCTCAACACCACTGTCGAGGCTGCCATGCTCGCCCGGCTCGAATCCGAGCACGACGCCATCTTCCTCGGCGTCGGCCTTGGCGCAATTCATCGCCTCGGCATCGCCGGTGAAGAGATGACCGGCATCACCAACGCGCTGGACTTCATCGCCGACTACAAGCGCGGCGCCCTCACACAAATCTCCGGCCGTGTCGCCGTCGTCGGCGCGGGCAATACCGCCATCGATGCCGCCAACGCCTCGGTCCGGCTCGGTGCAGAGTCCGTCACCATGATCTACCGCCGCGGCCCCGAGCAGATGTCCGCCTTCGACTTCGAGTACGAGCACGCGAAGCAGGAAGGCGTTGATTTCCTCTGGCACGTCCAGCCAATCGGGCTCAGCGGCAACGGCCGCATCGAAGTCCTTCAACTCGAGCGCCTCGAATCCAGCACTGATGGCAGCCTCATCCCCATCCCCAACTCCGCCTTCGATCTCCGCGTTGAGCACGTCATCCTCGCCATCGGTCAATCCACTCACACCGACGCGCTCCTCGCTAACGGCGCCGCACCCGCGAAGCTCAAGCTGGAGCGCGGCCGGATCCTCATCGACCGCGCCACAGGCCAAACCTCCACGCCGAAATACTTCGCCGGCGGGGACTGCACCAACGGCGGCCGCGAGGTCGTCGACGCCGTCGCTGACGGCAAGCGCGCGGGCATCGCCATGGCCGCCTGGATCCTCGGAGGTGCCAATGCCAGCCACTAACCCCACGCTCGAAACCACCTTCGCCGGCATCCGCTGTCTCAATCCCTTCTGGCTCGCCTCCGCCCCTCCGACCAACTGCGGCGAACAGATCATGCGCGCCTTCGACGCCGGCTGGGGTGGCGCCGTCTGGAAGACCATCGGCGAACCGATCACCAACGTCTCCTCGCGCTACTCCTCCATCGACTACAACGGCACCAAGATCATGGGCTTTAACAACATCGAGCTCATCAGCGACCGTCCCATCGAAACCAACCTCCGCGAGATCGAAGAAGTAAAACGTCGCTACCCCAAACACGTGGTCATCGCCTCGCTCATGGTCGAATCCAAACGCGATTCCTGGCACGAGATCGTCAAGCGCGCTGAAGGCGCGGGCGCCGACGGTCTCGAGCTCAACTTCGGCTGCCCGCACGGCATGAGCGAGCGCGGCATGGGCTCCGCCGTCGGGCAAGTACCGGAGTATTGCCAGCAGATCACCGAGTGGGTCAAAGAAGCCGCGCACACTCCGGTCATCGTCAAACTCACGCCGAACATCTCCGACATCCGCATGCCCGCACGCGCCGCCAAGCGCGCCGGCGCCGACGCACTGTCCGCCATCAACACCATCAACTCCATCACCTCCATCGACCTCGACACCTTCGAGCCGCGCCCCAACGTCGACGGCAAATCCTCGCATGGCGGTTACTGCGGCCCCGCCGTCAAACCCATCGCACTCAACATGGTTCAACAGGTCATGTCCGACCCCTCCGCCGCGCTGCCCATGAGCGCCATCGGCGGCATCGCCACTTGGTCTGACGCCGCCGAGTTCATCCTCCTCGGCGCCGGCACCGTGCAGGTCTGCACCGCCGCCATGCACTATGGCTACCGCATCGTCGAAGACATGGCCGACGGTCTTCTCGCCTGGATGCGCCGCAAAAACTTCGCCACACTCGACGACTTCCGCGGCCGCTCGCTTCCCAACGTCACCGAATGGAAACACCTCAACCTCAACTACAAAATCGTTGCGCACATCCATGAAGACAAGTGCATCGGCTGCGAGCTCTGCTACACCGCCTGCTGGGACGGCGCGCACCAGTGCATCCATCTCGACCGCACCCTCCCGCACGCCGACACCACGCGCACACCACAGTCCATCGCCGCAGAAGCCCCGCGCCGCATCACCACGACACCGATCCCCAAGCTCGACCTCAACGGCCCCGGTGCAGACGGTCCCAATCTCACGCCGCTATCTCGCATTCCGCGCGTTGACGAACACGAGTGTGTCGGTTGCAATCTCTGCTCGCTCGTCTGCCCCGTACCGGATTGCATCACGATGGAGCGCGTCGACAACGGCCTCGCACCACAGACCTGGGACGAGCGCGTAGCCGCGGGAATCGTGCCCGAGCCGATCGAGCACGGAGTTCTTCCGAACCCAAACGCCTGAGGAAGAGATTCATGGGAACGCTGATCAAGAACGGAACCGTCGTCAACGCAAACGGCTCGCAACGCGCCGACGTCCTCATCGAAGCCGAGAAAATCGCACAGGTCGCTGCGAACATCTCGAACGACAGTCATCAGATCGTCGACGCGACGAACCTCCTTGTCATGCCCGGCGGCATCGACGTGCACACGCACCTCGACATGCCCTTCGGCGGCACCACCTCGGCCGACGACTACAACACCGGTACGCAAGCCGCAGCCGTCGGCGGCACAACCACCGTCATCGACTTCGCGCTGCAGAACCAGCAGAGCACGCTGCACAACGCGCTGGAGACCTGGCTCAAGAAATCCGACAACAAAGCGTGCGTCGACTTCTCGCTCCACATGGCCGTCACCAATCTGCACGGCAAGAACGGTGAAGAGACGCTCCGCGAGATGGAAGAGATGGTGAAGTTCGGCATCTCCAGCTTCAAACTCTTCATGGCCTATCCGAACGTGCTCATGATTAACGATGAGCTGATGTTCCGCGTCATGCAGAAGGCCGCCAAGCTCAACGGACTCTGCCTCATTCACGCCGAGAACGGCAGCGCCATCGACGTCGTCGTCGCACAGATGATCGCCGAAGGCAAGACGGCGCCGCACTTCCACGCACTCTCGCGCTCGCCGAAAGCCGAAGCCGAAGCCACACATCGCAGCATCGCGCTGGCAGATATGGCCGGCGCCGCCGTCTACATCGTGCACCTCTCCAACGAGTACGCGCTCGACGACCTCAAGTTCATGCAGCAGCGCGACGCACGCGCCCTCGCCGAAACCTGCACGCAATATCTCGTTCTCTCCATCGAAGACCAGATGCCCGGCAAGAGCTGGGACGAAGCCAAGTTCGTCTTCACGCCGCCGTTGCGCGAAAAGCGCCATCAAGCACCGCTTTGGAACGCACTCAACGATGGTTCGCTCTCCGTCGTCTCCACCGATCACTGTCCCTTCCGCTTCAAAGACCAAAAGGAACTCGGTCGCAACGATTTCACCAAGATCCCCAACGGCGGTCCCGGCGTTGAGAACCGCCTTCAAATCCTCTGGCACTTCGGAGTCAATCAACGCCGCATCACACCACAGAAATTCGTCGAGCTGAGCTGCACCAATCCCGCAAAGATCTTCGGCATGGGCAACCAGAAGGGAAGCATCGCACCGGGCCTCGATGCCGACATCATGCTCTGGGATCCGAACGCGAACTACACGATCACCGCGGCGACGCAGTGCATGGCCACCGACTACAACATGTTCGAAGGCTGGACCGTAACGGGCAACGCTGCCAAAGTCTTCTCGCGGGGTGAGCTTGTTGTCGATAACACTACGCGACCTGGCAAGTTTCTCGGCAAGACGGGACGTGGCCGCTTCGTCAAACGCGAAGCGAATGCCGGAGGGCTCGCCTGATCTCAACTCCTGCCAACTCGCTCAATCCCGGCTCGTCTGCAAACGATCCCAGGGCGCGCGCGCCTGAACCCGATCCCCGCCTGTACAACGCAGACCTCGCGCCGACAGAACAGAATCGCCGCACCTGGTCGACCTACAACTACATCGCGCTCTGGTTCTCGATGTCGATGGAGGTCACGACGTACATGCTGGCCGCGTCGCTCATCGCCGGCGGCATGAACTGGAAGCAGGCCATCCTCACCATTCTGCTGGGAAACCTCATTGTCCTCATCCCGATGCTGCTCAACGCGCATGCGGGAACGAAATACGGGATTCCGTTTCCAGTCTTCGTGCGTGCGCCATTCGGCCCGCGCGGAGCGCAGATCCCAGCGATCCTCCGCGCCATCGTCGCCTGCGGATGGTTTGGCATTCAGTCGTGGATTGGCGGTCAGGCGATCGACGCCATGATCAACGTGCTCTGGCCGCAGACGACAGGAAAGCCCATTGTGCTCTGGTTCTGCTTTCTCGGCTTCTGGCTGTTGAACATGCTCGTCGTCTGGCGTGGCGTCGAATCCATCCGCTTCCTACAGAGCTATTCAGTGCCCTTCATGATCGTGATGTCTGCGCTGCTGCTCGGCTTCATGCTGCACAAGGCGGGCGGCTTCGGGCCGATGCTCTCCGCGCCGGATCACTTCGCGACGCGTCACGACTTCTGGAAGTTCTTCTTTCCCTCTCTAACGGCAATGGTCGGTTACTGGGCGACGCTTTCGCTCAACATTCCCGACTTCACGCGTTACGCGAAAAATCAAGACGCGCAGATCGTTGGACAGGCGATCGGTCTGCCGGTTGCGATGGTGCTCTTCTCGTTTCTCGGAATCGTGGTCACGTCTGCTTCGGCTGTTGTGTTCGGTAAACCGATCTGGAATCCCGTCGAACTGCTGGGGAGGTTCCATCAGCCGCTCCTCGCGTTCCTCGGCCTCATCGCGCTGCTCGTTGCGACACTCAACGTCAACATTGGTGCGAACGTCGTTGGGCCGTCCAACGACATCTCCAACCTCGCGCCGCGGTACATCAGCTTTCGGATGGGAGGACTCATCACCGGATTTCTCGGGCTGCTGATGTGTCCGTGGTATTGGCTGTCGACCTTTGGCAACTATGTCTTTGGTTGGCTGGTTGGTTATTCCGGTCTACTCGGCCCTGTTGCAGGGATCATGGTCACTGACTATTTTCTCGTGCGACACACGCAACTGGATACGCACTGGCTGTATCGGCGCGGTGGTCCGTATGAGTATCGGAACGGCTTCAATACGATCGCGATCTTCGCGTTGATCTGCGGTGTCGTCGTTGCGCTCATTGGGCGATTTGTCTCCTCGCTCGCATTTCTGTACGGCTATGCATGGTTCGTCGGATTCTTCGTCTCCGGCGTTGTCTACTATCTCCTGATGGCTGGGCTGCATTCGCGGCTCCGGCGTCCGCTACATCAGCAACGAAAGGCAGTGGCATGAGCACTACTTCGATACAGCCCTCGGAAGCGTCCACGCAGAACTCGCTGAGCTCGGACGAGGTCGTCCAGATAACGCGCCAAACGAACTATGGCACGTGGCGTTTCCAGAAGGGATGGAATCCGCTGCACGTCGTCGACGCCGACGGATGCTACATCACCGACGCGAACGGCAAGCGCTATCTCGATTTCAGTGCGCAGCTGATGTGCATGAACCTGGGCCACAAGAATCAGGCCGTGATCGATGCGATCAAGGAGCAGGCACAGCAGCTTGCGTATGCGATGCCAGGTTATGCGACCACCGCGCGCGCGGAATTGTCGAAGCTTCTGCTCGAGGTGCTGCCGAAGGGATTGAATAAATTCTTCTTCACGACCAGCGGAACCGACGCGAACGAAGCCGCTTTCAAGATCGCTCGCATGTACACGGGCAAGACGAAAATCATCGCGCGGTATCGGTCCTATCACGGCTCTACCGCCAGCTCCATCGCTGCGACTGGCGATCCGCGGAGGTGGGCGATGGAGCCGCGGGGGAAGGGGCAGGGGGTCATCTTCGGGCCGGAGGTGCACTGCTACAAGTGCCCGATCAAGCACACGTATCCGGGCTGCGGGATCGCGTGCGCGGACTATATAGAGCACATGATCCGCAACGAGAGCGACGTGGCGGCTGTCCTGGTTGAGCCGATCGTCGGAACGAATGGTGTCATCGTTCCGCCGCAGGAGTACATGGCCAAGCTGCGTAAAATCTGCGACGAAAACGGTGTGCTGCTGATTGCGGATGAGGTGATGAGTGGATGGGGGCGTTCGGGGGCGTGGTTTGCCATGGACCTGTGGGGGGTGACGCCGGACATCCTGACGACGGCGAAGGGGATTACGTCAGCGTATGTTCCGCTGGGGCTGTGTGCGACCAGTGAGAAGATCGGGGACTACTTTCAGGACCACTACTTCGCGCATGGGCACACGTACGAGGCGCATCCGATGACCTTGCTGCCGGCGGTGGCGACCATCAACGAGATGAAGCGGCTGAAGCTGGTGGAGCGGGCGAGGGAACTGGAACCGTTCGCACAGCAACGGTTAGAGGCGCTGAAGGCCAAGCATCCGAGCGTGGGGGATGTGCGCGGAAAGGGACTCTTCTGGGCGGTCGACCTTGTGAAGAACCAGGAGACCAAGGAGCCGTTCAACACGTATTCGGACAAGGTCAGCGGCAAGCCGCTGCTGGTGGACCAGATTGCGGCGAAGATGATGGCTGACGGTGTCACGATTCAGGCCTGGGTGAGCCATTTCATCATTGCGCCTCCGCTGATCGTTACGCGCGAACAACTCGACGAAGGCATTGCGGCTCTTGACCGGCATCTTTCAATTGCGGATGAGGTGTGTGGCAGGTAGTACCCCCTCCCTCCGGTATTTGCGCAAAGTCTTCAAAACATTGCACATAGGCGCGGACTATTTTGCAAAGTCTTGATTCCAGATACTTTGTAGGCAAAGTCTTGATTCTGTGTGGGTTGGTTCGGGAGGGCTTAAAACGAGGGGGTTCCTGAGGCCTGATTAAGTCAAGTGCGGCCAGGCAGTCAGGAGGTGAGCTGGACGGGGCCGGTGGGAGTGGCGGTGAAGGCTTCGGTGTAGAGGCGGGTGTTGTTGATGTCGAGGTAGTCGATGGTTAGGTGGGGGCCGGAGAGGGTGAGATTGGCGAAGCCGTTCCAGCCGGCGGTGTCGCCGTTGCCGATGGGGTAGTCGGTGCGGCGATCGTAGAAGCGGAGGGGGACTTCCTTGAATCGGGGAGGGGTCTTTTCGACGGGCATGCCGCCGTGGCCGATGCAGCGGCCAAAGCAGCGGAGGGATGGGGTCTCGGGCGGGGAGTGGAGGTCATAGACGGCCAGGCGGTGCTCGTGGCCCCAGATCCAGAGGACGTCCTGGTTGGGGAAGAACTCGGCGAGCTGCTGGCCGGGCTTGGGGAAGGTTTCGTCGGGGAAGGCGGAATAGTACTGGTGGTGGCTGAGGATGATGGTGGCCTTTGGACGCTCCTGCGGGCGTACGTTGGTGCGGAGCCAGTCGAGCTCGGCGGGTTCGAGGCGGCCGTCGCCGCCGATGGCTTTGATGGAGCGGAGACCGGGGACGGACCCGAGGATGGGAACGCCGGCGGAGTTGTAGCCGGTGTCGAGGCCGATGATGCGCCAGTGGTGGGACTCGAGGCAGAAGTAGCTGGCGCGCTGCTGCTGGCCGGGCGTGGGCGAGCCGAAGGGCAGGACTTTGGTGTAGTACGGGCGGCCGCCGCCGTAGAGCTCGTGGTTGCCGGGCATGGTGAGGGTGCCGACCGAGCCGCGCGGGAATTGGATGGGAGTCTGGCCGGTGCGCTGGATGCCGAGGAAGTTTTCGTCGACCTCGACCTGGTCGCCGATGTAATAGACGTCGCCGAGATGGATGGTGTAGTCGGGATGGAAGGCGGCCATGTTGGCGGCGACGCGCGCGGCCTCTTCGGTGCCGGTGCCCCAGTCGCCGGCGATGGAAAGGCGGATGGGGTCGTGGCCGGTGGCGGAGTGGAGCGGGTAGATGCCGTCGTGGCCGTCGAGAGCATAGGTGGGGAATGGTTTGTAGCGGCCGGTGAAGACACCGCGGATGTATTTTCGGATCCAGGGCCAGGGGCGCTGCACGAAGATGTCGAGCAGGGGATAGCGGCCGATGTGGCCGGACTCGGCGAGCGAGCTCTGCATATGGGCCAAGACGGGGTTGCGGCCGAGGAGCGGGATGTTGCTCTGCTGCGCGATGTGTTTGGATTTGTAGCCGTGAGCGTGATGGGGCATTCAGAAGCTGGTTATACCAAAGTCTCGCGGGGAGTCTCCGCTGGTTCAATGGCGGAAGCGCGTTTGTCGCCAGCCATCTCCTCGGAGGTTAGATGACTGCATTGCCCTGGATGCGCCAGCTGAGACGTCGGGGGAATTCGATTGACTCTGGTCTAAGAGACACCCGTGAGCCAATCGTTGCTCTTACGATCGTGTCTACCGAAAGACGGCATCTCATTCGGTCAGGAGGCAACAATGGCAAAACTCACAACGGCGAAGAAAAAGGCTGAACCGAAGAGCGATTTCGGACTTCCGGGGCAACGCAAATATCCCATGCCGGACGCCGCTCACGCCCGCAATGCAAAGGCGCGGGCGTCGCAACAGGAGAATGCGGGCAAGCTGAGTGCGGCTGACAAGAAAAAGATCGACAGCAAGGCGGATAAGGTTCTGAAAGAGAAGTGAAAGAACTCAGGACTGGAATCGTCTCCGTTCTCATCCCATTCTGAAGCCTTGTTTCGAGTCACTGGGCGCTGGCACGCCTGAACGGAATGGGATCACCTCTGCGACGAATCACCTCTGATTCGCTTCTATCTTAATGGCTCAATCTCGCCGCCCTATGGCACCCCTCACTGACTTGAGATCGTGGCTTTCCAAGCTTGTCCATGGCGGGTGACAACCTTTCCCGCCCCTTGCCGATTCCTAAACTTAGTGCCTGAAAGAGAGGGAAGACATGGCCGACGACGGCTCCGCACTCAATCAAGATATCAATTCGGGTACCTCGTTTTCGCCGGCACAAAAACACCTGCAAGACGACTCACCGGATACGGTTGTTTCACCGAAGGATAAGCAGGCTGCTCTAGACCGTCTGGGCATGGAAAGTGCCAAACGTGCCGGGAACCGCTTCAAGCGTAACGCGGAGCGAGTTCCAACCGACACGACGTTCACCAAATAGGAATATGCCCGACCGTTAGCAGGCTTCTCGCGTTGGACGGACGGTTTTGGGTTAAGACGAGGCGGCGGTGTAGTGTTTGTGTGAGTTGTCTTAGGAGAGGCGTGATGAAGCGAGTTTTGTTTGCGATGGCTGCGGTGTGGTTTGCAGCAGGGGCTTGTGGAGCTTTATCGGCGCAGGCGCCGTCAGGGCCGGCGGCGGAGGTGCAGGGGAGTTATAACCGGCTGAAGCCGAATGTGATTAAAGCGGCCGAGAAGATGCCGGATGCGGACTATCAGTACAAGCCGACGCCGGATATCCGGACGTATGCACGGATTGTGAATCACATTACGGAGGCGCAGCAGCATACGTGCTCGGCGCTGAATGGGACGGCGTTCGATCCGAAGAGCGTGCCGAGCGACACGGCGGACAAGGCGACGATTGTGGCGGCGCTGAAGGCGTCGTTTGAGAACTGCGACAAGGCGTATGGCGCGCTGACGGATGCGAATGTGGCGGAGATGGTGGGCACGGCGCCGAGGCAACGGTCGCGGATTGGGATGGCGTGGGGGAATGTGTCGCATGACAATGAGCAGTATGCGGAGTTGTCGACGTATCTGCGGTTGAAGGGGCTGGTGCCGCCGACGGCGGAGAAGTGAAGGGGCAGTGAATAGTGAGTAGTGAATAGTGAATAAGACAAAGGCTCGAACCTACTCGCTTTATTCACTACTTACTATTCATTTTTCACTTAGAAGAGGATTGAAGGGAGGAAGGCTCCGGCGGGGGTGTTGTAGAGGCCGAGGCTCATGAGGGTGAGAGGCTGGGTGACGCGGAGGCCGTTGGCGAGGCACCAGCGGAAGAGTGCGGCATTGCGGGTGGGTACGAGGATGCCGGGGCCGGCGAGGGTGTCGGCGGCGGCGATGAGGGCGCACAGGTCCGGTGTGGCTTCGGCGGTGGCGTGACCGAAGAAGCCGAGGTGGCTGGTGTAGGCGGTTATGCGGCCGGCGCGTTCGACGACGCGGGCGGTGCCGTGGGCGATGGAGGCTGCGAGATCGGCGGAGCGGTCGAAGCCGTGGATGGCGACGGAGAGCGCGTTGCAGGCGGGAAGATCGCCGGGCGTGGCGGGGCGGACGGTGTGGCCGGGGATCTCGCGGGTGGAGGCGCGGCCCTGCATGCAGGCGAGAGGCTCGCGGACGTCGAAGCCGAGGGTGGTGTAAAGGGAGAGCGAGCGGCTGTGGAAGGCGGCCTGGACAAGGCGGACGCCGGCGGCGTGCTGTGCGGTGGAGCGGTCGAGCACGGATTGCATGAGGAGGCGGCCGACGCCGCGGTTTTGTGTGGCGGGGTCGACGGTGATGGGGCCGATGCCGTGGATGATGGCGCGCTCGTCGAGACAGTTGCTGCCGAGGACGCGGCCGTGGTCTTCAGCGACGACGCAGAAGAAGCCGGGCGTCGAGAAGAACAGGGTCATGAGACCGATGGCGTGGTCGGGTGCGGGGAGGTCGGGAGGGAAGTTGTGCGCGGTGCTGATGGTGTGGAAGGCATCGAAGCAGATTTGGCCGCAGAGTGGGGCGTCGGCGGGGGTGGCGGGGCGGATGGTAATGGAAGTTTGAGAGGACATGTGTGGTCGATTGGGTGACGGGCGAAGTATACAGGCGCGGAGTGTGAGCGGTGATGCGTGTGCGGATAGGATGGGAGCATGAAGAGCTTGCGGATGGTGGCGGCAGTTATTTTTGTGGGGTTGATGGTGAGTGCAGCGGTGGCGCAGAGCGGGGCGTCGGGTTCTGCGGCGGCGGTGGCTGGGTCAAGTGAGCCAATCGATTCAGGGTTGAACATCAGGACGGTGGAGTTGTGGCCGGGTGGGGCTCCGGGGCAGCAGGGGAATGCGGCGAGCGATGTGCCGGCGCTGAGCGTGTTTGCTCCGCGCGGGCGGCATGCGAGTGGGACGGCGGTGGTGATTGCGCCGGGTGGAGCGTACACGATGCTGGCGGCGGACCTGGAGGGGCGCGAGGTTGCGGACTGGTTTGCGGCGCGCGGGATTACGGCGTTTGTGCTGCGGTACAGGTTGGGCGAGAAGTATCAGTATCCGGTGCCGCTCGAAGATGCGCAGAGGGCGGTGCGGTGGGTGCGGGCGAATGCGGCGGCGTATGGGATTGATCCGCAGCGGATCGGGATGATGGGGTTCTCGGCGGGAGGGCACCTGGCGGCGATGGAGTCGGTGAGCGCTGGAGCGCCGGTTGCGAATGCGGCGGATGCGGTGGATCGGGCGTCGAGCAGGCCGGACTTTGTGGTGCTGGGGTATCCGTGGCTGAATGCGATGGTGCCGAATACGAGCGATCTGATCACGTACTGCTCGACGAGGGCGACGGTGCCCGGTGTGAGTGCGGAGAAGTGCAAGGAGTTTGAGACGAAGTACAACCCGGTGCGGTTTGTGACGAGCATGACGCCACCGACGTTTATTTACATCACGTCGGATGACAGGACGGTGGATGTGCAGGCGTCGGTTGATTACTTTGAGGCGCTGCGGGCGGCGAAGGTGCCGGTGGAGTTTCACAGCTTCGCGCATGGATCGCATGGGAGCGGGTTGGGAAGTGGAGATCCGGCGCTGGATTTGTGGCCGACGCTGCTGGATGCGTGGTTGCGAGGGCAGGGGTTTCTGGGAGCGAAGCGGTAAGCGCGCGCTCGTCATTGCATTGTCAAAGTCCGGTCTCGTTCCTTAAACGCGTGATAGCTTGCGTGTGGCTGTGAGAAATTTCGCAGCAGGAGGGCGCGTTGGCTGTGCTGGAGCGGCTGCAGAAAGACTGGAATGCGCTGGCGAGGCGCGATGCGTTGTGGGCGATTCTGACGGATAAAAGTAAGGCCGGCGGAGGGTGGGGGTTGCGGAGTTTCTGGCAACCGGTGAGATCGAGAGGCTAAGCTGTTGGCGCAGGCGCGGGCTCATTCAATGCTGCGGGGCATGTGATGCACGACAGTCGAGCTGGTGGATCTCCGCGTTCCAGTTTGCTTACGATGTTGCTGGTGCTGGCTATGCTGGCAGGGCCTGCCGCGCTGACGCTGCATCGGGTACGCATTCCGGGGGTGGTTGATTTTGTTAAGAATCCGAATCCATCATCGCATGGCTACACGGTGAGCCTTTTGTTGTTCATCGTGCCGATTGTGGTGATTGGATGGTGGCTTGTTCCGCAGGACGGGATCAAGGTATCGAAGCGGTCATTCCTGATTACGCTGGCGTTGACGATACCGCTTGGGGTGTGGGTCTCGAGTTTTTCTTGGCGCAGCTGGATGCGTGGATGAGAGGGCAGGGATTGCTGGGGGTTGTGAAGAGATAGCCTACGTGATCAAGGGGCAGTCGTGTGATCATTGTGGGCGGACGCTGGTGAACGGAAATCTATGACGAAAGCTGTTCTTTTGCTGGAATGCGCGGACCGTAAGGGGCTGGTTGCGGCTATTATGAATTTTCTCGTGGCCGAGTTCGACGCGAACATCCTGCATGCGGGACAGCATCAGGATGCGGAACGGGGCCGCTTCTTTATGCGCGTGGAGTTTGAGGGCTCCCCGGCTGGGCGGGACGACGGATCGCTGCAGGAGGTCTTCGGTGAGCGCTTTCGACACGTTGCCGAGGAGTTCCAGATGGGCTGGAAGCTGGCGGTATCGGACCAGCGGCTGCGCGTCTGTTTGTTTGTGTCGCAACATCTACACTGCCTGGCGGATTTGTTGCAGCGGTATGAAGCGGGCGAACTGGAATGCGAGATCCCGCTGATCATCGGGAACCATCCGGATGGCGAGAGGTTGTCGAACTTCTACGGTGTGCCGTTTCATACGCTGCCGATTCGTAACGGGAACAAGGCGGAGGTGGAAGCGGAACAGATGCGGTTGTTGCAGGAGCATCGCGTCGATCTGGTGGTCCTGGCGCGGTATATGCAGATTGTCTCGGCTGATTTTGTGGAGCAGTGGAGGATGCGCATTATTAATGTGCATCATTCCTTCCTGCCGGCGTTTGTGGGATCGAAGCCATACCATGCGGCGTTTCAGCGCGGAGTGAAGCTGATTGGGGCGACCAGCCATTATGTGACGGCCGATCTGGATGAAGGGCCGATCATTGATCAAGATGTGACGCGAGTGACGCAGGGCGATACGATTCCGGATCTGATTCGGAAGGGACGGGATCTGGAGCGGGTGGTGCTTTCACGGGCGGTGCGGTGGCATCTGGAGCACCGCATTCTGCACTATGACAACAAGACGGTGATTTTTGACTAAGGCTCGGCACGTTTTTGGGTGCACGAAACGATGATCCTATGCTTAAGGTTTAGCCCAGGGTGGGCATGGAGGTGTCGACACCGGTGCGGATGCCGGTGGGCCAGCGGGCGGTGATGGTTTTGAGGCGAGTGTAGAAGCGGACGCCTTCGGGGCCGTAGATGGAGTGGTCGCCGAAGAGGGAGCGCTTCCATCCGCCGAAGGAGTGGAAGGCCATGGGAACGGGGATGGGGACGTTGATGCCGACCATGCCGGCCTGGACGCGGCGGCCGAAGTCACGGGCGGTGTCGCCGTCGCGGGTGAAGATGCTGGTGCCGTTGCCGTACTCGTGCTCGTTGATGAGCTCGAGGGCCTTTTCGAAGTTCGAGACGCGGACGACGCCGAGGACAGGGCCAAAGATCTCTTCCTTGTAGATACGCATCTCGGGCTTGACGTGGTCGAAGAGGCACGCGCCGAGAAAGAATCCCTCACCTTTAGGAAGAGCGTGGGCGCGGCCGTCGACGATGAGCTCGGCGCCTTCGGTCTTGCCGAGGTCGATGTAGCTGGAGACCTTTTCGCGATGCTGTTTGGTGATGAGCGGGCCGAAGTCGGCTTCGGGGGCGTCGGGCGATCCGTGGTCGACTTTGAGTTTCGAGATGCGGGATTCGAGCTTCGAGAGGAGATTGTCTGCGGTCTCTTTGCCGACGGCGACAGCGACGGAGATGGCCATGCAGCGCTCGCCGGCGGAGCCGTAGGCGGAACCGACGAGGGCGTCGGCGGCCTGGTCGAGGTCGGCGTCGGGCATGACGATCATGTGATTTTTGGCACCGCCGAGAGCCTGGACGCGCTTGCCGTGCTTTGTGCCGGTGGCGTAGACGTACTCGGCGATGGCGGTGCTGCCGACGAACGAGACGGCCTGGATGGTGGGGTGCGCGAGGATGGCGTCGACGGCGGATTTGTCGCCGTGGACGACGTTGAATACGCCGTCGGGGAGGCCGGCTTCCTTGAGCATTTCGGCGAGCAGGATGGAGGCGGAGGGGTCGCGCTCGGAGGGCTTGAGGATGAAGGTGTTGCCGCAGGCGATGGCGAGCGGGAACATCCAGAGCGGAACCATGGCGGGGAAGTTGAAGGGTGTGATGCCGGCGACGACGCCGAGCGGCTGGCGCATGGACCAGGTGTCGATGCCGGTGCCGACCTGCTCGGTGAATTCGCCTTTGAGGAGCTCGCAGATGCCGGTGGCGTACTCGATGTTTTCGAGGCCGCGCATGACCTCGCCTTTGGCGTCGGAGAAGACTTTGCCGTGCTCGCGATTGAGGAGCGCGGCGACCTCGTCCATGCGGGACTCGAAGATGTCGCGGAGGCGGAAGAGGACTCGGGCGCGGCGGAGCGGCGGCTGCGCGGACCAGTCGGGGAAGGCGCGGGCGGCGGCTTCGACGGCGGAATTCAGTTCGGTGTCGGTGGCGAAGGGGACGCGGGCTTGCACGGTGCCGGTGGCGGGGTGGAAGACGTCGCCGAAACGGGCTGATTGTCCGCGCATCGGTGTGCCGTTAATCCAGTGGGTGATCTCGCGGATGTTTGTCTTTTCGGTGGTGGATTCGGGGGCGGACGCGAGTGTGGCCATCGGGTGCTCCTTTGAGGAAGCACCCATGGTAGCAGGGGATTTTGAGCGGTGTCAGGGCTGAGGTTTGCGGGATTTCGTTCTGGGGTGGGCTGCTGGTTTGAGGTCCTTGTAGCCGGGGTGCACTTTGGGCGTGAGGCCCTGGGCGGCGGCGATTTTGTGGAGGAGTGACGCCAGCTGGTCGACTTCGGCGGCTTTGAGGCCGGAGCACATGAGGTCGTTGTGCGTGCGCGCGATGTTGCCGATTTCGGCGAGGGTTTCCGTGCCGCGCTCGGTGAGGTGGAGGGAGTAGAGGCGGCGGTCCTCGGGATTCTGGGTGCGGGCGAGGAGCTTGCGGGATTCGAGGATGTCGATGATGGCGACCAGGCGGCTGGCGTGCATGCCGAGGGTCTGGGCGAGCTGTTGCTGGCTGATTCCGGGTGTCTGGCGGAGAAGGCGAAGGATGCCGGCATCGGCGGGGGAGAGCTTGAGGGGAGCGAGGAGGCGGGCGAACTCCTGGGCAGAACGGGTGCCGATTTGTGACAGGAGGAAGGCGACGCCGGTTTTTGAGGGCTGGGGCATGGATTTTATTGTTGCATTAAGTAATCATTACAATTATTAATTATTAACACAGGTAACGGAGGTGTCAATATGACACAGGAAATGGAAGTCAGAGGGCCACGGCATCCGAGTCCGAACCTCGGTATTTTGGCGATTATTTTTATGGTGTTGTTCTGTGCGGGGCTTTATGCGATCGCGAGAACGAGCGGAGGGGCGCACTTTCCGCGGCCGTGGGATTCGGCGCAGACGATGGCGGCGTATTTCCAGCTGCATCCGGGAGCTGTGCTGCTGTGCGCGTTTCTGCAGTTCGGAGCAGCGGTTCCGCTGGGGATTTTTACCGCGGGGATTGTGAGCAGGCTGCAGTTTCTGGGCGTGCGGGCTGCGGGAGCGACGATAGCGCTTTACGGAGGGCTGGCGGCGTCACTGGCGACATCGTGTGGGGGGATTCTGCTGTGGGTGATGGCGCGCCCGGGGATCGCGGACGATGTGCAACTGACGCGGGCGCTTTACTACCTGGACTTTGGCGTGGCGGGACCGGGATATTCAGTGCCGCTGGCGCTGCTGATGGCAGGTGTTTCAGTGCCGCTGCTGTTCTATCGGTATGTGCCGAAGTGGATTGCGGTGTTCGGGCTGGTCGTGGCAGGACTCGGCGTGCTGAGCTGGTTCAGCATTGAGTTTCTGCCGGCGACGTTCTTTATTCCGCTGACGCGGTTTCCGGGATTTGTGTGGATGATTGCGGTTGGGTTTGCGATGCCAAAGGCTGCGAGGTCTTCGGCACGGCAGACGGCAACTTAATCGCGTGAGCCGGTGTTCCGTGTCAGGGCTGGCCGATGTGGGTGAGGACCATGAGCGGAATGGAAGCGGCTGCAGCGATGACAATGAGGATGAGAAAGATCGTGCCGAGGACCGTGTCGATGCGGTTGTTGACGTGTTTGCCCATGGTGTTTTTGTCGGCGGCGACGCGGAGGATCGGGTAGTAGGTGAAGGGCATGATCGCCATGCCGAAGATGATGGAGAAGTTGACGAGCTGGAGGGGTTGGACACCGGCCAGGACGATGATGAGAGCCACGAGGAAGCTGCCCAGCCAGGTTGCAGTGAAGATCTTTGCGGATTTGCGCGGGAGGTTTTTGCCCCACGGCCAGTTGAAGAACTGGCAGAGGTTGTAGGCGCCGGATAGCGCTGTCTCGATGGAGGCTCCGCCGATGCAGGCGATGGTTCCAAGGCCGCCGATGATGAGCGCCTTTTGACCGTAGGGCCACGCGCCGGCGAGGACCGGGGAGCTGAGCTGCTCGGGGAAGATGTGATGCGGCAGAAAGAGAATAGCGCCGAGTGCTAACAGGGCGACGGTCAAAAGGGCACCGAGCGCCGAACCGAAGGATGAGACGAGGAAGTTTTCGCTGAGATCTTTGATCTTCCAGTCTTCCTCGATCGCTCCGGACGAGTAGAAGTGGACCTCGTATTCCATGAGCATGGCGCTGAAGATGCCGACGGCGAAGTAGGCGTAGAGAAGCGCCTGATGGCGGCCGGCGAGATGAACGTACGGATTGAGGCCGCGAGCTAACGCGTGCCAGTCTGGATGAAGGACGACTGCGGAGACGGCGAAGACGATCATCAGCAGACCTGAGAGGCCAAAGGTACGTTCGATCCACTGGAAGCGGGAGACGTAGACGATCAGTGGAAGGATCAGACCTACGCCGAGGAGCACAAGCTTTTCAGGCCAGCCGGTGAGGAGATGAATGATGATAGCGACGCCGCCGAGTTCCGCCGCGCAGGTGAGCAGGTTCAGCAGATTTGACGCGACCAGGGTAATGATGCCAAGAGGTTTGCTGAGGCGAGTCCGGACGACCGCGAAGACTGGTTCGCCGGCGACCACCGCGACGCGGCCGCACATCTCCATGTAGACAATGATGGCGAGGGTTCCGACGACGATGGACCACAGCAACTGATAGCCGAAGAGAGCTCCTGCCTGGGTTGTGAAGACAATCTGGCCAAGATCTACGAAGCCGCCCAGAGCCGTCATGATGCCGAACGTGAGCCCGAGTAGCTTTTTCATCGTGGCATGTCCGCCTGAAGATGCTCGCGAATGGAATCCAGATGGGCGATGGATGATGTTTGGGCTGGCGCGTTGGGCGTTTGTGAGCGCAGATCGTGGAGCGTCTGGGTGAGGTCTCGAGTGGCGTTCTTTAGTGCGTCGAGCGAGGGGAGGTCGGGAGGTTTGGCGGAGGCGCTGGCGAGGTCGCGATCGATGTCGGCGCCTTGCTTTTCGAGGTAGGAGAGGTGTGCCTGGGTGGATTGGGCGGAATAGGTGTGGCCGGCGCGATGGTTGAGGAAGACCTCGGTCTCGGAGGCCAGGGAGATCGAGGCGCGATATTCCGACTGCAGTTCTTCGTGGCTGAGGGAATGCGAGCAGGCCACCAGAAACGGCAGCATCGAGAGCGCGGCGAAGTAAGTTCTACGAAACACCGCTGGTTGGATGCGGGATGGGGATTGGACAGCGACGCCGGGGCGCAAAACAGTAATTCATCCCGAAGATCGAGTGGAGGTCTTCGGGATGACTATGCGGTCGTTGGACTGCGCTAGCTGACGGAGGCCGGACGGCGGCGAGGCTCGTTTTCGCGATCGAAGGAGATGATGAGGGCGCGCGCGGGTTCGTCGCCGGCACAGCGATAGCTGCGCGAGGTTTCGCCGGAGATGTAGCAGACGTCGCGGGCCTCAAGGCGGTGGGTCTCGCCTTTGCGGCGGAGCTCGACGGCGCCATTGAGGACGTAGACCATTTCGACGCCGGGGTAGCGCTCGGGGTGGAAGGCGGAGCGGTCGTCGCCGGCGAGGAACTCG